>Ga0181394_1000973_pt1 | contig 12512 bp, 12 predicted proteins | sample 17SPOviralmetaG_FD_130123 | JGI IMG/M metagenome (GOLD analysis project Ga0181394, IMG submission 130123) | Marine viral communities from the oligotrophic San Pedro Time Series (SPOT) site, San Pedro Channel, CA, USA - 17 SPOT_SRF_2010-11-23 | ecosystem: Environmental > Aquatic > Marine > Strait...
ATCTCGAAGTATTCACCTATAGAGCTTATTGATTCCGAAGTTATAAATCCATCGTTATCGAAGTTATCAGTCGCAGAAGACGAAATCCCACCTGCTAGAGTACCCGTTATGCCCTCTCCAAAAACAGTTATTGTTTCGTCCCCTATAGTTGTGGGGTCTGTAGCAATCTCTTCTAACAAGTGAACCTTAGGAGCTGAGAATACTCTCGCTGAAGTACTTTGAGACTTAATCCCTAAGTGATATTCAGAGCCTTGAATAACAGGATAACCACTTCTAGCATGAGGTACCCATGTAGAACCATCTCTTAATGTGTCAATAGAGATATATCCATTCTCATCAATACCGCATCTTACTTTTATAGGGTTACCCGCTAACCAATCCGCTTGTTCATTAGTTCCGTTAAAGTTTGACCAACCTGAACGCATTGAATACGTTGTATTCGCTCCGTAGTTAGTCCATGAGCCGTTGGGAGTTGGGTGAAACCAATGTGAAAATTGGAATCCATAATGAGCTGAGTTAACAGATGCAAAGCTAGTAGGGTCTGCGTAGTTAGAATTACCACTAAAAAGGCCATTATCATAACTATCTTGAGTGTGTATAAGACCGAAGCCGATAGTTCCCTCACCTCTAATATCAAAAGTATAATACTCTCCCGCCTGATTAATTGTGGCGACTGACTTTAAACCCGCATAATTTGCGTATCCTGAGCCGTCATAAGTGAATATATCTTCACCTATTGGGTCGATAGCGTCTGCACCCTCTAACGTGAAACCTGAATCAACTCCGTTCACGTCTGCAATCATGGTCGAATAAGGGTCTGATATAACAACTGATTCAAAAGCTCCAACTGTAAACAACTCATTAAGCGTGTTAATGACGTCATTAAGACCTCCTGAGACACTTTCTCCGTTAACTGATACCAATGTATGGTCGAGCTTCTTAAAGTGGTTTAAATCGCCTAATTCAGATACTATTGTAATGCATCCGTCACCATTATCAATTGCTTTAATAGTGTTTACACCGAACTCAAAGCCATTATCAAACATGATTGATGTACTCGTGGCATCTAATTTAAACCCCATTGATTCACCTGTGAGGTCAGTTCCTGAGCCGTCACCACCTGAAGTACCTGAAGTAAGGTTGGCTTGTTCATTAATGTAAGTTATAACCTCTGCAGTCGTATAGCCTAGAGCTGAAACAAGGTCTTGACCGTCTTTGTTCTGAACTCTATTAGGGTTTAATCTCTTGAATATTGTTCTAAATGTAACCCCATCTGATTCAAACCTGTCGTTTCTTTGAACTACAATTCTATCCTCGTCAACCTTTAAAGTTGCTACAATAGTATTTAGAGGTTTCGGGTCTACCGTTGAGTTGATAAAGAAGATAGAGCTATTCTCAATATCTCCGTATATTTTAATACTTGCCATTTTATTTATTTATTGATATACCAAGTTAAAGCTCTTAATTTAAGAACTCCTTGAACATTACATTTAATTTGAAATCTACATTTTCCCGCGTCACCTACTCCGTTAGTATCTATAGTGTCACCTACAAAGAATGATAACATAGGCTCTGATAAGTAGTCTTTATCCGCTCCGTTTTGCATTGATAGAGACACCTCTTCAATAGCGAAGTCATCGCTAGGTGTAGTACCTGAATGACGGTTAAACAATAACCTAGACTCTAATTGTCCCTCATCCTCTTCAGGCTCGAATGCCATAGACGAACGGAAGTTAGCGAATGAATCTAAGTCTAATCCCTCAAGTTTAAATATTACAGGGTCTCCGATTGCACCCGTTCCCTCATGACCAACTACCTGAGCCGTCTTCATGCCTTGAGGTCTTCTGTCAAATAATCCGTTTGTACTTGTAGTCATAACCACGTCAACCCATTGATTAACATTGTTAGCATCTATAATAGTCTCTGTAGCATTGCCATCAAAATAGAAGTCAGATAACATACCATAATAACCCTGTGTCAATAGCGTAGCTTGTGATATTACTGCGTCTAATGGTGTTAAAACAAATTCACCTTTTGCGTTAGCTAAAAGAACATCGTTTTCGTTAGGTGTACCTGACACTAGACTCGTGTCCCCTGCACTATTCTCTATATCTCTTGACGTGTTAGACTTGTTAATATTTCTAACCGCCTCTATGTCATCAAAAGGGTGTTGAGAGTCATCCGTCTGTTTAGATGTTACTCTGCTTAAATTTCTACTCATTACTTCTTTTTATTATCTATTGATTTTAACTTGCTTATTGCCCAATTAACCCCTGAAGTACCACCCCAACCTAACCATGCGACATAGCCTCTGTCTTTCCATGGAGTTGATTTGAATTCAGCACTTACCTCTGCGTTCTTTTGGTGACGTTTAAAAGATGCCATACGTGCGATAGTTGACCTTGAGATGTTTTCACCCTTTGCGAGTTGATTGGCTCTTGTCCAACCTGTTCTAGTCATTCCCTTAACCTCATCACCATGCTCATCTCTCCACTTTAAAACCTTTTTAGCGTTGTTTTTAGCACTCTCAGGATAGTCGTTGTAGGTCTTTAATTTCAATAAGTCCTTTAGTTCTTGTATTTGGTTTTGAGTATACATCTTAGCCTCTAACTCATCTGCAAAAAATCCCTCAATGGAGAAACCTTTTATCTCTTGGCTCTCTGCTTTCTTGTATATCTCATCAGTAACTTTCATAGATACCATCCAAGTTCCCTCAGGCAAATTCATGCCATAGTCTTTAGACTTATCGTTCTTACCCTCTATAATCCATGACTCTACAACGGTCATACCTTTAAGGTTCTTCTTATGCTCTAATGTAGCGTTAGATTGATTAGCCTCCATGAAGAACTTTTCAGATGCTTTCCTAACTGTCTCCTCACTAAAGAAGATGTAAAACTCCTCTTTTGTCTTAGGGTTTACTCTAAAGATTTTTTTATTAGGGATTAAGGCAGGACCAACTAGGACTCCTCGTTTCTTGTCTATTGCCTTTAACATTGTTTGGTCATTTAGAGCTATAAACAACTCTTCAATAGCAGGATTCTCAACTACCGAAATAGCATTTACTCCTGACATCTCATCATTATCATCTATAATTAGCTCTACAATCTTATCTTTTTTAGCCATACAATAATAACTTTTTAATGACCATTTTGTTCGTTAAATCATTTTGAGACTAATATATATAGTATATAGATATATTACGAAGTAATATAGATATATAGTATATATACTCCTATGGTTAACAATTGGGTGCATGATTCAAGCAAACCCACGTCCCTATTGGGCTCGTCCATGGTTGATTATTGGGTGCAAAATAGCCTTACCTGGTGATGACTTGGTGACGACATACCTCTATCCCGCGTCAGTAAAGGGACTCTAATGGTTGCTAACTTGGTGATAGTATTCTACGTGTTACTACTTAGATGTGAAAATTAATTTAATTTTTTTTGCTAAAAAGTTTGGTAGTTTAAAATATGTGCGTATATTTGTATCAACAATAACACAAAAACAAAGCAAAATGAAATTAGTTAAAACATCAGACAGAATCACACAAGTAAAACAAGGTAATAAAATCTTATTCGAGGTTATAGCAAATAGAAAACTAACTCGATTCAGTGGAGTTAAAAGTGGCTTAGGTATAGTGTTAGAGTGTAAGTCAATAGATGAGTGTGTAGGTAAAACATTAAACAAGTTAAATATTATCAACGAAGATTTTAAAAATAGGTTAATAACACTTTAAAAACAAATAAAATGGAAACAAGAAAAGATATTCTAGAAGAGGTTGTTTACCAACTAGAACTAAGGGGTGTAGACCCTGACTTAAACATTGTAGCAATGTATTCAAACAAGGAATTAACTGACTTTTTAAAACACCTTAAAAACAAATAAAATGACAAAGAACGAAATCGCAAACGAGATAGAATACCGACTAGGTATAGATACAAAAGAAGTAAGGATTTATAAGGGGCGTTACTTCGCTATAGAGCCTACTCCGATAGAGTACGGATATTGGATTCACGAGATATTTATTAAAGGCTTAGAGATAGACTTTAGGATAGTAAATGAGGTGTCCTCAATGAAAGAGGTGGAGGAATACTTTAAGGCTACTTTCGAATGATTGTAGCCTTAATAGCACTCTTGTTGGTGATTAATATTTACGCTAACACTCTAGACTAGAGAGTAGCAAAATCTTCTACCTTTCTATCTAATGCCTGAGCCGAAGTTACCTCACTCGAAACGACGTAAGCCTTAGTTGGTTGTTGTTGTAGTTCAGCTAGTTGATTTATATTATTTTCACCTACAATGTTAAAATTCGGAGCTTGTACAGAGGTTGCTCCACTAGTAGTTGAGGGTGTTGAAGCCACGCTTCTGTCTGAACCCTCGAATTTACTAGAAGCTATTTTCGTGATATTAGCTAGTCCCATAGCCCCTGCTATACCCGCCTCTATAAAGCGACCCCCTGGAATTGGGTTCGTAGTTGCTAACGCTCCCGTTATACCCTTAGCTGTATCTGTAACCGCACCTGCAAGGTTTAAAGCCTTTTGAATGTTAAATTGTCTCTTAGCGTTCTTTTCGTTGTTTGTAGTAAAAGCACCTACTAACTCAGACATAGCACTAAAGGACTCAGAGGCTAAGTCGAATTTAGCATCATTTAATCCTTGGTCTATCTTCTTTTGTTCATCTACTGACTTTTTATTCAAGGCATCAATCTCTCTCTGTCTTTCTTTTTCTATGAAGACAGTTGATTCGCCATACTTCTCAGCCAACTTGACTAAAGCATTGTACTTGTTATTTGTGGCTATTATCTCTAATTGATTCGCAGACATTACATCTGACGCTTGAGCATTTAAACTATTCTTTGTTATCTGTCTAATCTTCTCAAGGTCTGACTTCTTCTTATCCTCTTGTTCTTTGTTTAGTTTATTTATGTCTGCTAATAACTTCCTAGTATCTGCTATTTCTTTATCTCTAAATTTCTTTTTAATCTTGTTAGCAGTTTGTCCTAGTTGCTCCTCGTACAATTTGACAAGTCTCTCCCTTTCGTTTTTCTTTAGGTTTTCATTCTTTTTAGTATCCTCTATGAGCCTATCAAACTTTGTTTGATTAATCTCTAACTCTCTGTCTAAGCCCTCTTTTAATAAAGCGTTTTCTATGTCCTCAATCTTACGTTTTGCAGACAATCTATCTGATAAGTATTGTTTATAGTCGTTTAGTTTTTTGTTGTTATTAGTTGTTTCGTTAACCATTAATTGCGTCTCACTTTCAGCAATGCCATCGTTTAACTCAATAAGTCTCTTCTTCCTTTCCTCTACTATCTCTCCTGTCCCTATAGTAGCTAATTGTTTAGCTGCCTCAGAGTTCAAAAAGAACTCTAACTCCTTTGCCTCTTGTTTCATGACGGCAACCGAATCCTGTATTTTTTGCTGTCTTAGTTTAAAGCTACTCTTACCCTCTGCCTCTAGCATGGCTATTTCTCTATCGAACTGAAGTTGCCTCTGTCTAAACGCTTCAGCTCTCACTTCTTTCTCTTTTTCAATTCGCTTTAACTCCTCTTGACTTCTCTTTCTTTTTTCTTTTGCCTCATCACTCTCAATGATGCCTAAGGCTTGCAGTCCCTTACCTATCAATTTAAAGGCCTCTATAGCTAGCGTTATAGGTAAAAGTACTATCTTCATAACACCTCCTAATTTATCAAAAGACTGAATACCTTTTTTGATGAATCCTGTCACCTTACTAAAATTGGCGATGAGTAGCCCGATACCCACAATCAGAGCACCGATTCCTGTGGAAATAAGCGCTATTCTAAGAAGTTTCAACCCTTTAGTTGCCACACCCTGAGCCGTTGCATACGCATATGTTGAAGAGGTGAGTATTTTGGTTCTTAAATCTTTCAATAATAACATTGAAGCACTCTCTTTTTCAAGTGACTTAGCTATCTGATTTACAGAGTTTAAGAGCATCTGAGCTGCCATTAGTTTCTGTAAACTCCTTTGAAGTTGCTCATTCTCTGAACCAGCTAAAGCCATGGCAGACTGAACGGCTCCAAAACCTGCGACACCTACACTAGCCAACTCCATGACTCCATTAAGTGTTCTATGGTCATCAGCTAAACGCTTAGTCTCGTTTTGAATATCGACATATTTATCACGTAGTACGGAAGCCTTTTCAATGGCCTCTCTACCGATAGGGGTTTCACGACCTGCAGATAACGCAATAGATTGATAAGCTTGAATTTGCTTATTCATATCACGTACATTCAAAGGCGTCTCTTTGACTATTTTATCAATAGCTTTTAATTGCTTGTCGAATGACTGACCACTCTTTAATACAGAGTCATAAGCTTTCTTAGTATCCTTAATAGCCTTATTAGCTTTATTGATGTTAGTCGCTGTCTTATCTGCGTTATCTTTAATATTAATATTGATATTCTTATTCTCCATGTTTAATTACTTTAGTCTTATTTGCTGTTTTAATTGCTTTAGAGCCATCTTTGAACCTCTCGGTATACAATACAATCCCTTAGCTATTTGAACGCTCTTAGAGGCGTTCTTATAGTCTGATTGTCTTAATGCTTGAATTATTTGTTCTATCATGTTATGATTGTTGTTGTATTATAACAAAGTTACTTGAGGTACTTCCGTTTAAATATGTGTATTGTATCTCGAGAACATACTGAACTTGTGAACCTCCTGATGTTTGCTCTTGACTAACTAGAGAGATTCCATCTTCAGTAACTAGAGTGTCTCCATTTTCAGCTAATAAGAAAGCCTCTGAAGTCGTGTTTTCAGGTATACAAACCGTTATATTTTGTTCTGATGTTATCTGACTAGGTGTTATGCTTGTCGTATTACTAAAGTAGTCTACTACATCTGCCTGTGAGACATTATTAGGGAATGATATAGGAACGGTAATACATTGAGCTGTTGAGTCTGTTTGTATAACAGGTACACTAGGTGACTCGCTCTCTGCTATAGTCTCCTTAAAGTCCATTAATAAATCTAATTTAACCTCTTGAGTAGTGATGTTTATATCTAGAGAGTTAATCATGTACCTCTTACCTCTTATAATAAGCCTATCGTTTAGCTCTAAAGATGACAATATATCAATTGGAAGTCTTGCAGATACCTTAACATTTCTATTCTTTAGGTTGTATAGGTTGCTTAAATACTCGTTGTAATAAGAGCTATATAATGTGTTGTCTATAGTATTGCTAGTTGCCGTTGATATCTCAGGAGCAAAATTAAGAGTGTAATCAATTCCGTTAACAGTTAAGTCCTGACCAAATGAAAGGAACTCTGTCTCAGTAGAGTTGGATATATTAACGTCTTGAGTAGTTAATCCGTTGGCGTATAGTATAGTAGGCTTAGGGATATACTTAGTTAAGTCACTCTTTATAGTGTAACCTAAATGTAAATTAGATGTATCGTAATTAGAGAACATTATATTCTCAAATGGTAGCTTTATATTGTACTCTCCACCATCGTAATTGAATCTATTTTCAGTTGAGCCGTAACCCCTACCGAATTGGTCTAAGAACTCTGCGTTAGTAACACTCTCACTCTTCTCATATTCAAAGTTAATTCGCTTAAATAGAGGTACCTTATTTATCTCTGCCTTGCTAGAATCTACATACTTAGTTATATCGTGTACACTTCCTTTAGCGTAGAATGTGTCTAAGGGCTCTACTTGGTAGACATCGTTTCCTAATCCGTAACACGTCAAATTGAACATACTCAACAAACCCTTAAAGAAATCCATTACTTTCATTTCAGGAGCATAAGACTTAATATCTATGTCACCAATAAGAGCTACGCTAGATGTCGCTGTATAAGTATTCGTGTCTGTTAACTCTGTTAACGAGGGGTCTTGAAAGGTTGAGCCTTGTTGTTCATATGTAAAAGAGAAGTTACAAGTCAATGGTCTATCTGCGTAAATTCTATATGTAAAGTTTCTATTTAAACTATTATTCACAGAACCAAAAATCTCATCTACATTAATCTGTCTGTCCGTTACGTTTCCTGAGCCTCCTAACGTCTTGAATAACGCTCCGTTGTCATATACCTCAATATAGTAAAAAGCACTAGCATCACTAACATTAGATACGCTAACTTTGGTTACGTGTTTGGTTGTATTTAATGCATCTACTTGAGTATGAAATGGAGATAAGGTGACACTAAATAAAGAATTCCAAGACTCTTTCTGATAGCTTATAGAATCGTTAACTATGTAACCCCCTCCACCTGAAGTGGTTAGAGGTAGTGATTTACTCTCAGTTCTGAATGTCATATCCTCAGCGTTCTTAAACAACATGTATGCATTCATGAATCTAGCATCCCCAAAGAATGTTCCTGAGAATGTTATCCCATACCTAGATTGAATCTTATTAATGATTGTTAATAGATTGACCGCAGGGAACAACTCTGTGTAGTCTATATTGTCAGTAACTGCAGATAGTGTTCTATTAAGTATCAAAGGGAATTTAACATCTGCTATATTAGATGTCGTTATAGAGTTTCTTACATTCGACTCAGTATAATTGTAGTTAATGTCTGATAACTCAGTCATGTCAGATATCTTCTCTTCTCCAAACTTATCCTTAAGGCTTGTTAGGTTACCGTAGAATGTTATCTCATAAGACTCTGCTTGTCCGTCTTTAACCTTAGCTTTGCTCATTGATATCTGCCCCTCTCTGAAAGGAACTAAGTCTATCTCTATAGATGCGTTACGTCTTAGATTTTGGTCGTATGTCATGTTAACATCTGACTCATAGAAGTGTTCAAATATCTGATTATTCTTAGGTGAACAAGGCACACTAAACGACTTAGAGAAGTCAGTCTTAACCTTGTCAATCTCTTTAATGTTTTGTTGACTAGATTTTATAGTGATGTTCTCATCTTTGAACAACTCTAATCTTTGACCCTCTATATATATCTGAACTGAACTCATTAGACGATGCTATTCATATAGTTATTAGCGAACTTAAATTTCAACTTGTAGTTGATTGTCTTATTGTTAATGCTCTTTTGAACGTCAATAGACTTGGTGTCTATTTTAGCAGGTTTACCATTGACTAATATTCTCTCTGATAACATAATCTGTTTGACCTCTTCACCGTAAGCCTCAGTAACAAATCCTGAATTACCCTCGATAGACTCTGAGCCGTTAAAATTGAATGAGCTCATTTGAGCCTCTCTAACGCTATAATTAACTAAGTCCGAATGTAGACTACTGAAATCTTTAGAAGATGCACTAAAAGACGTCTTAGACACCTTGTATAAGAATGTACGTGACCATGCTCCATGTCTATTTACATAGTCAATGAATATAGGTGTGTATCTCTCTTCACAAACAGGTTTGAATGTAGCTGTAAAATCAACTCCAAATGTACTGTTAACGAGCTCGAATATATTACCATCCTCTAGGTTGGTGTGATGTACCCTAGGGAACACTCTGACTCCTGCCGTAGATATCGTTTCACTTGTTACCGTTCCGTCTGCTAGGTTTCTATACCTTGCTATGTCGTTTACGTTGGTCATGATTGTGATATCTCCCGCTCTATTCTCATCTGAAGACAAGTTGTTCATATCAGGCTTATGATAAGTATACGTCCCCTCATCGAGCATAACTCTACCAAGGTCTACATTGTACCCCTCAGTAAACAATCCGAAGCCGTCAAAGGCTTTATATGTTACATTGCTTAGAGTTGATAGAGTACCCGATACATCTTTGATTCTCTTTATACGTACATTTGCGTAGTATGAGCTATTCAAATCCACGTTGTAAGTGTTGTATATTGCGTTAGTGTTAGATAGGTTAATGTACTCTCTAATAAATGGCGACACATTGTAGGTAGTCAATGAGTTGGTTGAGCTAGGTACGTTCTTAGATAGTGTATAGGTCGGGTTAGTTGGTTCAGTGTCTCCCTCTGACCATATCGTTAGTTCTACTTTACTACCTGTTTGTAGTGACTCATCTATGTCGATAATGAATGGCGACCTTGTATATATACGACTCATTTGGTTTTGTTTATCTCTTTAATTGTTGTATCAATTGTTTGTTTTAATAACTTATCTAAGACTAATCCGTACTTAGTAGTTACCTCTTTAGATAGTGTCTTATAATGCTTCTCGAATGGCTTAGTAAAGAACATTGTTTTCTTTATACCATGCTTCTGAACGTGTCTACTCAATGCGAACTTTAAACCCTTAATAGATACGAACCTACCTGTCTTTGGGTCTTTACCTGTAGTTAGCCCTCTAGATATTGCCCACTTATGAAACACCCTTGGAGGCGGTGCGTTCTCAGGGCCTGATTTGTATGAATAATCTGATAGTGACTCACCTGACTGAGTACCCTTGACACCTCTATCTTTAAAGAATCCGTATGGTAACATAGTAAAGGTTATCTGTATAGAGTTCTTAGATACTTTGACTTCACCCTTGATAGAGTCTCTTAACGTACCCGTGTTAGAGAACTTAGTAGAGTTCTTTTTAGCCTCGTTTACAATACCCTCTTTGAAAGTGTCTAGGTATGTATATAACTCTTTCTTATCCATCCTAACAAGATGTCATCACGTTAGGAGTCTTAACCGTCATTGATAGCGTGAAACCTGCGACTACATTCTCGAATCTATCTGTAAATGGTTCTGCAGTTGGTTCACCATCTAACTCAAATCCGTCTCTATACATATCGCCTCTAGACATGACCGCACAAATACGCTTCATGACTTCGAGTTGTGTGTTTAGTATGTATAGCTCATTGTCATTCCCCTCGAATCCTGTAGATGCATCCTTGCTGAAGTCTACAATATCCATCCCTATAATTGAGACGTTGTAAGAGGTAGTCTGTGAGCCTATAGTTACATTGTTAATAACTATATGAGCTAACGGGAATAGAGTAGCTTTACTCAAGTCTAAGTCTAGTATATCGCCCTGTGTTGTAGTGGTTACAATTGGGTCGTTATCTAGGTGTTCCTTTAGTCTGTTTATTAAATCGAAATACATCATTTGCTATACATTTTTTTTAGTTCTTGATTCTCTATTGTTTGCTTCTGTGTTTCAAAGGTGAGAAAGGTAAGGGATTCATGTAGTCCCATTCTAACGACTTCTTCAAACCGTAAAATATCGCCTTTTGCGATTGCGTAGATTGATTGATACCATCCCCAATTGCGTCCAAATTGCCCTCTACTTGTGAAGTCTTTTTCTGAGTCTTCTCCTCCTCCTCCGAAGATGTCAGGATAGCTTCTGATAACTCTATCCCTAAACGACAAAAAAAAACCGTTGACGACAACGCAACTGATACAGGGAGTTCTTTGAATAGCTCATGGAAGTGTTCAGAGCCGTCGTAAGCCTTTATCTCATACTTGTCACCTATCTTCAACTCTACGGGTCTATACATAACTGATAGAGCTTTGTGATATGTACCCCAATCTTTTAAGCCCTCCTCTAAGTCGATGTATTCCCCGAGGCTAATTTTCTCGAGGTTAGGAATGAAACCCAAATCCATGCCATTGAATTCTATCCTTGTCTTGAACTCAGGCTCCTCAGAAAACAAACTCGTTAAATGGTTAGTTACATCTACTATGGAATTGTACTCTATATTAAGGACGTCTCTAATTGGTATACCACAGAATATGGATATCATCTTCTGAGCTAAGAACTCATTGTCGTTGGTGTTCTTTTGAACCTTAACGAATTCTTGATACTGACCTACTGTTATCTCCTCTAGTGAACTTGGTACTCTTAATTTCATATATATATAACCTATTAATTTAAACTATGTTATAAGCTCCCTTATGGGCATTTGCTAATTGATAGCTAACGGCATAACGCAAGGCATCGATTCCATGATTGTATTTATCACATGGTGTCTTAGATTTGCGTTCTAACCAACTATAATTATTAAGCTCTTTGATTAGGTCTACACTATCCTCATCTATCACTAGGTCGTAATCCTGAAGCAATGAGATACCATATACAATAGAGTCAGCCCCCTTGATTGTTGGGACTACATTATTGCCTAATGCTTTTAGCTCTGATATTAGACGTGGCTCTGCGCTATCACCTACTATAAGTGATTTACCTGCATGAGATGTATTTAGAGAAGCTATCTGAGACGTTGTAAGACCTTGCTTGTACATAAGTAGCTTGACGTAGATAATCTTATTAGACTTGTCTATAGACGTCTTAACGAGTGTCGAGGGGTCATTGCTGAATCCGTAATCCTGTCCGTATACTGAGGTAGCAACTTCCTTAAACTTACCTACTGACCAATTGTCGAATATAACACCCTCTGCCTTATCTAACCAACCCCCTAGTATTTGGTGTTTATACTTGTTAGGTCTACGTTGTTTAATGTTCTCTATTTGGCTTAGGTAACTATCTGATAGATTCTCTTCGTTGTCTAGGTAGGTAGTGTGTATATAGGTAACGTCATTCTTGACTGTGTTGGTTCCTGCTTGAACTCCTCTATTCTCGAAGAACCTTTGATATATGAAATGCTCCTTTGTCGTA
>Ga0181394_1000974_pt1 | contig 12511 bp, 18 predicted proteins | sample 17SPOviralmetaG_FD_130123 | JGI IMG/M metagenome (GOLD analysis project Ga0181394, IMG submission 130123) | Marine viral communities from the oligotrophic San Pedro Time Series (SPOT) site, San Pedro Channel, CA, USA - 17 SPOT_SRF_2010-11-23 | ecosystem: Environmental > Aquatic > Marine > Strait...
GTAAAACTTTCTTTTCTTGCTCTTTGCTTCATAATAAAAGCCTGAATAGGTGCAAAATCCGTTCTTTTCATTGGAGGAAATGAAACTGTAAAACTAAATCTTTGTCCTTGAATTTGTCGCCTAAATGTTTTGCCACTATCAGTTTCACTGAATAAAGTTTTTTGATTACTTTGTATATTAACGGCATTAAAATTTGTACTAGGAAAAGCACCACTCATATAATTGCTACCTTACCTTTTTCATTAACGGCATTATTAATCATATTAACAATAACACCTCTACTATTAACTAATAATTCATTAAACCCTCTAGCATCAACTGTATTAATATTAAAATTAACAGTCACAGGCTGACTACCACCTAATTTATCATTTGGTATAATTGTTCCAGCAGTATTGGGAACAAATAATTCTGGTCCACCCTCTCCAACAAGACTTGGTTGACCAACAGGAGGACGACCACCTTTTTCAAATCCTCTAATTTTATTTACTAAACCTATACCAGCAGCTATTGTTGCACCAGCCGCAATAACACCAAAAGGAACTCCACCAAAATTTTTAAATGCTCTTAGTGCCGCAGTATATACACTAATTAATGCATCTCTAATGGCTGACGCCTTAAACATTTCGACTGCTTTTGCCAATGCTGATTTTATTGCCGCACCTATTAATGCTTCAACAATCATTCTTGTAATAACTTGTGCAAAATCTTGAAATTGTAATTTTCCTGTCATTACAAAATCAGTTAACATAGTCTTTAATTCTTTGAATGTTTCTTTACCTATATTTTTAATTGTTTCAAAACCTGTTTTTTGTGCATTAACTGCATCCATGAAACCTTCTTTAAATTTTTCATAAGCCTGTGTTAAAAGAGAAACTTCTTTTTTTTGTTCATGTACATCAATAGTAATAGTTTTTAATGGAACATCGTGTAGTGCTTGTTCTACTTCATCAATCATATTTTGTAATGCTTTAAATTCATGTGAAGTTTTATCAAGACCATGTTGCATCCCTTGTAATTCATTTCTAAATGCATACGCTTCATCTTGAATTCTTTGAAAACCTTTAACTCCATTATCTTCTAGTATTGATAATTGATCTGTAATTAGTTCTAATTCATCGCCAAGTTCGGACATTGTTTTTGGTTTTTCTAATAAAGCAAAAAATTCATCTAACTTGCCTGTCATATCTGCAATAATGAATCCAGCAGCAGCTAATAAACCAATAAAATTACGCATTGATACTTTGTTTAAAGTTCTAAATGCAAGACCAACTTTTTTAATTGCTATGGCTAGTCCTAACATTCTTCTAGTGACGCCAAATATTACAACTGCCATACCGAGAGTTTTAATTAATTCAAAATTTTCTTTTAAGAAACTTATTGAAGTTGATGCGACTGTGACTGCATTTGCTAAACCTTTTCCTATTGCTTGTGCTATATCACTTATGGCTTGTTCGTTTTCAGCTAACGCTACATCTAAAGCACCAAACTCTTTTTTTAATGCAACAAAAAATTCTTCTGCAACTTGCTTTTGAAAATTAAAATATTTATCCCCTATCATTGATAGAGTACCTTCAAGAGTATTTGCTAAATCTTTAGTAGCACCAGCAAACTGTCCGTCTTTTCCAAAAGTTTTAAATAATGCATCTCTAGTTTGTTCTACTGATACAGTTGCACCAGCACTAAAACCAAGCATTGCTTTAACACCTCTTTCTCTAAATAAATCAGCACTAGATATACCAGCAGATAATGATCTTTGAATTTGCTCTGCAGTAGTTCTAAAATCTAAACCTGTGACTGCAGCTACGTTTCCTGTAAGTTCTAATATTTCAGCAAGTTCATCAGCGTCTTTACTTACGACTGCTAAAACACCTGAACCTTGTTGTATTTGTTCAAGACTAAAAGGGACTTTCGAAGCAAATCTTGCCATTGCTTCAAATGCCTTGGCACCTTCTTCAGCAGTACCAAATAAAAATTTTAATCTAACTTGTAATGATTCAATTTGTTTTCCTACATCTACAAATGATTTAATTGCAACTCCAGCACCTAAACCTATAAGAGCATTTTTTAAGTTGAATACAGAATTTTTTAATGAATTGACACCACCTGTAGCAGATTGCATCGCTTGTCTTGTTTTATCTTTAGCGATGATATCAATATTTACTTTTTTGGTTGCCATTATCTTTTTGCCTTTGCTAAGCGTTCTTGTTTTTCTTGTTCCTCTTGTTGAAGATTAAAATACGCAATCCACATATTAAACTCATATACGGACATTTGCAAGATTTCTGGTAAGGTCTTGTGAAGTTTTTCGCCTAGAGCAAAGGCATTATGTAATTCTGTGTTATTTTTTAGTTTTTTTTTGCTTCAAGAACAGTTGTATTGCCTGTTCCCATAATCTTTGTCGCAACATCTGCAATAACATTTGTATCTGCTTTAGTTTTAAAAGCTAGAATGTGTGTAGCATTAAACATCTTATCACCATCTTTGGTCAATGCTTTTTCAATGATAACATCAATCAAAACAATAAGATCAGTATCTTGTGCACCCTTAAATATTTTTGATTTCTCAATCATATTAAAAGGTTTGCAATAAATCGCTTTATCGCCTGTTAATCCCCATTCAGGAACCTCTATAACTTGTGTATCTAGTGTTGAAAAATGATCTCTGACTCCGTCAAAGTAATCAATTTTATCAGCCATTCAATTATACAGTTCCGATAGTTAGACCACCTGTGCCTTGTAGAGAAACTGTTCTTGTAGTCACTCCGTCAAGTGTCACGCCAACTGACATTCCTGTGACGATACCTGTACCAGAAAATTTTCTGTCCCCTGATGCATTTCCTTCTGGCATAAATTCAAAACTCGCACTAGCACCTTGTACTAAAGTAGTTTGACCAGAATCAGTTTCATCAAAGTTCATATCAATAGTAGCAGTGAATGTACCTCTGCCAACAAGATATGATTTCATTGAACTTCCTAATGGTGTATCTTCAACAACGTCTTGTGTTGTATCAATAGTGAATCCAGTAGCGTTTCCGATATTAGTTCCACCAACATGAACAACTCCTTCTTTTCCGTGATGTGTTGCCATAATTTACTCCTTTTTAGATTTGGTTAATTCTTTTATAATCTTTTCAGTCTCTTTTTCAACTGAAATTTTCTTTTTATTTTCGATAACTTGATAACCTATGCTTGTGTAATGTTCAACGAAATCCTCTGAACAAGTAATCATGCTATCGCCCTTTTTCATTTTTACGTCTTTTGCCATTATGCACTCCCTCTTGTGAATTCATACATTACTCGCACAGTTATTCTCACACCACCATAAGGATAGATAGTACCCTCGTCTGATGATGCTTCAACAATTTGTGTATCCAATGCATTTCCATTTCTAGTTATATCAGAATCAAGAGTTTCTTCAACTACTTCAATAATCTGATTTCTAACAGTATCAATATTGCTTGTTGTACCTTTACCAAATGCAACAATAATAAAATCTATTGTACCTCTATGTGTTCCTGAGCCTGTATCACCCATTGAAGATACTTCTCTTGTTTCGTCACCTGATTGTATAAAAGCACTTGGGAACTGCGCATCACTTAATTCTTCAACCTCAAAAGGCTCTCTTGTGAGTTTCTTGAACTCAATAGGACTTGAAACTGCATCAAGTTTGGAAATAATATCGTTTGCTATGTTTTCTCTTTTGCTCATATTCTTAACTGACTAAAATAAAATCTACTAAATTCATTTCTAATTTTATCCTCTTCTTTATTACCGATAGAGAAAAAAGGTCTTTTAGTTTTTCTTTTTCCTACTCCTAACACATCATGCCTAAAGGCAATTTTTGCTCTCTCTTGATTAGAAAAAAATAATGAACTCTTATTTCCTCCTACTTTAAAATCTAAACTTCTAAACATTTTACCTGTATCAGTCAAATCTACAAATGAAACTTGACGTCCTTTGTCTTGTCTCATCTCTCTAGTTTTTTTTGTATATGGCTCAAAACTACCTCCGTCTGGTAATTTACCTGACTGTGTTCTTTTAGTAATCATTAACACTGCCATGTTTGAAACTCTGTTTAATGAAGTTTTTATTGCTTTGGATTGACGTCTTGAAATACCTTTAAGAAAGTTTGTGACTTCTAAGGTGTTCGCCTTTATTTTTAAATCCATTACCTAACAAGACGCAAATTGTGTAATGCTTCTTTCTCACTGTCTGATACTGTTCCCCCACCATCTTCATCGTACTCAACCCCATCCCTAAGAATTGCTTGGAACTCCTCGTCATATCTGTCCCTGTAAAAATCAATTTGTACTTGAAAAGTATCTTTTCCCTCACCTGTGTTTGGGTCACGCCATTTAGTCAATATTGGATAAATATATTTCCATAATGATAAATAGACGACTGATTGAGTCCATTGAGTAGTTGTTAATTTACTGTTTGTCATTTCAACAGTAGTAATCTTTGTAATATCTTTATATCTAACTTGATGTCTATATCTTTCCCACCATTCTTCACGAATACGTCTCAGTACATCATTTTCTGCAAATTGTAATTGATCGCCAAAGTCCGTAATACCAAAACCTAAAATATCAGGTTGTATCTTTTGCAAATTACTATTTGCGACACCGAACAATGTAGTAGCCATTATTTTTTAGATTTCTTTTTTTTGACTACTTTTTTTTCTACTTTTTTAACTTCTTTAACAGGCTCTTTAGCAACTTTAGTATCTGGTAAATACCAACCACGCATATTAAATCTCTCTACGTTATTGTCGTAATCGTGTTTGTATCTCTCAATCACTTCGCCTTTTTTGTTAAAAAGTTTTACTGTTTCTATACTCATAATTTTTTATATCAAATAAGGGGTGGATTGACCACCCCTATATTGTAAAAGTTAAGCAGCTAGAGTGTCTGCAGTTAATTTAACGCCATATGAATCGTGTAATTCACCTACGCCAAATACAGCAGTTGCCACAATTTCGTCAGCTCTAAGACTTGCGTCACGCTGAGTTTCAATCTTTAGATCTTGCATCATAGCTAGACCTAAAGCGTCTTGTGAAAATACTCCACCGATTGAATCGTCTGATCCGTCTACTGCAATGTTTGAACTTTCAAAGATTTGAACACCAGCAACAGTACCAACAAAACCAGTTCTCATAGCTTCATTAGAAAGATCAGTATCTCTACCAACAAATGTATTTGTTAAAGATTTTTTAACATTAAAAATTTGTTTAGGATGAAATACACCATAGTAAGGTCCAGGTGCTTTGTTTGTTTTAAGTTCAGCCGCACATTCAAATAAATCTTGAACAGTTAATTCGGCACCAGCTCCAGGTCCTTTCTGTGTTGAAAATCCTGTGAATAAAGCAGCTATGTCAGTGTCAATCTTTGTTGCGATTGCTTCACCGAATAATCTACCAATATCACCAGCAACATTTCTTGATGCTGAGTTTCTTGCTAGGTCTGTGAGTGTTGTCATGATACCAACCTCTGAAGCAGTGATAGTCACGCTTGAAGGGTTGACAGCAGTGTTTGAAAGATCAGCAGCTTCACTTACTGCACCAGCAGATACAGTTGCATAAATCGGCACTTCAACAGATTTACCACCACCTACGATACTGTAATTTCTTACAAGACCTCTCATTATTGATTGTTCACTTGCGACGAACAATGCTTCAGCAACGATTTCAGTATATAGTTCTGATATCGTGCTACTTGTTGTTTCATTAGCCATTTTGTTTACTCCTATTAATGGTTATTTATTTAAAATAATCTGAGTTGGTTTTGAATTACGTTCTTTTCGATATTCAGCGTACTTCTTCCTGTCCTCAGGATTATTCATATCTAAATCACTCAACTTTAACGGAGTATTAAGTTCGTTCCGACCTGCATTTGACACTGAGCCAGAACCACTTGGAGTTGCACTGACAAAGTGAGGGTTTGCATTTAAAAACTCTGTCACCAATTCATCAGTGGTTAAAAGTTCACCCTTACTGTTATATCGAGCTATACCATTTTTATCTAAAATTTCAACCCCTCCTGTTTCATTAAGTTTTAAATTTGGTTTTAATAACTCAACAACTTGGTCTGGATTGATAGCACGATTTTTAGATGCTGATGAAAGAATAGCTTTGTTAACTTTTATATCTTTCAGTTCACTTTCTAAAGTTGTATATTTTTTGTTAAACTCTTCTGATTTTTCTTTTAGTATTTGTTCAAACTCACCTTTTTGTATTTTAGATTTTTCATCTGCTTCTCTAGTTAGTTTGACGGCACTAATTGCAGTATCTAAATCTTCAACATCTAATTTTTTGTAAATTGATGCTCTTTCTTTTGCTAGTCTTTGTTTGACGATGTTGTTTACATCTTCCTCTGAAAAGGTATTTGAATTAACTTTTTCATTTGGTTGTTCAGTAGGTTGTTCTTCTACTTTAGTTTCTGTAGTTTGTTCTACATTGTTTTCTTCAGCCATTTATTACTCCCTGTTATATATTCCACTCAGGACTTGTTGGAATCCATGTATGACGGCAACGATAACCACCTCTTACGATGAAAGGGTCACCAGTTGATTTTCCAGCCCATGATCTTCCATTCCAAATATCCCGAATTTCATTTTCGGTTAATGTTTTGTTTACCATATTTCTGCAAAAAGGTCTAGAGTCACGGACAAGCGTCCCAACATATTGGAAATGATTCAGACCACTATCTTTTGCTTTTTTGACAGTAAACTGTCCGTGAAACTGCATAACAGAATCATGTGCTATTTGACCAGCATATCTGCGCAAGTTATTACCTGATCTGTCAGCCGCATATTGTGTGTGTAATTTTCTTATAGCTTCTTCAACCTTTAATTTCATCTTAGGATTGAATTTATTTTCATTAACAAAATCAACTAAACTATTGATCTCACTTATGTTGGAACTTTGATAAACACCATTGATATGCCCTCTAATATTGGAAACCATATCGTCAAAAGGACGTCCAGCAATAATACTTTGATAAACTTCATCATTAATTACTTTTAAAAATCTTTCAGCAATATCTTCAAAACCACTAAAGGCTTGATATTTTAATGCATTTATTGTTCTGAGATCTACTTCTGTTAAACTTTTAAATTTAGTTGGAATAGGGAACTCACCAAATGTTTTTAGGACCTCATTAGCTATCTTGTTATAATCTTCATTAATTAATAAATCAGCTTCTTCTAAAAAGTTATTTTCTATTGCGGCTCTTAATTTAGGTTGTAGTTGTATTGCTATTCTAGTTTCAACATCAAGATTACCACCTGTTGCTTTTGTGATTTCTTTTATGACGTCATTTTCTAACCGATAAAGAGTTTCTATTATTCTTTGTTCGTGTTGGTCTGCAAGTTTATCAAGTATAGCACTCATTTAATTGAATTACGCCAAGAATATAAACTCCAATAGGCTGGACTTAAAGTTTTTTGTCCTTTTACTCTTTTTAAAACTCCACCCATTCTAGCCATGAAGCTACGTTTCCTTGCTGGTATATTAGATTTGATTGACATATTAGGATCACCAAACCTAACTTTTTTTACATTACTAGTTTTTTTATCTCTCACATAAACTGCAAATTTTTTACTTTGTCTTGGTGTTCTGAATGGTTTTCCTAATGAAACTTTTTTTCCTTGATACTGAGCCATTACTTTTTTCTTTTTTTTCTTAAATCTAAATCGTGTTTTCTTGATCCTCTTAGGAATGAATTAACACGTCCCATACTCCAAGCTGCCATTGGGACACGTCTTGAACCAGCACTTAAAAAAGCACCTTGACCTCTTCTGTAAACTTTAGCTAAAGTCCCATAAGTATATTTCTTAGACGCTTTTGCTTTTCTTTGTAATGTAGCTTTTGTTGAAGCTGATAAAGGTTTTCTTTTATATGCCATTATGCCTTAGTCCTTGCTCTCAATAAACTTCTAGGAATAACACCACCTGATTTATAAATTGATGAAACTCTTTTGATTAAACTTGCTCTTCTAGTTCTCTTACCACCTTTAAGACCAGACAAATATTTTTTGGGTAATCCTGAATCTTTGTCCTTTGGAACTTTTCTAGCTTTCTTCTTCTTCTTCGGCATCTGGTGTTTGTCCCTCTATTTCAGTGGTTTGGAATTGTCCTCTAACAGTTCTTGAAGCGTCTATCTCATCATTAATAGTTTTGATAGTATCGTTATCATCAATAACTGCTTCTGCAATTTGTTTATCTAATTCCTTATTAAAAGTTTCTGATTTTATGCCACTAGATTTTGCCATTTGTAAATATTGTAAATCATTTGCCCAATCTCTAATATCAAAAGTATCAGGATAATCTACTGTGCCGTCCCATGATGTATTTTGCCACTTAGAAAACAATGACCAAATCTGTTCTTCTGCATTTTCTAAATAGTCTGCTTTTTCTGAGAGCCTTGCATTCAAAAGCTGAAACTCTGTTTGTAAAGCGATACCACTTGATATTTGATTTCCTGATGTACCTCTTACTGAACCCATGTGTGTGATTCTATCAATAGCATCAACTTTATTTTGAATACATTTCATTATGCCGTCTAAGTTTTGCCCACTAGGTTGGATAATGTAAGGTTTAAGATTCGGCTCCATGTCTTCTGGTATTTCTATAACTGAACCAGCACCAGCACTTGCTTCTACGTTTGGAGTTTTAACTAAGCTAGGGTGATTTGATAATCTAATTAATTGTTCTTTTTCTGAATAGTCATTGTAGATAGACTGTTGCAAATGTGCAACATCTGATAAATCACTTATGCCAATAGGTCTTTTGTTTCCTCTAAGATTATAAACATTGACGGCTGGTATCTTACGAATAGGGTTTGGTATTTCTTCTATTGTAGTTGCATCACCTTCTTTGTAATCTTTATCAAAATCTTTTACTTCATAAGTTCCAATAGTTTCTTCTGTGAAAACTTTTATGATTGCTCTTTCAGAATTAATATCTTCAACTACAACTAATAAATCTAAATAAAATCTTCCTGAAGCTGCTCTTTTATAATTCCAATTTATAATATTTTCTGGTGTGTAAATAGACATGTAAGGTCTTATGTCTTGTTCTAATTCTTCTGCTCTTGTTTTTGTATTAGTTTGTGGCTTATCAATTATCACCCAACAATTACCATAGATACTTGCATTCATTTGTACCTCTCGCATAACTGTATTAAAACTTCTTCCGTCTAAATCTGCATCATCTAAAAAAGATTCAAGTTGAGGGTTGCCGTCTAATGAACCATAATCTCTTGTTGGAGGTACACGCCATAAAAAACTTGTATAAATTTGAACTACGTTTTTACAATGATTATCAACAGGGGTATGTCTAACTCTTTGATCATATTCTTCTGGTGATTCTAAAATATATCTATGAAGATAATATCCGTTTTTATAATCTGTTCCACCTAGATAACTACGAATAAAGAATTCCCAATTCTCTACGTTCTTATGCCAAAGGTCATGTTTGTTTTGTAAAAATTTTCTATCCATTAACTCCACCTACTAGGAGGGTTTGGTTTAAATTCTCTTTTTAAAGGAAAATTATATTCAACCATATATCCTAATGCATCATTAAAATGGTCATAGCCACTAACTTTGTCAGGTACATGAGTTCCCTCTTTGTATATTTGTCTTTCTATCGATTTAATAACATTTTTGCAAGAATTTAAAATAAACAAACTATTTTTTCCCTTAGCGTTTTTTAATTTTGCATTAACAGAATTTATTCTATCTCTAACTAATGGTGCTGAGTTTCTACACTTAACATCAAATCCAGCATTTTTTAATATAGCTAAATCAGTTAAGCCACCAGCAGAAGTCTTTCTTTGTTTTGCACTTGGGTCAGGATAAATCACAATTTTAGTTTTAAACCTTTGTTTTATTTCATCAACCATTTCATTAGTATTACTACTATAAATTTGTATCTCATCTAAAATGAAAATACTATCATTTTCTATAACTGAAACAACTGCACACATCGGATCGACGTTAAAATCTAAACCAATGTGCAACACGCTATTAGTATTATTATATTTTTCTATTAAGTTTTTATTTCTATCAAAGTTATAATAAATCATTCCAGCATAATTTACAAAACTTGCCATATACTCTTGCTGAAAAGTTCTTTCATCTAAATCATCTTGTGCTTGATCTATTTCTGATTGTGGTACTTGCATACCCTCTATTGTTGTATATTTAAAACTTTGCCATTCATTATCTGATTGTCCCTTGACGTACATATCATAACCCCAATTACCAAATCCTCTTGGAGTTCCACAGAATAAAGCATGTCCTTGTGTATCTGATAATGTTGGTCTAAGGACCTCATACCAAGCCGTAGGGGATATGTCAGCAAACTCATCCATAACTAAGAAATCTAAACCTATTCCACGCAATGAGTTTTCATTATCTGCACCTCGTAAGGATATTCTTGAATTATTACGCAATACTACTGTCAAATCAGAGTTATTAACCTCCTTAACCCAATTATGATGTCTTAATCTGTGTACTAGTTCTACCCAACAAATCGCTTTGGCTTGTCTATAGGTCGGTGCAACATACCAAACTTTCCTATCAGGGAATCTTGCAAATCGTGCCAATTCATTAATAGCTAAGAAAGTTTTCCCAAATCTACGCCCTGATATTAATATTCTGAATCTTGATCTATTATTGATAACCTCTGACTGTGGTTTAGTAAGTGGCATTAAATAACATCAGTAGTCCACGGCAACGGCTCTTTCTCTTCTGACGTTTCCATTTTATCTTTCATACCAAGATAATTTTTAGATAACCAAATTAACATTGTTGTATTCCCTCTCATGGCTTTATCAAACATGGCTCTTCGAATACTCCTTTTGCCCTTATCCCAACCCTTTTTTATAGGGGGGTCAAAATTACGTTTTAATGTGCTTACTGATACACCACAAAAATTTGCTATTTCTTCTCTAGTGCATTGCATGGTTGCCAATTTTTCCACGTCTTCCAATGAATATGGGAGTTTTTTCTTAGGTCGTCCTACTTTTTTCTTCTCTGCCATTTAATCCTCTTTCCCCTGAGTAAAGGTAAATTTTTTCTATTTATGACTTTTTATCTTTTTTTACTTAGCTTTGCAAAATATTATTGAATCAACAAATCCTCCCCATAATCCTTGCTCACCTTGATGTTTTTGATTATAATAACTTTTCTGAATATCAACATAAAAATATTTTTCTAACATTTCTGCACATTTAAAGAAGTTATCCATGCGTCTATCTTTTGTGAAACTATACTCAAACACCAGCTTTTTCACCCTAGAAAAGTCATGATCGTTTAAAAGTATTTCTAATTCTGACCCTTCAATATCTAATTTAATTGCGTTTATGTCTGGGTGATTATGTAAGATGTCGTCAATTTTAACACAATCAATATCAATAGTAGGTAATTTTTTCTTATAATGTGTCATCAATGAATGTCGCCAAGTGTTCGGTGCTATAGTAAAAGTTCCCCTTCCTCCATTTTGGTTTACTGCAGATTGAAATGGCACAAATTTTGTAGGAAACTCATTTTCCATGATTGTAATATTCTGTAATAAAAGATTAAAGTTTTCAAGTTCTGGCTCAAAACAATAAACTTTTTTAGCACCATTCGATGCCGCATAATATCCAAAGACTCCAATATGTGAACCTCCGTCTAGCCAAACATCATCTTTTTCTATTTTAAAATCTATCTTTTTTTTTCTGTACGCTTGTTTATGTAAAATTTCTTTTATAATATTTTCGTCTGTCGTGCCTTTTCTATAATGCAGTTCCATACTTTACTCTTTCTAATTCTTCGGAAGCACTACCACAAGCTAACATTTTTTCCCTAAAATAAGCTATTATTGATATTCTTTCAGCATTTCCGATAGGTTTAATTGCAGTATTGCCGTGTAATTCGTGAACATTAAAAAAACTTACGTCACAACTGCGCACATCAATACCAACTCCGTACTTAGGAATAATTGTATAAGCACCTGAATATTCTCCAGCTTGTAAAACTCCTAAATTTCCAAATCCTTCTTTTAGATCTCCAGCATCATAATGACAAGCAGTCCTAAAATTTTTATTTACTGTTATAGTTGTAAATGGGGATTCAGGTATTCTAAAATCTTCGTGGGTATCTTCCCATGCTTTTTTTTGAGGGTCATATCTCTCTGGAATATATTTTTTGAATAAATCAGAAATATATTTGATGTAAGGTAATGTTTTTTTATATTCCTCAAAATGTCTTCTAGTAAATTCTGTTGTCCTACAATAAGGAATTCTAGGATATCTATCAGCATAACCTACGATAGCACTATTAACGGCTTTTGATTTTCCTGAGTTTGATATCGTTCCGTCTCTTTTTAATGGATAAAATCTATTTCCTGATATTTTTCCTACTGTGATTCCGTCAACTTTATCACCTACTTTCAATTCAGGTGGCAAAGGTCCAGCAGCTTGACTACGATTATTTGTGACTTGATTTGCGGCTAGTCTGAAA
>Ga0181394_1000978_pt1 | contig 12484 bp, 7 predicted proteins | sample 17SPOviralmetaG_FD_130123 | JGI IMG/M metagenome (GOLD analysis project Ga0181394, IMG submission 130123) | Marine viral communities from the oligotrophic San Pedro Time Series (SPOT) site, San Pedro Channel, CA, USA - 17 SPOT_SRF_2010-11-23 | ecosystem: Environmental > Aquatic > Marine > Strait...
ACACTGGTAAAAAAATAAAAGGATCTGCTAACCCGCTTCAAGGTAATGTACCAGATAATTAAGTGATAATATAATATGGGAGTAATAGAAGTTAAATATTTTAACAGTTTTATACTAAGAAAAACACTAGACACCGCTGGAGATGTTCCTGTATGGAACGGATCTAGAGGCGATAAGACGTACCCTCAATCAGCGCCTGCTAATGATAAAAATTGGTTTGTTGAAGAAGCCAGAATAACTGGTGGCTATAATAATACATCCGTACAGCCAGGAGTGAAAGCTTATTTAGTAGAAGACAATCCTAACGCTTCTTTTAGAATAAACTCTATGATATACTCTGGTATATTTAATTCTAGAACAGGTGTTAATGACACTAATGTTTTTTCTATAGGTGAAGACATAACTAAAAGCGTTGATCCTGCTAATGGTTCGATACAAAAGCTTTATGCTGAAAACACTAACTTAACAATATTTCAAGAAGCTAAAATAAGTAGAGCTTTAATAGATAAAGATGCTATATACTCAGCTGAAGGTGGCGGAACAGTTACATCAGCTAATTTAGTTATTGGCGCAATACAACCTTATGCTGGAAAATACGGAATAAGCAAAAACCCAGAAAGCTTTGCTGTTTATGGTAATAGAAAATACTTTACAGACAAAGACCGTAACGTTGTTTTAAGATTGTCTACTGACGGTTTAACAGAAATATCTAATTACGGTATGTTTGATTACTTTAGAGATCAACTAAGTGGTTTAGATGACTCTTCGTTTAGCACTGGTAAAGCTGTTGGAGCTTGGGATATTCATAATAAACAATATGTTTTATCTTTACAGCCTTTTTCTGGGACATATTCAACATCTACGTTTGATGACACTGTTAATGGTTTTACCAGTTTCTTTAGTTATAGACCAGACCATGGTGTAAGTGTTAAAAACCAATATTATACAGTAAAAGATGGAGTGCTTTGGCTGCATTATGCTTCAGACGCTAAAAGATCTAACTTTTATGGTACGCAATATTCTTCTAGTATAGAATTTGTATTTAATCCTAAAGTTAGTTTATCTAAAGTATTTAAAACAATAAATTACGAAGGTGGCAACGGATGGCAAGTTGATAGCTTTAAATCTGGAATAACAGGTGTTGGCAGTGTAGGTACTCCTATAGATGCTTCAGGTGACGCTTTTACATTAGGAACAAAAGATACAACAGCTTTAGTCTACAGCTATAACCAAGGCTCGTATGACAACTTCGGGAATCAATATCCAGCATTGTTAACTCCACCTATAAACCATGCTGGGTTTACCCGAAAAGAAAATAAATATATGGCAAACTTAATTAATAATAGCCCAGCAGCAGCAGGTGAAGTAATGTTCGGAACTGATATGACTGGTATTAAAGGTTATTTTGCTACAGTTAAAATGTCAACAGACACGGTAACAGATGTAGGTGGTATGAAAGAACTATTTGCTGCTTCTTCAAATTACGTAGAATCATCATATTAAATTAAATTAAATGGAATTAAAAGCACGTCAATTAAAAGACAGTGATTGGGAAACTTTAACAGCTTGGTGGGATTCTTGGCCTGACTGGGTTAGCCCTTCTAAAGATTTTTTACCTGATAATGGTACTGGAGGGTTAATGATACAAAAAAACAATAAGCCTATAGTTGCTGGTTTTCTTTATTTTACAAACTCTAAATCAGTTTTATTAGAGTGGATAATATCAGATCCAAACTATAAAGAGACTGATAGACAAGAAGCTGTAGAGCTTCTAATAAAAACAGCAGAAAAAGTGTGTAAAGACGCTGGTAAAAAATATATGTTTTCTATAGGTAGAAATAAAAACTTAATAAAACTACACGAAAAAATAGGATGGAACGTGGACAAAAAAGCTTCTTACGAAATAGTAAAAAAAATAGCATAAAATGGGAATAGTAACAGCAGCAATAATTGGCGGAGCAGCAGCGGTAGCAGGTAGTGCTATAGGTGCTATTTCAGCTGGTAAAGCCGAAAGAAGGGCTAGATCAAACAAAAACAGACTCACTGGTGAACTAGAAGAGTTAGAAAAAAACAGACAAGAAATAATTAATCCTTACGAAGGAGTAACTGATTTGTCTAGCATGGTTTCGGATTTAAGCGGCATTGCTTCTAATCCTTATCAAAATTTAGCTGTTTCTACTGCCGCTGCTGAAATGCAAGTAGAAGAAGCTGATATAGCTTTAGCTAATACACTAGATACTCTTAGAGCTACAGGCGCTAGTGCTGGTGGCGCGACTGCTTTAGCTAGAATGGCTTTAGAAAGTAAGAAAGGTGTTTCGGCTAGCATAGAGCAACAAGAAGCTCAAAACCAAAAACTAAGAGCTTCAGGGGAAGAAAGAGTTCAAAACGTAAAACTAAGCGAAGCACAAAGAGTTCAAGGAGAATTAAGAGGAGAAGCTATGCGAATGCAAGATGTTGATGTTAAAGGTAAAGATCTTATGTTCAGAAGAAAAGAAGAAAGAGAAATGCAACAGCTTGACAGAAAGCAAGCTCAAATAACGGGAGCAGCAGCACAGCAAGCCGCAGCTAGTCAACAAAAAGCTGATTCAATAAACGCTGGAATTGGTGCTGTAGGAAATATAGCTGGAGCTGCTATAGGCGCATCATAAGGATAATCAAGAATATGGAAGCAAAACAAAATACTTTTACATCTGTAAATAAAGAAGCTAATAAGATATGGGCTGTAGCTGTAGATGATTTAGGTCTAGATACTGTCAAGTCTATAAATAAAAATAAAGCCTCTATGTCTGCTTCTCAAAAAGAAGCTGCCACAACACAGCGCAATGTAGCTGCTAAGCTCTTTGACGATCAAGAACAAGCTTTAAAAAACATGAAAAAAGGTGGTATTAATAATCCATCTTTAGCTAAATTAGGCAATGATCTCATATGGGGAATATACCATGCTGATGCAGCTATGACTAATGCTAAAACAAAAAAAGAAAGTAATGACGCTTCTGTTGCTTCATCTAGCTTAAATAAATCTTTACAAGAGCTTTATCAAATAATAGAAATAGGCAAAGATACAGATGCTATGTTTATGCAAGAGTACTTTGGGTTAGAAGATGCTAAAAACCCAGGTCAGCCAGGTGGTATGGCTTTAGTTGGAAGCTTTACTCCATTGTGGTGTAAAACTATGGCTATACGAAGCGGTTTAGCTGGTAATGACGCTAGTGAGGAGTATTTTGTAGGTGAAGACGGTGAGATTAGATTAAGATACACCGGATCTATATTAAACGGTGAAGTTGTAGACAAACCAGCTTTAACTTGGTTAGCTTATGATCCTGGAGTTATATTAGATTTAAAAGCAGAAAATATAACTATGCTTCAAGCGCCTAGTACATTAAATGTTGATGGAGAACAAGTTGGTATTATAGATAATAGCTTACAATATAACGATGCTTATTTGTTATTGGATCAAAAATATGTAGAAGTATCTTCAGATGGTAAGATGCAAACAGAATTTATACCAGCTAATATGGCTAAAATAGTTAATGACACAAAAGCTAGATCTGCAGCTAGAGCTAATGCATTATTAAATGATTATCAAGATGCTAATAGAGTTTGGAGAAACAACTTTAACATGGAAGAAGATCTTAAATTTGCTGTAGCAGCTAATGGTAAAAACGTAGACGCTGGTCAGCAAGCTGAGTTTCAAGAGCTTATGTTTAGTAGTTTAAAAGAGTTGTTACCAACAGTAGCAGTGGGCAAAACAACAGAAGTTGTACAAGAACAGCCTAAGCCAGAAGTAATCGAAGAAGAAGTAATTGACGAAACATTTGCAGTATAATTATGAATGAAATCTATATAGTAGACGGTAAAAAATACCGCGTTGGAATTATCAATAAAGATGACTTTTTAGCAAAAAACCCAACAGCAGAGTTGTTTGTTGAAGAAGAAAAAGAATTTGGCCCACAAAACGAGGGAAAGACATCGACCACAGAGTTGGACACGACTGTGGATGCAACCGAAGTGTCCGATACGGGCTCACCATCGGTAGATGGTTCTTCGGGGTTAACCGCTTATAAAGACCTTACTAACGAACAGAAAAAACAACTAAATAAGCAGAAAAAAGTAGATTTAGGAAACTCTCCAGAAGAAATAGTTGAAAGAAGAAAAGCTTTTAAAGCAGAACAAGCTAGTATATTAAGTACTGACGTAAAACTTGATGAAATAGTTTTAACTCCAAGAAACGAAACTGAAGAGTTAAAAAACTTTAGATTAAACACCGATTTAAGTAACGATAATGAAGTATATGCTTCTGAAAAAGCGAACAAAAGCTACAGTAAGTTTCTAAAACAAGCTAAAAGTGCATTACCTAAAGGATCAACAGAAGAAGAAATAACAAATAAAGCTATAGAAATAGCCACTAATATAGAGCGTAGAAAAATAAAACGCGTTTTAACTAAAAGATATTTAGAAACTTTAAGCGAAAAAGATAAAGACAGTGTAACTACTCAAAAAGTAGAAAAAGCTTCTAAAGAAATAATTAAAAAGAAAGCTTTAGAAGAAGAGTTAAAACTAACCTTAGAATCTACAATAGGAACTACAGTTAAAGAAGTAACTAATATTGACGGAGATTATGAAAAGGTTGAGGTTTTTAACAATCCTGATCTAGATAACTACGTGAGAATAGCTAAAGCTTTTAGCGAAGAATCTGATTTTAATTTTGATTTAACAGGTTTAGGCTTTTTTGAGTTAAAAGAAGCTGAAAAAAACTTAAAAAATTTTGGAGATCCAAACGAAATTACGAGCAGAGAAGAAGCACAAAGTTATAATTCTTTAGTAAACGTTTACAATGAGGCTATAAAAAACAACAAAACTGTTAAACTTTCAAACGGCAAAATAGTTCCTAAAGCTACATTTGATTTATTTGTAAAATCTAAAGAAAATTTTGAACTAGCAAATGACAATATACAAGCTATTGTAGGTGATATATCAGATTTAGATGTTTCTATTAAAAACGAAGCAGAAGATCTTAAGTTGACTAAAAAAAGTTATAATGATTTAGACAAGTTAGGATCTAAAGCAGCCTTAGTTTTAGGTAAAATACCTTACGATCTATTAGGTGGTGCTTCTACCATGATAGCTGATGGAATAGAAATAAAACAAATGGCTAACAGAAGTGGTGTAACCCCTTTAGCTGGAATGGTAATAGGAAACTTAAGAGATTTTTCTAAAACAGCTGAGTCATATAGTAAAGGAGCTGATAAGCTTTTTGAAGATTACTATAAAGATGATGTTAGTTTTGAAGATGCTTTTTCTAGTGGAGCTAATTTAGCTGAGTTTTCTGCTCAAGAAATTGTTGGTCAATTTGGTAATTTAGCTATGTATTCTATGGGTATGTGGCCTGGGTCTATAGCTATTGGAATTACTAGTTATGAAACACAAAGAAGAGTTTTAGAAGAAGAAGAGAAGAACAATATATTAGGCACTAAAAAATCTGCGTTATACAAAGCTGGAGTAGCTACAGGTTATGCTTCCGCTGAGGTTGCTTTCGCAGCTATACCAACTATAAATATATTAAAAAAAGCTACTGCTGGTATTCCAACTAAAGGAATACTAGATGGTCTTAGTAAGTTTACTTTAAAGCAAATAGGTAAGACAGCGGTTAAAGACACGGCTATAGAAATAGCGGGTGAATCTGGAACAGTAATGTTTCAAGCGGCTATAGACATGGGTATAGGTAGAAAGGAAAAGAACTTTAGCAACTTGTTTAAAGATGTGCCTCATGCTGCTTTTAGTGCATTGTTACTCAGTGGTACGTTTACAAGCGTTCCTTTAGTTGATGGCTTGGTAAGTCGCGTTTTTTCAGACTACAACTCTAATCAAGAGGCTATGGCTGATCTTGATAAAATAAACGAAATAAATTTAGAGTTACAAAACTTAGACGGTAGAACTAAAGAGGCTAGAGCTAAGAAAGCAACCATACAAGAACTTACAGATAGTTTTATTAGTAAGTTGGATTCTAAAAGAAAAAAGCTAAAATCAAACCTAACGAAAGAAGGTTATGAAATGTTGAAAATTGCAGAAACAAAAAAACTGCAAATAAGAAGAAAAGCTAAAAGCATTGCGGAAGGTCTTGGAAACGATAAAAGTAAAAAAGCTTCTTTATCTGCTTTAAAATTAGAGTATGATTACTTGAACAACGAAATAAATGACTTTAAAAAAGATTACAAAATAAACATTAATTTATTGCCAAGTAATGAGTTGAATAGATTAAACAGCTTAGCAGAGCAAAAATTAATAGGTGAAGGTAAAAAAGCAGATAAAGCTACCGTTAAGATAGAGGCTGAAAAAATATACTTAAGCGAAAGCTTTGACACGAATATAGATAAAACAAAAAAAGCGATTAGCGCTGTAAATAAATCTGGAACAGAACAAACTTTTAATGTTTATGAAACAAAGTCTGAAGCTATTGAAGGGTTTAGAACTTCTTTAGAGGCTAGAGTTAAAAACGGAAAAATAACAGAAGCTCAGGCCGAAGCAGAACTAAACAAAGTAACTGAAGGTATAAAATCGGGACAAGTTAATGGTTTTAACTATAGTCCAAATGATTCTTTTAGTGATATTGTTGTAATAAAAGAAAACTCAATAAACAATGGTAAAACAGGTATAGGTTTACATGAGCTAGGGCATACGCTTTTTACTTTAGGTTTTGCTAAAGATCCGCAGGCTTTTAAAGGTATGGCTGATACTGTTTTGTCTTGGTTGAAAGAAAATAATGAATCTGCTTACAATAGAGTTTCTAAAAATACTAAATTAGATCAAGCTGAAGGTAGATATGATGAGGTTTTGACCAATTTCTTAGAAGAAGTAAGTTCTAAAAGATTTGATTTAGAGGCTAAAAAAAATCAAGGTATATTAGGTCTTTTAGGTTTAACTATAAATAATGGAATAAACAAATCTACAAATACAGATGGAGATTTTGTATTGCAGGGTGATGAAAATGTAGTTGAATTTTTAAATTCATTATCTAAAAAAGTAAACACAGAAACCTTAAGCCCTAAAGACGTTTCGCAGCTTAAAAAAGGTAAAGTAAAAGAAAAAGCAGATTCAGATAAAAAACTTGACATAAACACAAAAGAGTCTAGAACTGAAGTAACGCCAAAAGCTAAAGAGTTTATTAACTTAAATAAAGAAGGTGTTATTACTAACGAAGGATTAGTAGATATTATAAACTCTCCTTCTTCTAAGTCAGAAGATAAATTTGGAGCAATCGAAGCGGTAGTTGAAGGTAATTGGCCCGTTATAAGTAATGCTATAAAATTCAATCCAACTGGTAGTATACCTATAGACGCTGTTAAAACAGCTGTAACAGAACAAATTCAAGGTATCTTTCCTGGAAGAAACGTGCCTTTATTTAAAGGCTACAATCCAGATCAAGGCAAAGTTAATACTGTTATTGGTACTTTTTTAGGACCAAGACAGGCTGAAATATTAGAAAGAGCAAAAAAAATAGGTGGAATTACTCAAGAGGGTGCCAGTATAGACTCTAAAGAAGCTAAGCAAACTGTTGATACATCTTCTGAGGTTGATCTAGACAAGAAAAAAGAAAAGCCAGTAAAGCCAAAAGAAAGCTTAAGAGAATCTATACCAATAAGTGATGCGGTTGTTCAGAAAGTAAGAGATGCTGTTGTTAAGACTTTTGGAACTAGATTGCCTTCTGTAGAATCAAAAGATTTTAAAGAAGAACTAAGAAAAGCTTTTAGAACTGAATTAAAAACTACTATAGCTAAAGATGTATTAGGCACTAGAGATTCTTATGAAACGTTTTTAAGAGATAACTTTGAAGCTATATACGAAGCTATACCTCAAGAGGTTATAAATAAAAGATTTAAAGCCTTTAAAGAACCTGTATTAGACAAAAATGGTAAGCCAGTAAGAGAGAAAACAGCTCAAGGTAATGCTGTTTTTGAAAAGAAAAAAATATCTAAAGCAGAGTTTATTAAAAACTTTTTAGGTAGAGACGTCGGTGCGTCTACAAAAGGCACTAGAAAAGACGCGTTGGCTGAAACTTTAGCTGAAGAGTTTGCTTTTGATGCTACACCTGAAACTATACAAACTGAAAGTGTTGCAGATAAAAGAGAAAGCCTCTTCAAAGATCAATCAACAGAAGGCGTTGTCAAGGCTATAGGTAGACCAATTGATTTAAAGTTTAGCGAAACAGAACTATTAAACGTTAGAGACTATGTTTTGCAAGAATCTTTTAACGTAAGTGAAAATGATTTTGCTAAAAACGATAAAGACTGGAGCGTTATATTTAAAACTTTAGGTCTAGAAGACATTGACTTAACAAATCCTAAACAAAGAGAAAAGTTTTTAAGTTTAGTAAAAGAAACTGGGCTTGCTTACGAACTACCTAAAATATTTTGGAGATCTTTTCAAGGAGCTTCAGGTAAAGATACGGGTAGAGTTGATGCGAAAGGTAAAAAAATTAGAACACACCATAGACAAGTATTTTTTCTAGACGTAAAAGAAGCTGATGCTTGGATTTCAGAAGCTGAACAACAAGGCGCAGAAAGAGGTTTAGAATTTGCTGAAGAAACTCAAATGTTTAAAGACTTGTTTACGCCTGCTAATTACGTTAAAGAAACTAAAAAAGTCAAATATTTAAATATTTTATCTCAACTTAAAGATAATAATTTTATAAGAATACAAGATAATAAAACTAAAGCTTTAAAAAGTATATTTTTAACTTTTGAGCAGTTTATTTCTAAATCAAAAAACAAACAAGACGCTGCTTTGGTTGGAGCTTTGTTAAAATCTACTTCAGCTTGGCAAGGTCACTTCATAAGAAGAGGCTCGCCTGTTAGGTTTAGCACGTTAGAAAAAGGTTACGACGATCAAGGTAATAGACTCTTTACAGAAGAGCACACTTTGCCAGCTTCTGCTGTTGCTAAATATTTATTTACGCAAGCCGTGTCTGGCAATGTATCTAAAAACTTTAAATATGTTGAAAAAAATTACTTTCAAGGAGCTTTATTAGATAAAGACGATAACAAATTAGCTGGAAATGGAGTTGATGGAAAAAAGTTTTCATACAAAAGTAAAACTCCAGATGGATTTAACATAGAAACTGACAACGTTTGGTCTAGATACTTCAACCCTAACGTGGCGCAACAGGCGTTTGGTATAGATCCAAATTCTTTAATGACGTACCAAGATAAAACCGTATACGAAATATATGGTGTTGATAGTTCAGGTAATTTTATAGACCCAGCTTTTAACGAAACATTATCTAAACCAGCTAAAGCAAATAACAACAAGCTTCCAGCTACTGTAAAGTTAAGCAAGTCTGATTTGTTTAATAATAACGTTTTAAACGTTATGCAAGAAACTGATAATAACAGTCAAACAGAAGAACTTAAATTTAGTAAATCATTAGATCTTAATAAAGACTTTAATGATATTATAGAAAACAAAACAGGTATAGCGTCTGACAAAACTTATGCTAGAGTTAAAGCTGAAGTTGCTGGAGCTAATAAAGGTAGATTTAACTTCTTTATTCCACCATCAGCTGAAGACTTTGTAGGTTTATTATACTCTACATTAGGAAAAGGCGATGTTGGTACAGCTCAAATGGCTTGGTATAAAGCTCACTTACTTAATCCGTTTGCTAGAGCTATGGAAAACCTTGCTAATGATCGTGTTAGCATGATGCAAGATTATAGAGGTCTTAAAAAAGCATTAAAGATAGTTCCAAAAGATTTACGTAAGAAAATAAAAGACAGTAACTTTACTAAAGAGCAAGCTGTTAGAGTTGCTATATGGGATAAACAAGGCATGGCTGTTCCTGGACTATCACAAAAAGATCAAAAACAATTAGTAGATTTTGTTAATGCGGATATGGAATTGACAGCTTTTGCAGACCAGCTAATAGCTATAAACAAAGGTGACGAATATGCTTCACCTGATGCTGGTTGGGTTGCTGGTACTATTGATACTGATTTTATAAAATCTTTAAACACAACTAAAAGATCTAAATATTTAGAGGTTTGGCAACAAAATGTAGATCAAATATTTTCTGAAGCTAACTTAAATAAACTTGAAGCAGCGTACGGCAAAGCATATAGAGTAGCAATGGAAAATATGCTGCATCGAATGAAGACTGGTAGAAACAGATCTTTTGGTACTGATACTATAACATCAAGATTTACAGACTGGTTAACTAATTCTGTTGGTGCTATCATGTTTTTTAACACAAGATCAGCTGTACTTCAAACTATATCAGCTGTAAACTTTATTAACTTTACCGATAATAATGTATTAAAAGCTGGGCAAGCTTTTGCTAATCAACCTCAATACTGGTCAGACTTTAAAAAGTTGTTTAATTCGCCGTTTTTATTAGACAGACGTAGTGGTATTAAATTAAATGTTAATGAAGCTGATATTGCTGAAATGGCTAAAGGTCCAGGAAACAGCGCTAGAAATGTTGTAGCAGGACTTCTTAAACTAGGTTTCTTACCAACGCAGATAGCTGATAGTTTTGCTATTGCATCTGGTGGAGCTACGTTTTATAGAAATAGAATTAAAGCTTTAAAGAAAGAAGGTTTAACTGAAGCTGAAGCTGAAGAAATAGCTTTTAGAGATTTTAGAGAAATAGCAGAAGAGTCTCAACAGTCAAGTAGACCTGATAAAATTAGTCAACAACAAGCTGGTCCATTAGGACGCATTGTATTAGCTTTTGCTAACACTCCAGCACAATATGCGCGATTAATTAAAAAAGCTGCTAGTGATCTTAAGAATGGCCGAGGAGATGCTAAAACAAATATATCTAAGATCATATACTATGGAGTTGCGCAAAACCTTTTATTTAGCGCTTTGCAACAAGCATTATTTGCTATAGGCTTTGGTGATGAAGACGAAGAAGAAGAAAAACGTAACGAAAAGTACTTTAACATAGCTAATGGTATGGCCGATAGTATACTTAGAGGTATAGGCGTTGGCGGAGCTGTTGTATCGGTAGTTAAAAACACAGCTATAAGATTAGCTAAAGAAGCAGATAAAAAAGCCCCTAAGTATCAAGACGCTGTGGTTAAAGGCGTATTGCAAATATCTCCACCTGTATCATCTAAAGTAAGTAAGCTTCAATCAGCTGGTAGATCTTTTTCTTGGAATCAAGAAGAAATGAAAACAATGGGTTGGAGCATAGACAATCCAGCATACTTAGCTAGCGCACAAGTAATATCAGCAATAACAAACGTACCTTTAGATAGAGCTATAAAGAAAATAACCAACATCAAAGATGCTGGTGATGAAAATATAGAATACTACAAAAGAGTTGCACTTGCTTTAGGTTGGTCAGCTTGGGAACTAGGTATAAAAAAAGATAGTAAAGGTAAAGTTAAAAAAGTTGAGCCTAAAACAGATATGGATAAGCTTTACGATTTAAACAAAAAACAGCAAATAGATTCATTGCTTAGTTTGGGATTAAGTAAAAAACAGATTAAAGCTTTAAAATTAGAAGAAGACAGAGTTAAAGCAATACTTGATCCAAAAAGCGTAAAAACAATAAAAGTTTCAAAAAGAGATAGCTTATTTGGTTTAAATAAAAAAGATCAAGTAAAAGCATTAGAAAAGCTAGGGTTAACTAAAAAAGAAATAAGAGCCTTAAGATTAGAAAGTGACAGAGTTGAAGCAATTATTAACAAACAAAAACAAGAAAACTAAATGAATTTACCAAAAAACGGTGTGGCTAGAGAACTACGTCACTACATAGGAAGCTTATTTATATTCCTATTAGTTATGGCAATTATATTTATTTTAATGCAGTATCCAGTTTTAGATACAAACAAAGAGGTTGTAATGATGTTAATCGGTACTATTAGTGCGTCAATAGGTATAGTGGTAAGCACTATAACTGGAGCAAAACCTGATGATGTTAATGCTTTAAAGTCTAGTTTAGAAAAGAAAGAGCATCAGATTGAATTATTAGTTGCTGCTAAAGATAATTTAGAAAACATGGTAATTGAATTACAGAAACAAATGCTTGAAAATCAAGATAATGTTATGGATAAGATTATATTAAAAGCAGCATTAGACTTTGATGATAGAGATTCAGCTGAAAAAATTTTAAAAGATGAATAACATAAAATTAAAATACTTTAGCGACACGGAAGATTTTAAAGGAAACATGGATAAAATGGATCCTAAGCTTTTAGGTATGCTTGATCCTCTTAGAAAAACATATGGTTTTCCTATAATAATAAATTCTTCATATAGATCTCCAGACCACCCGATTGAAGCGGCTAAAGATAAACCAGGTGAACATGCTCATGGAGCTGCTGTAGATGTTAAATGTGTTGGTGGAGAAGCTACATATTTATTAGTTGCTGCTGCAATTAAATGTGGCTTTAAAAGAATAGGAATATCAAGAAAGAGTAACTTTGTGCATCTAGGTATTGGATACCCTGGAGCACCTAAAACAACAATTTGGACTTATTAA
>Ga0181394_1000981_pt1 | contig 12475 bp, 17 predicted proteins | sample 17SPOviralmetaG_FD_130123 | JGI IMG/M metagenome (GOLD analysis project Ga0181394, IMG submission 130123) | Marine viral communities from the oligotrophic San Pedro Time Series (SPOT) site, San Pedro Channel, CA, USA - 17 SPOT_SRF_2010-11-23 | ecosystem: Environmental > Aquatic > Marine > Strait...
AAAAAAATTGATTTTCAAAAATCACCCTGAATTATTCATATGCTCGCAACAATGACTGATACTACAATGACTAACTACCTACCACCATTTCCTGAAACTCCTAAGGAAAAACTATTCGCACCTCCACTAATGTTCTGTGATAACTGGGACAAATACAATGGGCGTTTATTCTGGGGACTCCTACCACAGGAGATTGAAGACCTCATTATTGACTTCCTAAAACATATGCTACGCAGGGATGTCAAAGAAGACCTATTCGCAAGGTTACTACTACAACCAAGTGTAGCACGCTCAAGAGGCAACCAGTCACTTGAATTCAAGAAGAAAAAAGAATACATCTTAGCACAACTTGCTATTACAGAACAGAGACTTGATAACACACTACACAAACCTAACGCAGACGGACAGACACGGATGACAAAAGCAAACGGATATGCCTGGGGACACAGTGGTAGATTCTGGGAGGAGAAGTTTGGTAATGCTACAGTAGAGACAAGTGTGTGCCACAACTCTTGTAGTTGGAAATTCACAGTATGGAACACATCACGACAGTGGAATGATGGAGACATCTCAGGTGGTTACCGTGTGAAATGGGACCAACCAAAAAAGAAAGGATGGCACGCAAACCACCCTGAATATGCTATGAGAAACTGTAATGAAAACTTTGGCAAGAATACACTACGATACAATTTTGAATGGAAGGGCAACAGGAATCAAGCACGATATGAAGAGTCCTACTACAGTAAAGAGGTTGGTATGATTAACTACAGACACAGTAAGAAACACCTACTGGCACAAATCGCGGAACGCGGATACAGCACCAGAGGATATGGTAAATATGATAAAGACCAACTCGCAAGACTACTAATGAAAATGTAAGATGGACCCTTCGTTGCGGACCGAAAAAAAAAAATTGATTTTATAAATCACCCTAAAATTATCTATCATTCGCATTATGGATACTTACGCACAATACAAACTAATTGACACTAAATATATGACTATGAAAAATTGGGTGAAAAACTATGACCCTACACTGCCACAGGACTACCCTGATGAATATGCCAAATGGACTACAACCAAAGGCACAGGCACCAAGAAGACTGGACCTTATGCTGGAAACTATATGACTATAGAAATATATGATGTAGGTGAAGGTTGGTTGGCATATGTCAATACATTTGACTATGCGGATATGTTTATGGAAGGTATCATCTGTAGAGATATCAGGCGCCAAGGTGAAAAATAATCACTTCGTTGTGGTTCGTAAAAAAAAATTGATTTAAAGAATCAATTATAATTATACATAAATCGCATTATGGATAACTACACTAAACACAACACTAAACCTATCAATATTATTGGTAAAAAAACTGGATATACAGAAAACGACATAGAGATTGTCTATACAAAATCTTTCTACGAACAATGGAACTACAACATACGACAGGAATACTGTGGGTCTTATCTCATCAGTGAATGTAAGAAACAATACATCCTTGACTGTGGTGAGGACCACTGGAAAAGAGAACTCATACGACATATGACACACGACGGATTGGCACACTGGCATCACTTCTACGATAGTGTAGGAGTTTCTGCTGAACTACGTAAAGGACCCGCGCCTAAAGGTGCTTCCTAATATATCCCTTCGTTGCGGATGTTGCGGAAAAAAAATTGATTTTATAAAAATCATTATGGATATACATAATTCGCATTATGACTACTCAATCAACAAACTTCAACAAACCTGAATCACACAACAACTTTGATGTCCGCTGCGGCGAGACTATTACTATGAGACTTAACGTCAATCACTGGGAAATGTCCTACTGTGAATATAAAGAGATTGATGAAATTGAATACCTTGGAAAAGGAGAACAAGTATGGGATGAAATTAATAAACGTGCCGCGCTCCTATACGAGAAACTATGGCAAACCAAATGGGAAAGGACTGAAGCAGTCATTGCTGAGATGGAGATAGTATTTGACCTCTACGATGTATGTGAGGTAAAATTTGAAAATGAAGAAAGTAGTAGTGAAGATGAAATAAAAAGTGATGAGGAGTAAATCGCGTTTGCGCGTTTTCCGCACTTTTCAAACAATATTTTTAGAACTTTTTTTTGACTTTGTAAATGTGCGGAATTTGCGATTTTGCGATTTAGATAACCTTAACTAAGTTTTGACTATCAAACTGACTATTGTATCTAATAAATGTCTGCTGTAGTAATGGATTACTTGAACCAGAACCATTGCGTTCATTGGAAAGAGCAGCGTTACCTGTATTGACTCCTGACCTAATTGTGAGATTGTAATCCTGATTGACAAAGTTCTGTGTGAGTCCTACACCTAAAGTATAGTCAGCACCAATACCAACACAGTCAGCAGCGGTGTTATCATTCTTAGCGTCATTTGCTGCCAGGGCATCATCATCTTCTGCCTTCATTGCGTTGTTAGTAGTTTCAAGGTTTGCGGATGTATGGTAAGGAACCATACCATTGAGTAGAGAACGTTCAAAGTGTTTTCTTATTTCAGCATCACCTATTGATAACGCTGGAAACTGTAGATTTTTTTGACCTGTAACACCATTACCAGAATCAACAACGGATTCAAAGTTTGGTTTGTTTTCCATCTCAAAGTTATTAGGGAATCTAAGACCATTCCTTGCCTGCTGAACTGCTTTTTCTCCTGGAACTCTGCGGAAGTTGTTTTGATTCTTGGTGTATGTGTTTGTCTGGTCGTTGTCTAAGAAAACATTGACTACAGATTTTACACTCTGTAACTGTGGTGTATAAGCATTGGCATTCACAGATGAATGAACGTCGTTAATTAGATTTAACCTACTATCTAAAGATATAGTTGGAGCAATCATTGCCATATCATTATCATCAGGGACAATGTAACGACCTTCTAATCGTAGATTTTTTAGAACATAATTTAATCCACTGGCATCATTAGGAGCAACGTGATTGCCATTTGACCGAGCAAAACGATTGTGGAACACAGCAGCATCAGGCGCTAAGTGTAGTGTTAGTAAAAGACCACCTAAATAATCATCATCTAACATAAGGTTTTGCTGACCGAGTAAATCAATCTGGATTGGAATAGAAAAGAACTGACCTATCATTCTATCATTGGCACCTCCTGATAATGAATCCATACCAGCATTACCAGAAAAAGTAGCAGAACCAGGATTTACAGCAGGATTGTTGGTTCGTGTATCACCACCATTGTAAGAACAGCAAGTCAGTAATCTCCTGTTTAAATCCTTAGCGTGATTACCAGCACTTAGAGATTTGATTACAGGGATTCCTCTATAGTCATCGTCATTGTTGTTGTATGCTTCAGTTAAACCAACATACTGACCGTAGTTATTGATGCTGGTAAGTTCAATAAGAGATTTCTTAGATTGAACTACAACTTTATCAATAACGTTTTTGACACCTCCCCAATTGGGAAGATTCAAGGCAGTTTGTGGAACCATACCGTTGTCTAAACTTTCAACAGTTCCTATAATACCGTTGGTATCGGCAGCAATTCCATTACCATAGACAACAGAGTTATTTGCCGCAATCATAGCAGTATTATCTGCTTGTTTAACTATGATTTGACCTACTAATTTTAGTGTGCTGATTTCCAACATAGTTGGTTGTGGTGGAATACTAAATTTAACAGTTGGGAAACCTTGTTTATGTGAAAAACCTCCACTAACAGTCATATTGTCTCCATTACCAGTAAGGACTACAGGATTATCATTTAAGGGAGCAAGAGTAAATGGTTTCTTAATAATTGGCATTATGTGTTATAACTTCTATTTAGATTTTTTTTTTGTGAAAATCACATATCATCACTGGTAATTGTAAAATTAACAATTGATTTTGTTAATTGAGTAGCAATTGTATCATTTTCTAAATCTCTAATTTCAATATCAAAATTATTTGTTGTCATTGCCTGATTTGATAATCTACTATTTACTCCTAAAGAAGGCGCATATTGACCTACTATAGTTCCGTTCTCTCCTATCTCTACATTTGCTCCTGTAAAAGGTGCTGGAATATTTGCCAGAATTGGTTTTCTTATACCTGATTTTGATTTATCATTGGTATTTTTAAAACTCTTAATTGGTAGAGTATTTAGAATGACTGATAATTTATCTGTTCTATACTGTCCTAAAAGTTGATTTTCTCTTACATAAAACATATTGACATCATCTACATTTCTATCCTGACTCTGTCCTAAAGTTGTCTGGAATAAAAAGTTTTGAATACCAGCATAGGAAATAAGATATCCAGATTTTTCATCTGTTTCTAATTCAACTGTAGATGCTGGAGTAAATAGTTCTGCTAATTCTGTGCTTAGTAAAAAACTATGGTCTAATAAGATTTGTGAAGTTCTATTTTGAAAATCTTTTCTTATACTTTGGAAAGAACATCCACAACCTTCTCCAGTAGTAGTTGCTGACATAAGAACATTAAATGGTATAGTTGCTCTTGCTTGTGCGTAGTTAATAGTCTTAGGGTCTGCTACATCACTATTGAAAACATCAAAGAAACCTGAGGCAAATCTGGCGACAGCAGCAACACCATTTCTTACACCGTGTGGATAATTTGTATTGGTATCGTAAATAATGAGTTTGGTGCCATCAGGTCTTACAATGAATACACGAAGGAACAAAGTTGCTTTATCAGCGTAATGGACGAATTGGGCGTTGTTACCAATGTCAAAATAGGTTTGGAATCCAAACTCAACTGGCACATCTGTGCGTGGTAAAACCTGTGTTAAATCTTGCTGAAAAACCATAGGCATTGAACCAGCAATATTTGAACCTATATTTGAACCATCTGCCTGTGGCATAATATTGGCATAAACTTTTAACTGCCTACGGTTGTCACCAAGTGCCGCTGAGTTTCCTGTAATTTCAACTCCAAAATAACATTTAGGAACAAAAGTATCAGTAGATAATTTTATAGTATTTGCTGTAATCTTATCGGCATCTGCGTTAAGTGATGATTCAGCACCAGCACCATCAAGAATACCAGCATAGAGTTCGCTATACAAACCTACAAAAACATTCCCCTGCTGGTCGTCTAAATTTTGGGCGGTGCCAAACATACAGACATTTTCATATAGTAGTTCATCAAATCCAGGAGCAGGATTTAGAATTTTCCCCATACCCCCTGCGTCTCTCTGTTGATACTGATGGAATTGACCTCCATATTGTATGTAATTTTCGGCGCTCAAAATAAAAGAATTGTATGTTCCTGCTTGATTTGCTCCGTTACCAGGTTGGATTGGGTTTTGGACTGCTGTAAAACCAGTGCCAGTAGCAGTGGATTGATAAATGCCATCAACGGTTTGATTATTTAAATGATGCCTTGCGGAACCTGTAAAAAATGTATTTGATGATGTAGAGGCATAACCCCACGCCAAAAAGTTTGGATTATTAGATACAGAAGGAATAATTATTGTTTGATTATTGAAATTCATTGATGTGTTGAAACCACCTGAGGCGCGTGGTGCCATAGTAGAATCACCTCGTGTTCCTGTTAAAGATGCCGCATTACGAAGATTGTAAAATCCTTTTGAAATTATACTTTGTAGAGTTTTTGTTGTATATTTTCCAGCAGGTATTTTTACTGTTAAATCGTCTGGATTTCTTAGAACATCTTTAGCAACAGTCCAACCTTCTGCTGGTCTCTCGTTTTTAGACACATTGTTATTTGCTACATCATAGTGTGGAACTACCTTAATTGGTTTTAATTTGATTGTTTGTTGTTCTGTAAATCTAATGAAGTTATCTCTTTCAAACTGCGCCCAGTTAAGATGAACTGAAGAATTTTCAGGAATAATTATAGGTTCCTTAAATCTAACATTAAAGGTATGACCGTTTCCAATTGGTGAAATTAGATTGAAGTTCATAGTATATAAATCTAAGAGAGAAAAAAAAAAATAAATTATACAACAGATGGAGCAACATTTAAACTCTTAAGAGCATCGCCTTCAAATCCACCTGTTTGTTCGCTTGCTTCTGGGTTTGCTTTTGAAAGTTGTGGTCCTGGATTATTCTCTTCGTGCCTATGTGCTTTTACAATTCCGTAAATAAGAGTTCCTAAACCAACCGCTTCTCCTAATATTGGTATAGCATCTGCTGCTACATTTGCCAATGCTTCACCACCTACCTTTTCTCCTACCTGTGCTGCCACTTTTCCTGCGATTTCCTTTCCAGCATCACCTGCTGCTAAATCACCAACTTTACTTGCTGCCTGTAATCCCTTTCCTATCATTGAACTTGCTTCTCCACTGGCATCTTCAATATTGGATGCTACTACTTTTTTGGCAGCAAGCACTGATTCTTCAAGGTCTCCTGCTCCTCCGCCTTCGTCTGCGCCTTCTGTGGCAGGATTATTAGTTGATTTTGCTCTTTCTTCTGCTGTATTGGGTGCTTTTCGTAGTTCAGGGTCTGGTGCTGAAGGGGTGGTATCTGGTCCAATTCTTGCGTCGTCTGTTCCCTGATTAATTACTTTACTTCCTGACTGGGGAGTGATTTCATCATCTACTGTTGGTGCTGGTCCTTTCGGTGGTTTTTCATCAGGAAACTGTTTAAAGAAACTAAAAGGATTTTCTTCTTCTGCGCCTTCGTCTTCTACTGGGTCTGCTGCGTCTTTAGTTGCTTTAGGTGCCTTCGGTGCCGCACCTCCTTCATCATCACCTTCTGCTTCTTCGGCAGACCTTGCTATTTTACCACCCTTGGCACGTCCTTCAGCATCTGCGGCAACTTCAACTTCACTTGGATTTTGCGGTGCTTCTGGTTTATCTTCAGTCTCATCAATTGTTCTTCTTTGTTCCTGTTGTGATGCGTCATTCTCAGCGCTCTTTGCTCTTTGTTGCTGTGGTTCTGTAGGGTCCTGACTATTGTTTTGTTTTGCTTGTTTTTGCTGTCGTATTTTTTTAACTCTTTTATAAAGTGCTGTTCCTCCGTGTGCTGCCGCAAAAGAACCAGTAGTGAGACCACCTACTTGTTCTACATACTGATAATGTTGTGCCACTTTATCAGGAAGGACAGTCCTGCCAAATTGTGAGGCATTTGATGCCAACCTGTCAAAATTATCCTGTTGGTCGCTTAGACCTTGTCTAAACTGATTGATTCTTGATTGAAAATCCATTTATACTTTTACTTGATATTTTATTTTTCAACATTTTCTTCTTCCAGAGCAGAGTGTGAGTCTTCCTCTTCACTTTCATCATCACTATGTTTTTTTTCACCTGAAAATGGTTTGACAAAACCATCTTTTTTACTCCATATCAATTCATCGTGATTTCTACGACATTCTAAATTTTCAACAGAACAAAACAAAAAATCAAATTCATCCTTTCTGGACCTTCTAAATATTTCCATAAATTCTTTATCACCATTACCAAAGAATGATAATGCTTCACTGATTTTTTTTGTTTCTGCTTCTGGAAAACTACCCATAATGTAATATCCTGTAGCGTTGTTTCTTAAAATTGTAGAAATATATTTGAAATACTGTGTGGTAATACATACAGATAATTTGCCTTCTACTTCACCATTACCAATATGACGGAACTTAGAAGCAAGAGCAGAAATAGCATCAACTTTTCCGCCTCTGTTGAATTTAACATCACCAATAATATCGTCAAGTAATATCAAAAATCTACCAGTTCCTTCATCTGCTTGTATCATTTCAATTATACTATCCAACAAACCTTCACTGAATTCAGTAAATACAAAATCAAACTCATCAATCATATATTTGTTTATAGCATCATTGTGTGCTGTTGATGAAATTAAAATGCGTGTTTCAAAATCCTCTTTATAAAATCTTTCACTAAGATATAGGTTGTTTATCAACAGACTTTTACCTGATTTTACACGACCTATAATTACAAGAAAATGAACCGCAGAATTTAAAGGATATTTGCTGTCTCCCACATTTAGTTTTTCCTCTTCTATCTTTATTGGATAGATGTTTAAATCACGGTTCTCTGGTAGAACCACTTTTTTCTTTTTTTTCTTTTTATCCTTTTTCTTTTCACCGCCTTTGTAATGCTCGTCAGGCAATTCAAAATCATATTCAAAATCGGTTTGATACTTATACATAGACATTTTACTCTTCCACTATTAACTCTAAGTTAGATTTTTTTTGTTTCTTTTTTCCTCTGTTTTCAAGTTTGGATGCGTGAGACTCTAAATAGTTGTAAAGTAACTCTGGGTTTCTTGCCATTTCTGTGGATACTCCAGTCATAATTGTATTATAAATGTTTAAGTCTTTTTCTGTAGAAATACTATCCATAGCATCCATTCTTAATTTATTGAATTTTGATTGTGATTTGTCACCTCTTTCTCTCTTTTGTAAAAATGTTTCAGTTGCTTCTTTACTTTGCTCTATGACTTCTTTCTTTTTACGTCTTCCTTTTTTCTCAGTTATAGCATTTTCTTGTTCTACTTTAGCATTTCTTTTTGTTAATCTTTTTTTAGTTTCTGTTTCTTTTTTTTTCAATGCTCGTTTTTCTGCCATTCTTGCTCTGCCTTTCGCAAGTCCAGCAAGTTGTTTTTCAGTTAATTTTTTCTTTTTGGGTGCTTTAGGTTTCTCAAATATTTCTTCACTCATTTCAATATATACTACTTACTTTTTTTTTTTTTCTCTTAGACACAAGAGATGATGCGCCAGGTTCGCTTGCTCTTGGCGCCTTCGGTGTCCTATTTGACATTTGTGTCCCTGCTGCTGCTCTCACAGGTTGTGGTGCTTTTTTCATTGTTCCTGCCGCTGCTCTTACTGGCGCTCTGGTTGCTGCTGTAGTTCTCACCTGTGCTTTACGAGGTGCTGCTGCTACTTTCTTTTTACCCTTTGTCATTGCTTTAGAACCTGCTGGAGATTTATTTGTTTTTGGCATTCTTACAGTTGGATTACTATCTACTAACATTTTTTTTTTCCTTTTCTTTTTAGGCATCTTAGGTAATGTTACTGTAGAACTACCGCCACCTCCTCCGCCTCCGCCTCCACCTCCACGAGGACGACGACCGCCGCCTCCAGGTGGTCTTCTGGGTGGTCCGCTTGCTCCAACTAATTTTGGCGCTGATGGTTTGGGCGCTACTGGTGGTGCTACTTTTCTTACTGAACTTTGTGCTGGATTTACACTACCTCCTGCTGGTGGCGTAGGTGGTTTGGGCGCTACTGGTGGTGGCGGCGCCTTCGGTGTCCTTGCTTTTGATGGCGCATCTGCTATCTTGGTTATCTTTTTTCTTTTCTTTTTCTTCGCTGGCGCCTTCGGTTCTTTCGCTTTTGGTGTAGGAGGTGCTGATGAAAGACCACTGTCACTTTCTGCTGGACCTGCTGGTGGTAGTTTTTTTTTTATGATTCTTTTTTTTCTCTTTTTTTTAGGTTCTTCTTTTTTCTTTTCAGGTGCTGATGATGCTGCTGCTGCTGCTCCTCCTGATGCTTGCGCTGGCGGTGGAGTAGTTAAACCTAATTTTGCGTCAATATCTTCTATGATACTCCGTGTCCCTAATCTTTGGATAAAACTTTTAAACCCACTCATATATTTATATATAGTATTTAGGTAGATTTTTTTTATTTAGTTAATATATACAATAAATGTCTGCTCGTAAGAATAATCCTGATTATGAACCTTTTACTATTAATACTCGTGATGGTGTTAAACAAACTTATTATAGATTGAAGAAAAATGCTAAGAAACCAAAAAAAAATGTAGGAACTCCTGAGAAAAGACGTGGTGGATTTAAAGCACCTAAAGCAACTTCACCATCAGTAGTAGGACAATTAAATGTTCCTCCTACAATTACTTCATCAATGGCAGAAGCAAATATTTCTAATTATCAAGCAGGAAAAGCACAAAGTAATGCTATGTTGAATATAGATAATATAACCAGATTGTCTGGAAGAGCAAGAGAAAAAATACAGAATGAAGCAAAGGCACCACAACAGGTCGCCAAAATCAAAAAACGAAGTCGTCCTAATCCAAATCCAGGTGGAGGTGATGGTAGAACATAGAAATCGCAAAATCGCGTTTTCCGCACTTTTTCAAACTTTTTTTTTTACTCTTTTTTTTTTTTCAAAAATATGCGGAAAACGCGCAAACGCGATTTTTTTTCTCATATACATATAATGCCTTACAAACTTTACAAAGTAACTGGAGGATACAAAGTAGGAACTGTGGATGGTGACAAAATGTTAAGTAAAAAACCATTACCTTTGGCAAGAGCAAAGGACCAAAAGAAAGCAGTAGAAATTGCTGAATCAAAAACAAATAAGAAAAAAGAAGACCCAAAAACACCATTTAGAGAAAAAAGTAAAGTCAAGAGTGAAAAACAGAAACGGAAAGATGCGAAACCTACAGGCAAAAAAGTAAAACCCCTAACAGTAAAAAATCTACAGAAGTTAGATAAGACATATGTCAAAAGAGAAAGACGAGAAACTGAAACATTGAAGAGATTACAACAGGGAGATAAAAGAGGTATGGAAGGTTTCGCAGCAAGACAAGAGGATAGAAGAATCCGTAAAGAGATTGCGGATGAAGCAAAAACAAAAGCAAAGAAAACAAAAGCAAGAGCAAAACCAGCAGTAAAGAGAACTGGTCCAAGTAAAATAAGAAAGAAGGTTATGAAAGTTCAAAAAGCACTAAAGCGTAAATATTAATTACCAATTGACGTGCCGACTCCAGTAGTTAGCACTATTCTTGTCATTTTTAGTAAGTTTTCCCTGTTTGTTTTTTATACCTCCTGAGCGTTGGAGATAATTCTTTTGACGTTTAGGGTCTTTATGTTTTGTCATATCGCTCATTGTAGCATCACCGAAATGAATTAACTTAGTTGCTCCTCCCTTCTTTACATATACCATACCTTTCTTGCCTTTACTGGTAGATTTGTATGGTTTGTATAATGTTTTGTTTTTTTTGAAATCAGCAGGCGCAGCACTCAATCCTCCTTTATGTGGCATTTTTTATATACTATAATTAGATTTTTTTTTGGGTGGTTCGTGTGATTCGTCACCCACAGTGCCATATACTTTTCCTGCTTCTTTATCTTTTTTCTGTAACTTTATTTTATTCTCCTGTTGTTTCTCACTACGGACAAATACTTTTTCCATAGACTCATAGAATTCTTCACCATAAATATTGATAAGGTGTTTTACACGACGACACTTTAAGCAAAAGTTATTCATTACGCACCACTCTTCACTCTTCTCACATAGGACACACTTAAATGGCATTTTTTTGTTGGTTATATATATACCTTAGATAATAATGCCTGAACCTACTAACAAAAAATTATACAACCGTATCAAAGCACAAGTAGTCGCTAAAAATTCTAAACATTCAGCATATCGCTCAGGACTAATAGTTAAAAAATACAAAGCAGCAGGTGGTGGATATAGTGGAGCAAAACCAAAGAAAAAAGGTTTGACTCGTTGGTTTAAGGAAGATTGGAGAACTGAGAAAGGAAAGAAAACATATAAAGAAGGTGGTAAAATATTCCGCCCAACAAAAAGAGTAACCAAAGACACACCGACTACAATGAGTGAATTATCAAAAAAAGAAAAAACTAAAGCAATAAAAGAAAAAACCGCAACTGGTAGAGTAAAAAGATATAAAAAAAAACCTACCAAAAAGTAAAAGTCTTTAAATGACAGAAAAGCAATACAATTTGCTATACTTAACATTAAAGAATACACGATTTAAAAGATTTAAAAATCGTAGAACCAGAAAAATAATCAAAAAAAAATATTACGATTATACTATACAAAAGCAATGGTAAAAGTTCAAAGCACTCTTGATGGATATAGCAAAAGTGAATTACATAAAATTGTTGGTATGTATAACTTAGACGTTGATATAAGTGATGCGAAAAAAACTAAAAAAATGTTACAAAAAGAAATGATGGGCGTTGGTAAAAAAAAATTAGTTGATTTACCAAGTAAAGGTGAATTAGCAAAAACTCACAAAATGCCTAACGGTGATATTCACACTGGAAAATCACACACAAAAGATAGTAAGTTAGTTAAGCGTGGAAAAGGACGACCTAAGGGTTCTACAAATAAACCCAAAGTTCCTAAAGACCAACCAAAAATTACTGATATGTTTGCTAAGAAAAATCCAAAGAAAAGAGCAAGACCTCCTAAAAAAGTAAAGACAATAAAAATTAAGAAGTGATAAGCGAAGTAACCTGTGGTTATTCTACACCATAATTGTATAGAACAGCAATCTTATTTGCTGATGGTCCAGGATTATATACACTTACAAATTCAGGTGGATTTTCTATACGGACCTGAGCGTATGCCCTGGTTGTTCCTTGTAGTTCAATCCACTGAATCGCATAATCACTTGGACCTCCGCCAAAAGTAATATATGAGTGAATGAAGTAATCAGTTAAAGCGGTATTAGTTTTAGCAACCATAATATATGTGTCTTGCTTTAATCCACTATCAGCAGTATC
>Ga0181394_1000985_pt1 | contig 12463 bp, 14 predicted proteins | sample 17SPOviralmetaG_FD_130123 | JGI IMG/M metagenome (GOLD analysis project Ga0181394, IMG submission 130123) | Marine viral communities from the oligotrophic San Pedro Time Series (SPOT) site, San Pedro Channel, CA, USA - 17 SPOT_SRF_2010-11-23 | ecosystem: Environmental > Aquatic > Marine > Strait...
CTATTTCGCTCTCAATAATTTTTTTCCATCATATTATTTTTGTAATATACAGTTGTACTTACAGATGTATATTACAAATTTTGTAGATACAGTTGTACTTACAATTGTAAACTACAAAAATTGTATATTTTTCACTTTTTTCTCGTTCTCGGCAGCCAAATATTTATAAATTGTCTACTTTTATTACCCCAATTCCCTTTCTCTCTAACGAAGTTAAATTATTCAATTTCCTTGCTCCAGATCGCATACTATCAATTAGGAAATATTCTCCATTAACTACTCTTACGCACCAGGTATGTCGCATATTATAAATTATATAGCCAATAGTTCTTTTTCCACAGTTCTTTATTTTTTTACTTTGATAATAATCAAAATGCTCCATTTTTATTTTCATTCCCTCTCTCTCCAATATATATCCAAAAATATTATCTGTTAATCCATTATTATAAAACATATGTCCATTTTTGGAAGAACCGTGTGAAAAATTATTCTTTTTATCAAACGCATCGCAATATTTATCAAATACAGAGAGATAAATCAATTCTCGACCAATCATATTATTTATGGCATGACACCTACAGTAACCACCTTTTTGACGCTGAATAAACATTTACACTTATAATAGTCTCATATTTTAAAATATGCTAAAATTTTGTCGGCTATGTCAGGACCAGACCAATTACAGTCAGAGCAAAAATTATTTTCTCACCGATTTTTATTAATAAGTTTTTTAACAGCGGCTTTGCCGCATGCCCTTCGGGCTGTTAAAAAACTTATTGATCCAATAGTCAACTAATTAATACCATATTAGTTTAATTGCTTCGTTAACTCCAAACACAAGGAAATATTTGAATTGTTTAGATCTACCACATTTCCAAATTTATCCAATAACTTTATTTTTAATTTTGTTAATTTTACCTTACTATTATAATTACGTTCTTTAAAAATATTATCCTGGTTATTATCTACAATAACCGTGAACAAAGGATTATTTATTTGAATTCGAGCCAAAATATTTTCCGTTTTATTACCATTTGGAATAATTATTTTATCTTTTTTATTAATAGTATCATCATCTACCATGATAAAAAAGTAGCTATTCGATTTTATACCATATATTTGTGTTCCTTCAAAATATCCGTTGTATGTAAAAGAACCATAAGCGTAGGTGTCACTGTATGGAATAATTGTGCCAATATTTTCCTTAAAACCAAAAAAATCCAAAGCGTTTTTCTTTACGGATTCTTCTTGATCATCACAATAATTTAGACTGTATGAGAGATTTTCTTGTATAATACTGCTAGGAATTTCCAATCCTTCCAAAGCTAAGTTTTCTATTTCATCTGCGGTTTTAAATCTAAAAAAAGGCATTCCACTACCAGTTCCTGTTCCAAAAAATAGTGATCTTACATAACCATTAGGATGGTTATCTATCAAGGTCGTCATAAATAATGTCATATCATCAGCATACCAATACCCTGTTGGTATGGTTATGGTTACTGAAATTTGAAGAATGTCTAATTCATAAATCTTTATACAAAACCTATTATTATCTAGAGATTGATTAAAAACAAACTGAGTATTTGGAATTTCAGTACTAATTAATTTCATTTTAATTATATTATCATACGTCTCAGGCAATGTTATAGTAAAGTCTGTACTTGTGGAACTTTCAGGATTATCTCTAAAGTCAGAGTCTACTGTTAAAATTTCCTTTAACTGTACAATATTCATAGTTCGATTGTTCATCTTTTCTATAAAGATTTATTTATAATAAATCTTTATTAATATTTATTTATCTACGATAATTTTCATCTAATTCCCCAGCATCAATTAATTCCTTTATGATACCCGCTAAAATTTCATTATCAAAAATAAAGCCTTCCGGCATACCATGTCGTTCAATATATACTGCATACTCTCTTTTAAGTATTGGAGTTACTGTTAATTGAGCACTAATTTCATTATCACCAAAAATACTTGTTGTACCCACAAATCTTTCTTTATAATATTCTACAATACTGTCTTTATCTTTCAAAATTTCATTACATCTATTTACATGTAATTCTAAAGTATTGTTTTTGTCATCTAACAATAATCCTCTTTCTAATCCATCTAGAATCTTAAAGCAGATGGATTTAAACTCATTAAAAATCTTTGGGTTATAATTATAAGTATCCAGATTCCCCAGTCTTGTCTTTGAAAAGTTTTTATTATCGACAAGAATTAATGCTAATTCACCACTCAATGTCTCCTTATCGATATTTCCAAAATCTCCTTCTCTAAAATCAGTTAAATTAGGTTGTAGTCTGCTTACGACCCTTTTATTGATCACATCATATTTTTTAAGTTGTAATTTTAAATTTTCAGTTTCATTATTCTTTTTTGTGACTTTTGTTCCTTGGCGCTTCATTATATAAAATATTTATTTATTTTATATAAAAAATTTATTTAATTATACTTAGGCGACAAGTTCAATTTCAACATGGAAAATGTGATCTTGTGCTCCGTCAGCGGCACTGCTAAGACCTGATTGAGGAACATCTTGAGTTCCATCTTCACGTGTAGCTGCGGCAAAAGTAATGTTGAAATTTAATTTATCACCAGCAACTAATGGAACATTGACAAATAACGCCCTGCCTTCGGCGGTGTCCGCGCGGTTGGCAAGATTATCCGCAAGAGTTCCTTTGGACTGGTGACTGTCACTATTAAGAATAGCTTGAACAATTGTTTTAGCTGGATTAGATCCTGAGGCTGTAGCATTAGAAAGTATACCTGCTCCAAGACTCTCAGTATTAGCGGCCTTTAAATCTCCCCACTTCGTCTCAACCGCTGCTTGTAAGGTATTCGCTTGAGTATCAAAATCAGCGTATAAAAGAGCTTCATTTGAGAAAATATCAAAAGCGTCCTTGGTTCCTACAAAGTCCTCCGAAATATTAAATCTCATGGCATCTTTCAACGTGGTAGCACTAGTGGTATGTCCACCAAGAGTAGTATGGCCAGTAGCGCCGCCGGCGAAAGAGGCAAGTCTAAAATGTACTTCATTATTTCCGCTATTGTCATCATAATCACTAGGCCAGTCACCATTAATTTTATATTTAACATCATCGGTAGCTGTTTCAACTGCGTCTAATGAATCAGCCTGAACCTGAATAATACTAGCCCAATCACCTACAGCCTGCTTCATTTGAAGAGTAGCTTCGCCACTATTTGTTAAATTAACAACAGTTTCAGCATCTAATTCAGGGAAAACAGAAAGAGCTTGCGAAACGTCGAGAGCGGGTAAGTTAACGTTAATGTTAGCCATGTTATGATATTTACTTATATTATTTTTTTTACAAAAAAAATGTTCCTAAATTACATTGATTAGCTGTTATATATTTATCATAAGTGTGCTAATTTTTCATTTTAAGGTGTTACTTTCTTACCAAACATCTATTTACTACCAAAAAAATATTTTTTGATTTTTTTTACACTTATTAACATACGCATTAAAAAATGTAAACTTAATACTGGTATAAATGCTCTGAGAAGAGTGAAAATGACCAATCTGCGCCATTTAGATTCAACAAATTTCCTTTATCATCCAATAATTTTACCTCTATTCTCTCTATATCTACCGGACCAAAATAACGTCGTGTGTTGAATGTCAATGAATTCGCGTTTTCCACAAGTATTTGTCCAAAAGATAAATTATTATTTTTCACAGGTATAATACCTAGTATATTACTTGGATTTGGAGGTGTTAATTTTAATCTGGTATTATTTTTGCGATTCTTAATAATCTCGTTTATTGAATATTGCTGTGCCTGTGTTATAGTGCGTGGCAAGTCTTGTGTAAAAAATGGTGTCTTTACTGGTAGCGTCTCTGGTGGACACTGGTTTATTTCAAGTGTATCATTTTGACACTCTGGTTTTGTTACTGACAGATTGCCTCCTGCTGTTGATATGTTCCCGGTTTTTAAATGATATTTTGGCAGATCCAATTTAGTTTCTGTATCTCCTATAGTCACAATTCCCTTATTTACTCTGTTATGTGTAAAATCATCTAAATACAATAGTAAATATTTTGGTCCGTTAAGATCAATTGGCGCCTCTGCTGTCAAAGTGGTACTACTATCCACAGTTGTGTAGCATGCTTCTCTAAATCCTAAAATCCACCCTAATGTATTATTGATCTGGTTTGTGTTTAGACAACTAGTGCATCCAGAAAATCCATCGGTCTTAAAAAAAGTTAGAGTATCACCTGGATTTAAGTTATTTATTGTTACCTTCAATGTTGTAAGATTTGCGGTTATTGTTAGTGGAGCACATTCTGTTGTTATTGCGGTTGATAATTCAGTAATACCATAATTTCCAGGTGGAATTTTACAAACAGTGTCATTGTACATAAAGCAATTCGAACCCTCCGGCACATTATACCATGTATAGGGTATTTGTACTGAATATAATCTTAACAGCATTACCTTATTTAAATTCTCTGACAAATTAGCACTAAACTGTGATGCGTCCCATATTCCACTAGATGTATAATCGATTGATTTTAGAGCTGGAACATTATTATTTCTATAACGACTGTCTATGCTCACTATTTTGGTTGTAACATTTCGCAATGTAGGATTAATTTCCCCTTGAGCATAAGGAACAGGCTTACTTTGATTAATCGCTAGACGCTCCTGTTGAAGGGCGCCATTAAATTCCTGTACTTTATCATAACGTGAAGTGATTTTTAAATTCTGTAACGGTTGATCTTGGGATAAAGGATATTCATTTTTATACCAGCTTGCTTGTACCTGAGATTTATAGGCATCATTTAATTTTTTTTTTGCTTCATTTAAAAAATTAATCATAGCATCATTTCCTTCTTCGCTGAACTGTTGGATATTCTCTGTTATCTTCTCCTCAATAGATGCCGGGTCTAATGTTGTAATATTAAATAAATCTTTTAACTCCTCAATAGAGTAATCATCTATATCTAAATTTTCGTTTTCGTCTAACATTTGTCTTTATTATACTAGTTTTATATTTTCTCTCTATTATTTTATATATATGGGATACTCTGTTAGTAATTGGCATCACTCTAGACCAAAAAAATATTTTCCTAGATGCTTAGAACTTTTTGGAAAGCCAGTGTTTGTTGCTAATGTTCGTCATGGTTACGCACTCTGGAAAACTAAAGGGCTCTTTACCCAACACATACTTATTGACGAAGATGTAAAGCACTGTGTTCCTAGACCTCATCACGACTACTTTTATAGCAGTGTTAGGTTTTTCATACCTAAGGATAAAGTGTGTGATGTTCTCACAATCAGTGGTTCACTCAATTACGACGGCCTCAAAAAAGAAATGACAGCTAGATGTGGTGGTATTGGTGCCAACTACGCTACGATTTATTTAGGTATGTTGGTAGCTTCAGGAAAAATGTCAATTAAGGAAGTCAAATCTAAAGACATGTACCCTCGCATGATACGTGGAGAAATTATGCCACATAAAGAAATGGCTAAGAAAATGATGGCTCTTAAAAAAATTAACAACCGCAAATACGCTAAGGAACTAGGTCTGGAATTTGCGCCATATGCTTTCGATAAATGCTATACTAAAAAGAAAAAGGATAATCGTAAAAAAAGAACACGTAAAAGACGTGCCGGAGGTGTAATGCGTAATACGCGCGGAGAGGTATGTAAACCTACACACCAAAACTGCTGTCCTCACATGGAACCTAATGAAAAAGGTCGCTATAGGGCTACGAATGAAACCAGTGACTTTGAGTACAAGGGGACTACTTACCTTCTTAAAACATGCTGTAAAATGTGTGCTGATGCTATGAAAGATAACTTAAAACACAATAAAGATCTCTTTGAAACCGCTTATAAACCTACACTTGTTGGTTCTAAACTTCTATTATCTAATCAAGCCACTGGTAAGGCTATTCAACTTCTTCCACAAAAAAATTGAAATACTTTTACCTCGTTTATAAAAGTACAAACTTCCATTTGACATGGGTGATTCAAGCCGCATCATAATATATGTGTGTCTAAAAAATCGTGACGGGCTCTATAAAAACCTTTGTAACCTTCGGGAAAAAATGAAATATCTTAAAAAAAATGAATTTTGTTTCTGCTTCAACTCTTGCTACGACGATGATGATGGTCCTCCTTCTAAAACTTACCTCTACATTTATATGACAGTGGACGAAAAGGATCAGGTTCGTGTTGTTAAGGGATTTATGGAATTTATTAACAGATGTGCTTCATTATTCAAACTACCCTCCAAAAAACAGTCAAAAACGTGGGCGAACGTTACTTCCAAATCTATTCTTGTTCCCTATCCCAACCCTAGCCTTATCAACACTACAGAAGTACTGGAAGCTACAAAAACTCCAGGGTTTCATATTGATATCAATGTTTGTCGTAGTCCAAGCATGTTTTGATGTTGATTGATAAATAAAAAATTGAAATACTTTTCATTTTTTTATTTAATTTAGTCCTAAGTATCTATTTATTTGTGTGTTACCACACAAGCCAACAATGTCATATCGCATTATTGCGAATTCAACAGTAAAAACTCAAAATAAGAATGGGACCTTTGATGCGAAGCATTGTCTCATGGCAATTAATGAAACTGTATTCAATGAAATAAACGCCTCTTATATGTTCTATGTATGGGAATGGCATAATACGGACAACCAAACTATAGATAAAGAAATAGATGAGATAAACATCTCGGGATTACTTGCTAACAAACTATTGGCTTATGTTGTAAAAATGGAAAGGAATTTTGGTTTGTATCGTGGAGATCTTCAAGCTCGAAATTACCTAGGTAATATTTCTCTTGATTTCTCCCACACACAGACACATCAGTATAATGCTGATAAAAATGTTATTTATGACTATATCAAGACTGGTACACATGTTTTGGTGGAGGGTATGAAATAGAAAAGCAAGTATTTTAATTGGAATTTGGTAACAAAAAACAAGAATTATACAAATATTTTTTCATAGCAGTCATCAATTGTTGGTCTCTTATAAACATCGTTTTCGGTTAAGAGTTCGATCAATTGATCCAGACTGTCAATGTTATTTTTTTCATTACAAAACCAGCAACTTGGGGCAAAATTATCATCCATAATATAGCGCAGAAAATATAGAACACGTCCAAAGCTATAACTGTCTACCTTGTACACTAATTTATGATCTAGTTCCAGTGGCGTTTTACCATTTTCCTTTATACAATCATTTGCTTCTATCTTAGGTAACCATTTTTGTGGTATGTCAAAATCAAATTGCTTTGGAAAATAACCTGGTGTCCCGTTAGGAGATTTTCTGTACTCTATAAACGGTTCGTAAGAAGCAAAACCGAAATCAACAATTCTAAACTGTCTTGTGCTTAAATCAATTATCATATTTTCTGGCTTTAAATCTAAATGGCATATCTTGATTCTATGTAGTTGGCTAATTCCTTCCATTATATGCTTTGCGAATCGTAAAATATCTCCATAATTTTTCCATATATTGCTGGTTTTATGATCTATTATATCAGAGAAAGTATCCAATATATCCAATTGGCCAGCAAAGCTAATATAATTACACTGTAAATTTCCATGAAAAATTGTCATACGCTCTTTCCTTGTTATGTCTTTTAAATAATAGTAAAAGCTATGTGTTGATTCCAACAAATATCCTACTTCGTCTGGTATAGAAAAATACTTTTCATAATTTTCTATTTCTCGCACTTTACTTAACCATCTAAATTCATTATGTCTAGGATTTATCTTAGTAATCTTTAAAAGCTTATTTTTCTTTGGTGGTAAAAATTGCTTATAATGACCTTCTCCTAGTATTATTGAAGTTCCGCCTGTTTTCACTAAATAATGACTCATAATTAATTTCTTACTTTATTAGTAAATTATTGTATGGTGCTTAATTAATGTAACTATTTTTAGTAATTCAGTTTAAGTTCTTTTACTAAAGATATATTTACACTATCAAAACTTTATTTCTCTCTTTATAATAGTATGAAAACCCGACGACTTAAAAATCATCCCAAATGGACCAATTTAAAAAAGACAGTAAAACGGCGAAACTTTAAAAAGATGTCAGAGAAACCTGTGATTAGAGAATTTAAGCAAATGCTTCTTAAATATCCCGTTGAACGTCTCTATATGGATAGAATGATCACTTCAATATCTAAGCTTACTAAAAGTCAACTCCAAGAATCTATGCCTCCAGCAGATGTTGATACACTGCTTTCACATCTTAACACACTGCTCTCACAGGCCCCTGAGTTTAATACTTCATTAAGTGTTGGTACACCTATATCCTCTATGTTAGCATGGACCTTAGGAAGTAAATATGGCTTTGATGCTTACAGACGGGAACGTATTAACAAAATGTTCGGTAAAGTGCTTGCTGTTTATAAAAAATTTCTCGATAGCCCAGAGTCACGTTATGTGTTAAATGATAAACCTAATGGTTGGTTTAGTCCTAAAGCTTTAAAAAAGCTGAAAATAGAACAATATGTCTATGATCCAGATGCTAAATATTATGGTTTTAAAAGCTGGAATGACTTTTTTACACGTCATTTGAAGCCTGGTATGCGTCCAATTGCTAGCCCTGACGATAATCGGGTTATTGTATCAGCTTGCGATTCTACGGTTTATCGTATACGTCACAATGTTAAGCGCTTTAGCAAGTTCTGGTTAAAAACACAACCCTATTCTGTCCACGATATGTTGGCAAATGATGATTACTATATCAATAAATTTGTTGGTGGTACTATCTATCAAGCATTTCTAAATCCTTTTAATTATCATCGGTGGCACTCACCAATCGATGGTACAATTGAAAAGGCATTTGTCCAACCTGGTTATTATTTTGTTCAATCGGATGATGTGGGACAAGACCCAAATATTCAAGATGGCAGCGAAGGATTCCTAACTAATATACAGACACGTGCCCTTATTTACATTAAAGCAGACTATAAACCTCTAGGCACTGTCTGTGTAATGCCTACTGGAATGATTGAAATTTCCAGCTGTAATATCCACCCCAAAATAAAACCCGGTTATAAAGTTAAAAAGGGAGAAGAACTGGGATTTTTCGCTTATGGAGGATCAACTCACTGCGTCTTCTTTGAACCTGATGTTATAAAAAAAATTGTTCCCAAAAAGAATGAGTTTATTAAAATGGGTGAGAAGTTGGCAATTGCTAATTAAATTAACCCATTAATTCCCTCATAAGCTTATTTAATGTAAAATCGTTTTCATGAAATTTTACCACAAAGCTACCACATGGATTAGGACTTAGCTCCCCAAAGATAGGTCCTCTCTCATCAATAAAAAAATCAAGGCGCACAAATACATCTTTAAATACTGTTTTTCCTATTCTCTCAGCACTTTCTATAAGTGAATTCCAAACAGAGAGAGAAGGAATAATTGCCTTTACATCTTTCATTAAGCGATGGTCGTATAACTCTAATCGCTTATTGTGTCTTTTACAATTTCTGTCCAATAGCATAAATGATGGCTTCCTTGGATCCTCTTGATAATTTCTATTGTATACCAGTACATATGCCACCTTTCCATTAAATACATAAGCTTTATAGTCAAATGGTATCTTGTTTGAATTTGGTCTATAAAAATGGGTAATTTTCTCCTCTATAATCACTTCTCTATCCTTCCAATTCTCGCTCTTGTTTACTTTTTCACTATAACTCTTACCAGCTCCAGTGTAATTTTTAATGATTATATCCTTTCTCTCTAAAATACTTTTTGGACACTTATTATAATTTCCAGTATAATGTAACATTGGAACACGGATTCCCATCTTAGTTGCTAATCTTTTACATTTCAGCTTATTTATGTAATTCGAAATTGTCGTCCCTTCATACGTTCTATTAGTATAATACTTCTGCCAATGTCGTTTACAGTAAGCAAAGGGTGTATCCTCAATAGTATACTTCTTATTATTGTATTGTTTTACCATTTATCTACACTAACCATGAGGGAATTAATTTGTATTCCATACACAATCTATCTATGTATTTATCTCACAAAGTTACAATTATACTCAGTTGAAGAAAATTGATATATATTTATGTAAAAGTTGTACTTACATACATACCAATTAGTAGGTTTAGTAGATGCTGTCATGCTTCTGTACAAAACGGCCCAAAGAAAATAAGAGAAAAATTACAATTGAAAGCTTGACTAACTATGTTTGCCATATAACTAGGCCCATGGTAGTAGCAGACGTACTAGGTTCATGTGTTGATTTTATAGAGTATCAAGGTTGGTATTTTAAATATAGCTCCGTCTTTACTGAAGATTATAAAGTTGCACTTAGAATAGAAGTAAAATATTCAATAAATGAGCTAACAACTGAAAGTGAAAATAATCAAGATTGTGTTGTATGTACCGAAAATACATGTGAATCTATCATTTGCTGTAATCAACCCATCTGTAAAAAATGTCTAATAGACATACAGACTCATACTCCAGATAATTTTAGTTGTCCAATGTGTCGTAAAGATTTAAATTCTTACACAGCTGAATATAGATTTACAAAAGAGGAGGTAAAGACTAAATCGGCATCATACAGTATGAAATAGCATGTGTGTTCGCCTGAGAAACAGTTAGATAGATAGATACTATAGAAAAAATATTTTTTAAATGATACGAAGTTAACTATTAGAATACTTGTGATCTATTTACACCAAGATGGGTTTAACTTGTATTCCATACATAATCGATCCAATACTCGATATTTATCTGGGTGCTGTTTCCAGACACTCTTATCTTTTTTACTTCCATAGCGCGCCTGATGGAACCACCAAAACCAATGTCCTCTTGGAGAAGGACTCAGTTCACACAACACTGGTCCCTTTTGATCTATAAAGAAGTCCAGTCTAACAAAGACATCACTGAATATTGTTTTCCCCAATTGTGACGCGTTTTGGATAAGCGTTTTCCATACTGATTTTGATGGTATCGCATCTTCTTTACATTTTATCTTAGGAAATGGCTTACCATGATGACGGGAATCTCCCATTAAATAGGTGACATCTTTCATTGTGTCTGCTTCTAAAAGCAAATGTGTTTCATTATCTTTTTTAGCTCTCTCACCTTTATCGTCGTTCCTATTGATAATTAATACATATTTAGGATCACCTTTAAAAGTATATACTTTGTAATCGAATGGGATAGGGTAACGGCATGAATCTGTGAAATGAGATATATGTTCTTCCACAATGACTTTCTCTCTTCCTAAACTTTTTTGCATTTGGGTTGGGATTTTAGAATTGCATTCGTAAACTTGTCCTTTCCCTTCCAACTTTTTGATTACAATTTTATTCGTAGAGAGAAACTGAGGGGGGCATTTATCTATTTCACCATGATAATAGAGGGTAGGTATTCTTGTATTGAGTGATGAGGCCACCTTTTTAAAATGAATCTTATCCAGCATCTCAATAAGTGATTGTTCTTTGTATGTCTTCTTTTTCCAGCTCTCCTTCCAATTTTTAGTAATACGAGAGAACACGAATGGAGGCATTTTTACCGACTAATTAAATAATGCTAAGAGTTTAAAGTAGTATTTTTTCTTCAAATCAATTATTAGTTAATGGCAAAACTGGAAGGCGTAAATTTTAATAAGTTGATGATCAATAAAATAACAGAACAACATATCTTAGTGATTGACTATAACGATACTGAAGGAAAAGGACATTCATTAAGATTCAAAAAAGATGATTCTGTTTTAATTGAAAATATTAAAACTATTACAAAAGCTAAAATAGGCTATAATACAAAATGGAAGATAGTTACCGATCAAGTAAATAGACTTCTTAAAGGTAAAGAACCTATATTTAATTTTAAAACAAAAAAAAACAATGAAGCTAACTCTATTCGATTTATCATAAAGTATCAAAATGATAATAAATTTCTATCAATTATAAATCATTTCAAAGTTCTCTACAATAAAAATAAAAATCTTAAATTAGTTATTCTTTACTCGCATGAAAATACATTTCAACAAGAAGATCATTCAAACATTATTTATTTGAAAGAAACGTCATATGAAGAGTCTTGTTACGAAATATTTTCTTCAGATTTCGGTATTCAAGTCAATAAATACACACCCGAGTTTAATAATTACAATTTAATTACTTTCTATAATTTTACGATGATAAATAACACTAAGGTTTTTGATGTTTTAAAAAGAATTAATACTATTAAAAATGTATCTATTTCTGATATAAATTATTGGATAAATGATATTCTTAACCTTAGATCTGCATTTCCCAATCAACAGTTAGTTCCTTATGCTATGAATAAAGGAATGCCTTATCATAATAACGGCTACGCAACTCGAAGTTATAATATAATTAAAACATTTAATAATATGTATCCAGATATAAAGTATTTCGGGTTATATAGACTTGGTTATCCTAATAATGCAAATAAAAA
>Ga0181394_1000991_pt1 | contig 12441 bp, 11 predicted proteins | sample 17SPOviralmetaG_FD_130123 | JGI IMG/M metagenome (GOLD analysis project Ga0181394, IMG submission 130123) | Marine viral communities from the oligotrophic San Pedro Time Series (SPOT) site, San Pedro Channel, CA, USA - 17 SPOT_SRF_2010-11-23 | ecosystem: Environmental > Aquatic > Marine > Strait...
ATCAAAAGCACTCGTAATCAAGACCTTCACACGAATATCCTTTTCGCTTGTAGCAAATGCTCGTGCGTCGGACACGAACGTTCTGATTGTCGTGAAAAGTGGAGCGACTTCTTCCTTGAACCCTACGTTGAGTCGTTGAACGACCAATACATCGCTACTCACTAATGCCTTTCACCATTGTCCTTCATTGATTTTTTTTACTCGTAGCGACTTTACCCCCAAGGATACAAATTTACTCGCTAAAATATTCACTTTATTATCTTTTTAAACTCTATAATAATATGGAGTATAACCAAACACGACTCATTGAATGTGATAGAACATCCTCCACCAATAAATCAGAAGATAATCCTTCTATCTGGACGAACAACTTTAATGAAACTATACAACTCAAAGCAGGTGATAGAGTTTCTGTATATAGTGCCTTCGTCTCAGATAGAGGGTCAGGTCAAGAAAAATCTGTTGAATTTAAAGGTGAATCATTCAGAAAAAATAAAACTATCATAAAAACACAAACTACCGAAACACTCGCTTTTGATAGTAATAGTAGAGATGGAACATCTTACGTAGAAAGAACAACTGTCAAAAATGTCCCACAATCTGTGGAGATGTATGACAATAAATCAACTATCACAATTCAATATTATAAAAATATGGATTTGAGAAACTATCACCAATTACCTCGCTTAGGATTTACAATGGACCCTGCTTCTGCTGGTTCTGCCTCATATAATACTGCTGATAGTGTCGCAAAAGGTAGAGTCAATTTTGAACCATACCCTATTAATATGAATCAAAGAGACACCTATGGATACGTTATTGAAGACTTCACTGGTCTCACCACAGACCAAGGAGACGGAACTGACCCACGATTACCTGTCACCAGTTGGATACAAAAAAATGATAATTCAAGATACACTATTATGACTATGAATGGTCTTTATGGACTTAGACATAATACAACAGGTTTATTCTCCGACTATGCCCCTGAAACTGTTGATAGAGAATTACTCCCACAATATTACGAACAAGACCCTGAGTTCTTCTCACCAGTTATACTTAATGAAAATATAGATTTAGAAATTCAAAAAGGAATGTCAGATGCCTCCTATGTAGGTGAAGAAATCTCAAGACAATTACAAGAATCACGTGTTGAACCAACTTTATATACTACTGAAAATCCTGTCGGAGCAACAGGTGTCCTAAAAGCACAACCAACTCAAAGAACTATTCAATCTAATACATATAAACTTTTCACATCAACAAGTGCCATTGGATTTGATACTGGTTTGGTTCAACTTAATATACTTAATAATGCTACTGTCCCCACAGGTGGTGAAGATATTGGTATGGCGGGAACTGTTTTCTTATCTGAAAGTCCAGGAAACCCTTTACCTAATTCCGGAACTCAACTACTCTTACAAGTTGGAGCAAACCCTGATACTCTTAAACAAAATGTTGGAAGAACAATACCATACTATCAATTTAAACATATCGCCATCAAAAGACCTGAACTTTATGAAAAAGGTTGCCGATTAAACCCATATCTTTTTGGTAATACTCTTGACCCTAACCTTACACCTGCTGATGGTATTCGCTTAAATGGAACTGCTGGTATATCACTCAAAGAAAAAGGAATGGTAATCAATATGCCGTATCATAAAGATTATCTTTTACGAATGAAAGAGTTTGTTGAAGCACAAGAATTATATCCTGAATTATTCAGTAATGAAAACATATACAATCTTGAAAGTGATACAGAAAGAACTTATACCAAAAAAGGAACAGCGACTTATGACCCTACTCAATATTTTATTAGTGTTGATAATCAACGATACTTTTATATGAACGTTCATCAAATTAACGGAGTCAGGGATACAACATCAGAAGACCCAAGATGCTATTTACAACACTCTGATAGACGAAACACAATGAGAAATACCCATAATCAATTCTTCACACAACTTGGAAACTCTTTCTACAATTGGAGAGGAACTTGGCAGAATCCTGCGACTGGTAATGTGGAATATAATACCTATTTCGCTAATTCATTTGATATGAAATCAAGACCCTTCTTCTTTCATTATGATAAAACACAAAAAAATATCTTCTATGATGAACCAGCAGATGATGTTAATTGGAATGAAAATCCAGCACTCACCTATGGATTCATAGGTAAAAAAGCACTCATTCATCCTGCTGATAATCTACCTCAGGGAACTTATGTAGAATTAAAAGACCTTACTGGTGATAAAGCACAATATAACGGTAAAATAGCACAAGTCTCTCTGGTAGATGATGTCTATCCTGCTAATCCCACAGGATATTTAGTCAGACCTGATGACCCTGATATACTTACAGGGAGAGGTAATGAAGGACTTGGTTTTAGAGTCTCAGAAACACAAGTCATACCATTACCTGTATGTGTCATTTATCCCAATAGAGTTTTAGGTGATGGTGGAAATCCAATAGGAATACCAACTTATTTTTCATCTGATGATACAGTCCTCACACAAGGAACTAAAATAGGATTTGATAGACATTATAATGCTTGGGCGACAAATGCTATTATCCTTTCTGATGGTTTAGGTGAATCATACTATCCTACTGAGTTTCAAGATTACATACAACCATTTAATTCATTTACGACTGCTGGTGCTGACGCTCGTCCTACTCTACCAACTGCCTTTAACTCTCCCACTTGGGAATCATCACAAATATATCAAGGAGCAGATAGACCTACTCTTTCTTTTGATGGAGAACATTTTAGTTTTAGTTTCTTACATACTCCTCTCAATAAAGGTGCTTTAGTTAATTCCGAAACTACTATCACTGATACAAGTTCAGGAGATATTGTTTATAAAATGAATCCAGTTCAAGACTATGATAATTATGGTTCAGTTCAACTTCCTTACGAAGCAGGAATACCATTCAGATACAAATCAGACACTGGAACAGAATTAAAAAATAAATATTTTCCTCTCAATATTAATGTTGAACCTTATGCTATTTATGATGGTTCTACTGGTATATTCATTTCTGATTGGGGAATAACCAAAGCACAATGGGAAGATTCCTTATGGGGTAGATTGGGTTTCTCCTATAATCAACTCAATAATGAAGATGTTGCTATTAAACGACAACTACGAATGGAAGGAGAAAATGCTACTACGAACATACTCACAACTAACTGTGATACTCCTGTATTAGATACAAAATCATTCGCACAAAATCAATTTTACGTGAGTAAAGTTAATGGTCAGGTAATGAGAACATCTCTCCTTAATCTAAGATTTGATAGTAGTAATCCAGAGACAACGACCGCTGTCCCATTCTTTCCAAGAATTATTCAAAGAACAACCTCATATAGACTCATAGCAGATGATTATCCACTCAGTATGTTTAAAGGTTATTATGCTGTTCGTGCTGATTTAGTTGTAGATAGTTTCACAGCAGGTGGTGATAATGGTAATACTAATCTTCCTGTTGTTGGTATTGTTGATAAAATGAATCCAAAAGGAGACTTCTTTTTTGGTTCAGAATCTTCTATCAGTTATATGATTACAAAAAATACTCCTATATCATCTATTACTATTGGGATTACAGACCCTGATGGGTCGTGGGCGAGTATAAGTAAAAGGTCTTCTGTTATATTCAGAGTTGATAGACCTTCTCTCCTCAATACAAATATAGTTAATCAAGTTCAAGAAGATATTGAAGAACGCGTCAGGAAACTCAGAAAACAATCTTGATATATTATAAGAATGTTATATCATCTACCCAATGCTAAGATTTATAAAATCACCGATAATACTAATGATAATGTTTATTATGGTTCTACCATTCAAAATATAAAATCAAGATTAAGACAACATAAATCATCCTGTAATCAAGGACACAATATATCCTCTTCTCAAATCATAAAAAATGGAGATTACAGAATTGATATTGTGGAAAACTTTCCGTGTAATACTATGAAAGAATTACATATGAGAGAACAATATTATATCACCAAAAATCCCTGTGTCAATATACAAAACTCTTATACATCCCCTGAGCAGAAAAGAAAACAACATATTATGACTTCACGTAAATATTATTCAGAGAATAAAGAAGTTGCTTTGGAAAAAAAGAAAGTCCAAGATGCTATTTACTACCAATGTGAATGTGGAGGACAATATAATATGAGTCATAGAGCAAGACACTTTGCGACAAATAAACATCGTAAATTCATTTGCTATAAAAATAATCTCAACAATAATAATGGAACAAATAATGAAAATTGTGAAGAAATACAATCCTAAACTATCGGACGCTGAAAGAATACTTATCGCAGAAAATATTATGGATTTACTATTCAATCACGGTTTAGATACTGACTCTGATGATGATAATGATTCAGTTGTAGGAGACATCACCGAACTTGACGATTTACGAGTAGGAACTACAAGTGATGGTTTTTATTATCTCAAATAGTTTTCTAATGGTCTTTTTTTTTATCATTCTTTCCACGTATTTATTTTATAGCATTCTAATAAAATGTCTATTGTCCCCGACCTCGTCCGTCTTGAAACTATCCCAGTCAATTACTTACAGAACATTGAAACAGATTTGATTGAGACTTCTACTTTTCAAGAAGCAACTGCCTCAGTCCCAGGATTTGCTCGTTTTGATTTACAACGTAAAGGTTTCCTTCATTCACACTCTAAACTCTTTATTGGTTTAGTTCCCCCTGCTGGTAGAAGTGCTTACTTACCTCTTAATATCGGTATTGCCTCTGTTATTGAACGAGCAGTCCTTAAAGTAGGAAACCAAGTTCTTAATGAAATTAGTGATTTCCAGTTCTTCCATATGCTTAAATCTATCGGTGTAGATAATGAAAATCAGGTTGAACGTGAGTATTACACAACTGGTCGTATGATTAATAACAAGTTTATTCATCGTGGTGCCGACGGCACTCAGTCTACCCCTGCCTCACAAGCACCTACGTATGGTCTTGATAATGGGCGTGAATATTCTAAGGACGGTGCCGACCAAGAAGGAGCAGATTTATTATCAATGCCCTTCGCTACTATGGATTCTAATGAAGTCGCTCAGAGTCCAGTTTATTCTATTGATTTATCTGACCTTTTCCCTTTCCTTAAAACACATTCGCTCCCACTTTATATGATTGATGAACCACTATACATTGAACTTCACTGGTCTAACCTTCGTAGTCGTGTCTGTAATCGTGCTGCCGATGCTGGACTTGGCGGTTCTTACACTATTGACCGTAATGAACTTAAATTCTGTGCTGACTACATCTTCTACACTGATGGTGATGCTATGGAACGATACGCTATGGCGAACCCTACTCTTGAATTCACTTTCCCTGATTATCGCTTATCCAAATCTACTCTAACTGACGTTCAACTCGGCACCGCACAAGTCCGAAATGTTGGTATGGCGAACCGTCTTGTAAGTCGTGTAATGACTCAGGTTAATAAAGAGGTTGCTACTGCCGATTTTGCTGGAACTATTCAGGCAGGTATTCTTAGTCAATATACCGCTAATGTTAATACCAAAGTCGCTGCTGGGACTAATACCAATAATCAAGCACTTTCGTATAATGTCCGATACAACGATAAATTTGAATTTCCTACCTCTATAACAAATGTTTCTCGCCTTTTTACCCACTTCACGCAATCTGAAACAATTCCTTTTGTTAGTCGTCAAATGTATTCTAACAGTCAATTGGGACTCACTGGTTTTGCTTATGAAGGTAATACACAAAGCACGAAACTCTCAGGGAACTTCTTCCACTTTGGCACTCGCCTTACAAACTCTCGTGTTGGTGTCCGAGGTATTGAAATTCACCTACAATTAGTAGGTATGACCGCAGGAACTTACTCTGTTCGCTCGTATATGGAATATATGAGGGTCGCCAGATTATCCTCAGGAAACTTCTCCGTTTTCAATGCCTAAATAAATATCTTCTTTTAATATAAATATGGAATATACAACATTCGTTATTAATATATGTAATGATAGATGGAACAAATATTCTAAGGATACAAATTATACACGTTTTTTTGGATGCTCTGGTAAAAATGAATTAGACCTTGACTGGGTTAATTCAAAATATAATTTTTACTGGAACTGTAATAATGACCTACGATTTAATGTCGCTGGTTGTAGTGAATCTCATTTGAGATTAATGAAAAAGATTATTGATGAAAAACTTAATAAAGTTATTGTCATTGAAGATGATGCTGTCATTGACTTCACCAGACTTGATGAATTAAAACATATTAAAGAATTCTGCTACATCGGAGGGAGATTACAAGCACCAACCTTGAAAAAAAAATTACCACGAGAAAATATTGATTTGTCTCACGGATTTAACGTAATAGATACACACGAATATATTATCACTGGCGGACACGGATATTATTTTCCAACTTGGGAAGTGTGTAGCGAAATATATCATAATATCATCGGTAGAAAGAAACGCAGAGCAATTGATGTAGAATTCAAACGTATCCAAAAGGATACAAAATTAAATCTCATAAAATTATTTTTGTATCCTGCTATATCTACTCTACATTTACAAGATGCTAATAATGGTTTCACTTTCAATGATAAAAGATACAGATTAAAAAATAATAACTTTCTATATTAAATGCCTCCTAAGAAAAAACCAGTTCAGAAACCAAAAAAACCAGCACCCTCAGGAAAATTAATGAAAGATTCCGCTATGAAAAATAAAAAAAAGAAGAAGTATTAAAGATGCCGTTAGACAAGCAGGGTCGCCCTATTCTTTACAAACCGTGGAAAAACACTTCACCATCTAAGAACAAAATGTGGGTTTATGTGAAAGCAGATACAAAAAAAGGATATAAAAAAATAGGATTTGGTTTGAAAGGAATGAAAGATTTCACTCAACATAAAGATAAAAAACGTAGAGCATCTTACCTCGCAAGGTCAGGTGGGATACGTGATAAAAATGGTAATCTTACCAAGAATAATAAAAATACTGCGAATTATTGGGCGAGAAAGGTATTATGGAAAGCGTGATTATTGAATTGGATTTTCAACCTTCACATCTGGAGGAGGTGCGACTTCATCAATACCAACCATATCCGCTTTATCTTTGGTATATACTAATTCTCCTACTTCTTTGGAGTGTCCCATTATATTAGCATCTTTCTCCTTTTCTTTTTTTGTATCGCTAAATTTATCTGATAGATATATTTTCCGTAGCATAGTTGTCCCTATACGTTTCTTAATATATTTCTCCGATGTTCTGATAAGTAATTGTGTCATTGAATTGGTATTGAAATCAAACAGAATATCATTCGTTCGTGGCAAATCCATTAACTTCATATATGACCTCATCTTACGTTCAACTGGTTTTGGTAAAGGTAATATCTTTTCACCATACTTACCAGCAGTCTTATAATTGTTTAGGACGAAAGATAATTGATTCTTACCCATCAATAAATAATTGTTCTTTGATTTCTCTTCTGCTGGAATCTTATTAAATGCTCTTTTGGTGATTATTTTCATAGATGCTAAATCATTACGTAAAGGCATACTCATATAGGATACAAATAATGTATAGGCAGATAATAGATTCTTTTGAGATGCTGTTATAGGTTTGGTTTTAGCATCCCTTTTAATTTGACTTACATCTACTTCAATCCTTCTAACCATTTCCTTTAAGTCGTCTAAGGATACAAAATTTGGTTGTTGCTTCTCAGATATTTTACCTGACAACTGCTCTTCAGCATATCTCTTATTATATTCATCTCGTTTGGTTAGGAAAGGAACAATCTCATCTGTTGGTTTCCCAATCGCTTGTAAATAAACAATCACTGAATTTAATATATTCCTCCGTGATGTATAATGTAATTTTTCCAAAAGAGGAAACACTAAATCAGGTTCATAATCATTGTCTCCTAACATTCGTTTTAACTTTGATAAAGATGCGACATACGCTTTGATAGTTGATTCCTTAGCATTAGGTTTGAACTCTCTGAATACTTCTTCCATTTTTATATATACTATTTGACATTTTATTTTTAAATACTAAACACATTTCAAATTTATTTTGATTTTATTCTACTACCAACCGATTTACCTTCTGCTTTTCTTTTCTCTCTAAGAACTGCTAAACGTCTTAGAGTTTCTGCTGACACTCCCCCTTTTGTCTTCAAAGATACATCCTTCGCTTTTGCTACACCCTCTGAATAAAAAGCATTCACAGGAGTTTCAGGGCGAGGCATAAACGATGACACTGGTTCTGAATAATCTGTCCCTGTGGGAAATGGGTCTCTGGGACGCATATATTCTTCAATATCTACGACTTCTATCTCATCTGCCCTTGCTTGTGATAATGTGCGATTATCTACATTCCTTCTCACTCCAAATGTATCAAACTCTCCCCTATCTTCTTCAAAATCATCCTCATATACTACTACATTCTCATCGTTCTCATCTTTCTCACCTGCTAACAACTTCATCGCCTCTTCTTCTGTGTAATATACACCATCAATCATTATTGCTCGTTCTCCAGTATCGGGAAATACATCAGTTCCTTCTGACCCTCTCGTAATAGGCAACATTTCATTATCCCATCTATCTTGAGTCATACCCAATAATCTTGCTCCTAATTGTTGGTCTTCTGTTAATTCGTCCCAATCTATGATGAAAAGATTTGTTTCCCAATTACTTTCATTCCTTGCTAAATATTGAGTTGCTATTTGTTGTTCTTGAGGAGTAAGGTCGCTCCACTTTTCTTTATAGAATGCTGGTTCCGCCATTTTTATATAATATAATATTTTAATTTTATTTATGAAATAACCTGAATTCCTGATTGGTTCCACACAAGAGTTTGACGTGCTTTGAAATACATAAAGACTCCCATAGGATTATCCGAAGTTAAGTTGGATTCCAGTGATAATCCCCACTGCTCTGCTGAGAAGTCCTGACCTTTATTGAATTGTGAGTATCGCATCCCAAGACCGAAGAGAGGTCCCCCCTGAGCGACCTGAGTGTAAGTCACTCCATCCGTATTAGTCATATCATAACTACGATTCTGATTTACAACACTAATAGAAGTTCTATCATTCATATATTCAGGAATTACTGCTTCTACAAACTGTCTCGTGAGTTGAGGGTCAGATACACTGAAACCACTCTGCTGACCTGCCGTAGCATCATTCACATTACCTGCGATTGTGCGATTAGTCGTAATATCAAAATCAAGAGGATATTTTGCTCCACCCCTTAACCACTGAACTCGTGTGAAATTAACTAAACTTAAATCTGCTTGACTGGGGTAAGTCGTAGCAAGACCATTCGCACTAAGGTTATTAAGATTACGAGCAGGGGCAAATGATACAAAACAACTCTGAAGATTACGAAGACCAAGTGTGTATTGAAGTTGAGCGTTAGATGTATTTACAGATGTATAAAGGGATGTAATAGTATTGTATTCCAAAGCACCTTCACGCTGTGCTGAAACCTGTGCTAACATCTCTGCTGGAACTTGCTGTATCTCACAAGAAAGAGATAGATTGGATAGTTTGTAGTGAGCGTTGGGGACGTTTCCGCCATTCCCACCACGTTCAAATAAACAATTACTATCAGGAGATAAATGAAGTTCAATTTGGATTCCACCAAAACTATTTTCCATAAGATTAATTTTATTACCACTCATCATAAATCCACTCGGTAGATGGCAACTGAACGCTTTTGGAATAGTTCGTCCTGCTGCCGCAAGACCATTAGCAACAATCTGTTCAAAGAAAGATTGTTCGTTGGGTTGAATTAAACAAGACTGATTCAGATGTCCCATAAGGTCTTGTTTGGAACTGGTAAGACCAAGATAAGTTGATAAATAACGATTGTAATGGCGAATGTGTTCGCAAATCTGTTTGGATTTGTTATGACGAATAACTAACTGGTCCCACATACCATAAATACCCAAACGATTATCTGCCGTCACCTGAGAACCACCAGCATCATTACTGAAAACAGGAGTGCCTCCGCCTACTAAGTCTTTGAAGAAAGCAACTTCACCGTTGATACGGATAGAACGAGGGTCTAACAAACCTTGTTGTGCTTGTATCGTAAAAGATAAAACTGGGAAACCTTCTACGAAACTAATAGTCGCATCAGGTGAAACATTATCAGGACGAATAGAGATATAACGTGAAGTTGATGTCATTTTTATAATATGACATCAAAATTAATTTTAAAGGAGAAAAAAGAACATTTATTTACTGGACTATCTCTACCGAACCACCACGAATGCGAACACGACGTAAATGGAATACAAAGGTATTATACATCTTATTCTTGCGACTCGCAACAGTCGCTGGTAGAGTCTCACCATAATCAAGGATTACCGATAAATCCTGTCCCCGAAGGTCAAGACATCCTGAATTGACTGCGAATCCCCGAGCAATCACAAAATTATCCATAAACTTAACATACGAATGCGGAGTAATACCAGCATTATCAAGTCCTTTATCAAGTTCAAACAGAGGGAAAGCATCAATTGATGAACGACTCGCAATCTTACGAGTAGATACTGGACGACTGGGAACTAACTTACCGTTGAGTTGAAACTGATAAGTTGATAGGTAATCATTAATACCAGCAATACCAGACCTCGCAGAGTTTAAGACTGTATCCATAGAATCTCGCGTCACTTCATAAGTCCCCGTAGAACTAACACGTTGCTGATTTGTATAAACAGATGAATCAGTCGGAATAATAACAATACTCTTTGCTTTATGATTCTGAGCGTGAATTAAGAATGTGGTTTGAGTTTCACTTGATGTAATAGAGTTCTTGTAGTTAGTCATAGATTTAATATCAAATTCAATTGCTGAACCTTCACGTGCTTTTTGAAGCATACCAGATTCATATCGTTCATCCATATCTACTTGATGAACCACTAAATCTAAATCACTTACAGTATATGTAGGAGCATACGCTGCCGCCTCAGAAACAGATACAGAATGAACTGCCATTGGAGTCGCTCTATTAATATCTACTCCCCTTCCGCCTCCTGCTGCTGCGTTAATCATATTCTCTGAGAATTCTAATCTTACACGATTACCATTCGCTCCGTCAATCTTGATTTCAGTTATAACTATGGGATGATATGCTCCTGCTGCTGCCGACGTTTGTAAATTAGCATCTTGTCCTGCTGCGTCAACAGCAGACGAGAAATTGATTTTTTCTCCTACTACAAACGGACAAGACCTAATAGATGTAATGTTATTCGCAAAGTCAAGAAGAATTGCCTTGAAATCCGAAGCATTACCTGCGTCCCAATTTGCTACAACGACATCATCAGTCGCAATCGCACCATAGAAAAGAGGGTTAAGAGTTTTGCGACGTGTCTTTACTACCGAATCTAACTGATGAACCATACGAGGAGCAGGGGCAAGGTCAAGTTCAACATACATACCAGTTAGCATATTCGGGAAAATATGACCTTGAAATACTCCACAGTAAAGAGGAACACACGCTTTCACCGTGTTGTTTTGAACTTCAGAGAACTCATTGACTTGATTTGTATTAGTGTATGCTTTGAACCAAGGATTAGTCGCCGTGTCCGCCATTTCGGATTTAGAATTACCACGAGTTCCAGCGTTGAATGTATTATGAGCGGTTCCTCCTTCTTCAAGTTGGCGAATCTGACGTAGAGAATTATCAGTATCATAATCATATTTGAGTGCTAATACCTGATTATACTCATTGACTTCTTCAATTAAAGTTCCACGAGATTCATCATATATACGAATGTTTTGAACCATCATACCACAACCAGCAGGGTCCCATTGGAGACGAGATTCACCAGTAGTTAATGCTCCTGCTATTGCCCTCGGATTGTTAATCTTTACATTCATTTCTAAATAACAATCTTTGCCTGAAATAAATTTCACTGAACGTGGGATTTCAAAAGAGACTTTGCGTGATACTGAACCGACTTCAAAACTCTGTCCCAAATCACACGGAATGGAAACCTGAGTTTCCCCAATCTGAACTACATTCTCACTATTCCAATACGAACTCATTTTGATATATTATATATAAAAATATATCCTGATAAATAAAAAAAAAAGGTTAAATAAAAGATGGGAGAAGGACTTTTACAATCATTCAATATTAATGAACTTGCTGGTGCTACTGGACTTATGCTTGGAGCATTAGGAGGATTATTAGCAGTCATTTGGAAAAGTCGTTGTCATTGTAAAATGAACTTATGTTATTTGTGTCAATGTGAAAGAAAACCTCCGCCTACCAAAGAAGTTGATTCTTCTGATGAAGAGCAAATAGTTCCCGAAGAAATAATTCCTAAGGAAAGTGGTGAGACACCTAATCCGACTCCGAATCAGACCCCGAATCAGAGTCCGAGGTCTGCTGTGCCCGAAGCAGAAG
>Ga0181394_1000993_pt1 | contig 12436 bp, 9 predicted proteins | sample 17SPOviralmetaG_FD_130123 | JGI IMG/M metagenome (GOLD analysis project Ga0181394, IMG submission 130123) | Marine viral communities from the oligotrophic San Pedro Time Series (SPOT) site, San Pedro Channel, CA, USA - 17 SPOT_SRF_2010-11-23 | ecosystem: Environmental > Aquatic > Marine > Strait...
AAATGAAAAACCTGTTTGTCCTCTTGTTCCTGTATATGTTGATTGGTATTTATAATTAAATCCAGCGACTGTTGTATCTGCATCTATAAAGGGGCGATACTGACAAAGTGGAAGTAAATCTGTTACGCAAGACCATTGATATGGATTTCCACATAATTGTAAACTCCAATACATCATTTTGGCTTGATTTACATTATATCCATTTCCATCAGAATTAAAATTATCCACAGCATTTAATGGAAAATTTTGCTGTCCTGGAAATTGCACGTTTTCAGCTGTCTTTAAAGTCCAACCATAATCTATTTTATCAAGATTTAAATAATCTGGATTTCTTGCTGCTGATAGTTGCGCTCCTGCCTGTGTAGGAAAAGTAGAATATACTTTACTACTTATTCCTCCTATAACCTTTTTTAGCATAGGTTGGTCTATAATTGGTAATGCGTTATTTCTTTGATTATTTGGTAATGCATTATAAATTTCTTGTGGTGTAAATTTTTCTGTTGGATTATCGGCATTTCCGTGTCTTTGTTTTAATTTTTCTGTAATTATCTCTCCAACACGTGTAGGGGCTATATTACCTGTTTGTAAATCAATTTCAACTGTTTCTGTTTGCAAATGCCAAAATGCATTATCTCTATCTACTTTATTAAAATTAACCATATTATTCATAGATGGATCTCCTGTTGCTCCGTCTGGTATTAATGTATTAAAACTTATATCATAGAAAGGACCTCTACAATAATATTTTAAATCATCTCTTTTTGGTTGATATAATCTTCTTCCATTTGGATCTACATTTAAATATGAACCTTTAAAAAGTGCTGAATTCTTTATAAGGGGATATGTATATGAATCTGGACCTGTATTAAATTGATCTAGTGAGGTGCAAGTAGTAGCCCCCAGATATACGCCCCCACTTGTTGATGAAGTTTGTGGTCTAACTTGAATAGAACCATTTAATAAGTATAAGGGATTTGCTGATCCATTTAGTCCGCTTTCAAAATATCCTGAATTAACATAGGGCGGACCTATATTATTTGCATTAATATTTAATGTTGAAATATTTTGTGTATCTGTTGATACATATCCAATTGATGTTTCTAACGGTAATTTTGGACCTATTTCTTGTCCGAATTGACACCCAGCTGGATTTAATTGACAGGTTGTATTACAATAATTATAATAAGCAGTTGCTTCAGATAAATTTTGAAACCACGTTTGATTTGGAACTGCTATATTTGGAACTGGTCTTGCAGGATCAGCCCCTGCAAAGAAATAACCACCATCTTCTTGTAAATTAGTATTTGGACCATTGAATATTACAGATTTATCAAGATAAAACTTTTGAGCTGATACATTAGGACGCATTAAAAGTCCTACATCATTAACAAAGTTTGTACCTCCTCTATACGATTCTTTTCGTGGTTGATAAAGATGTTGTCCTGTTAAATTAGGACCACCAAACTGCCCCTGTAACTGATTATTACATTCTGTCATGTGATTTCCACTTGGTAATGGAAAATTGAATTCTTGATTATTTGCTACATAATATGCTATTGTTAATACTGCTCTATTGTCTGCCCTAAATACTCCATCTGTATCTGGTATATCTACTTGACCGTTAAATTGCATAAAATTACCACTCCCTGCACCATTTAAATTTAAAGCACACGCCTCCATACTAATCTGGTCGCCTGGTTGTAATTCAATACCACTATCTATTGTAGTAGACCATTGGGCGTTATTTTGAGTAGTTGTATGTATAGCATCTACCTTACCATTACTATTATTATTTCTATTTATTTGTGCTTCTGCAATTACTCTATTTGATTCTATTAATATTGAATTCATTGCTTTTATTATATGTAGAGAATAAATTATTTTAAGAAAAAAAATCTTATTTACCTAAATTAATTATCATCTTCATATATTGGCTTAACATCAAAGTTTTTATGTAATTTTGCAGGATATTGGTCTAATCTAGCATATAAAAAATTGAATCGTTCTGGAACAGCCATTCTATGAAATCTTATAAAGTTGTCCTCACCACCAAATGAATCACCATATTCTTGAGCCATTTGTTTTACTTGATGTTGATTGTTTGTTCCTATTAGTAGATTTGTAGCATTAGAGCGAACAATTGGGGGAATCATTTTAAAGTTTTGAACTGTATAACATAAAAATCCTATTCCATAATGTCTGAAATTAGTCGCTAAACTATAAAAGGGCGATCTTGCCTTTATACCTTGTAGATCATCTAAAATTATTGCAATACAAGGTCTATCCTCGTCTTCAAAGGATTTCTGATGATCTATAATTCTCATTAATTTATTTTCATCAAAAGTATCATAGCAAGTTGCGGGAAATGCTTCTCTTAACTTTCTTGTCGTCTGATCCTGATGAATTGTAGAACTAAAAACATAAACATCTTGGAAGCAGTCCTTCATAAAATTACTATTTAAAAGAAGATTACATAGTAGATTACTTTTTCCACTACGGACTGAACTACATATTAACATATTAGCACCTTGTTCTACATTAGGGAGTAGAGGGTGTGTTGGTCTACGAACATTCATACCATGATTATCTTTCCTTACAGGTAATATACTTAAATCAAAATCTTTGTCATCTTCATGATTATTTTTGCAATCTTTCATTTTATATTATTGAGAGAAAATAAATAATCTAATTAAATTATAAATAATGCCGCAAACTAACTTAACAAAGGCTAAAGTTAATGCAAAAAAAGTTGGTGTTGTTGTTAAACCGTCCACTGTTAAAAACAAAAAATTAGATGTTTTTAAAGGTGATAAAAAGGTTGCGAGCATTGGAGACCTTCGGTATGAAGATTATCTTACACATAAAGATGAAAAGAGAAAAGCAAATTATAAATCAAGACATGAAAAAGATAGAAAGGTTGTTGGTAGTGCTGGATATTATGCTGACAAGATATTATGGAGTTAATTACTTCATCATATTAACTGCTAATTGTATTTTTTTCTTTAATGAATCGGTCATCTTAAACTGATTATCTTCAAAATCAAATTTTGCTCCGTCATCTAGTTTTAATAGTTTAGTTAATTTAGGACGAGTGAATTTGTAATCTTTATCAACTTTTAAAGCCTTTCTTAAACCTCCTTCTTTTATTTTACCTTTGGTTTCATCAAATACACCTTCTTCATCTTTTTCACCTTTTTTAGGTATTGCTTTAGCTTTCTTGGGTTCTTTCGGTTTTGTTTCAAAGACTTCCTTCTTTTTGGGCTGCTTGGGTTCATCGGGGTATATCGCCATTTTATTATATATATATAAAATATTTTTTTCTCTCAAAATAATTATTTTAAAATAAAATATATTTATATAATATAAAAGATGTTTGTTTCGGCAGTATCTACTAAAGGACCTGATAATGTAAAACCAGATGATTTGGCTCTAGGAAATTCAGTTGGTGATCTAACACCAGCTACATTTCGTGTAGAGTTTGATGAACCAATTCGCATCAAAAATTGTGATTTTGAGCTGGTCGCTTCAAAAATAACTAAAAGAAATGAAATAATTATTAATGCTGGAAATAATACTTTTACATTCCGTTTAGGCACTCATGTTGTTGCAGAACAATACACTGCTAAAATTCCACATGGAAATTATACCGATCAACAATTAGCAGATGCTATACAATTTGCTATAAATGAAGTTGTGCCTTGTAATATTTATAAAAATTTTACAGTATCTCTCTCAACAGGATTTATAAAAGTTACATATACATTAGCTGCTCCACCTACACCTGAACCTTTCCAGACTCATGCTCTTAATGATGATAATTCATTTGAAAGGGGTTGCATTTATAATAAAACTGCAGAAGATGGTGCAGGTACTAACAAATGGGTAAAATACGAATGCACTGACGCACAAAAAGATCAGAATAGATCTGCTATACAAATCCCTGCTGATGAGTGGGAATTCTGCGGACCGATGGCTGGTGGTACTACTGAACCTGATACTTTTCAGAGAACTGCTATAGATACATTCGGTATTTGGGAAACTCAAAGAGGTGAAGTAGAAGCCATACTGCGACCTAAAAGATGTATAGTTAAATCTACTTACGATACAGGGTTTGGCGGATTTGGTGGGGCGACTGGAAAACCCACTTACCTAACATTTGAATTTGAACGAAATGTTGATGAACTAGGAAATGAAGTTACTGGTTTGTATCGTTTTGGTGGTATGTTTAATGCTAATACTTTAAAATTTAATCAACCTAGAAAATATAAATCTACTAGTAATAGACGATTTATTAATGGTGTTTTAAATCTAGCAACAGCAGGTGTTGATAAACGAGGACCACCTTATAATGTTCGCCATCAAATGGTATTCCCTACATCTGTTGATCCAATTAATGGAAATAATACACATAATAGAAGAGCCAATTATACAACAGGCTGGGAAGGTTGTATTACTATGAAAAGAGAAGTCGGAAGACCAGGTCAAATTCCCAATATACCTAAAAATTATAGTTTTCAAATGGATTTACAGGGGACTGGAGAAAAAGCTAGTTGTTTAGCCAAAAGAGTAGGTTTTAAAACAGATAGAGTTAGAATACGTACTTCTAAATTTCCACTTATAAAAGGTTTACCCCAGCAACAGGTTCTCAATGGACCACAAGTTGATACTTTTTGCACTATATCAAATCCTATAAATGGTGTCCCAGCTACTAGAACATTAAAATATATAGTAAATAGTGTAGGAGAATTGAATAATTTTGATTTCGGTCAAAATACTTTAATAGGTAATATTCAATCATTAGTTCCTACTGATCCTTCACAGGCTAGAAATCCTTATTATAAAATATTAACTATTACACCAGCGGGTGCGCCTCAAAGAGTTAGACTTTGTGATGGTGGTGAATATGTAATAGAAATAGATACTACTAGTCCTGCTACTAGACTAGCTACTTCATTCTTTTTAAATGATCCAAATACTTTCACTTATAATGTTTCAGATGACGAAGATACTCTCATGGAAGACGAAATTTGTAGAATTGAACCTCTTTCTGCTGATATTGGCGTAAATGCTTTTGTAGAACAAGATCAGGATTATCGTTATTTAAGTTTTAATATGGGTTTAATGAGAGATAATATATTCCAGCTTTGCAAACAACCAACACCTGCAGTTCCCTATGCAAATCCCGACCAACCCCTTTCTGTGCCTAAAGATATTGAAATTGATATAACTAGTAAATTGTTTACTACTGGAGGAGCGGTTGATCCTAATCCTTCAGGAACTGGTAATATTGAGGTTACTATAAATCAATTACAACCTTCAACAGATAAAGATGAAGATAATGTTATAAGAAATACACAAACAGATGTTAAAAGATTATTACTAAATGCATCTTCTGGATCGTGGTCTAGTAGTGCTGGTAGTGGTGGCGCTATGGCTAATTGGTCTACTTTTGTGGGTGTTAATAATGCTAATGGTGCTGTAAAAGTTTCAATTGTAAATAAAGATACTTATACCGAGATGATTATGATTAGTCATTGTACTAATTATACTGATGTAGATTCATTATTCGTTCAAAGTGTTATGTTGACGGCTACAAATACTCAACGAGGAGGACAGGGAACACCTGCTAAAAATGCATGTACTAGAAAAACACGTTTTTTCCCTCTACACCCTGTTTATTCTATTATGCCTACAACTATTGTAGAAAAAAATGAAGTATTTACTCAATGTGTGGGAAGTGAATACCCTCTCCGAAATACATTTTATTCTATTGATGGAAAAAGCAATTTTTTAAATAATTATGAGGCTAATCTTGCTTTTATAACACCAGGTCAATTTAACGCACCTCAAAATATATTTCCTGATCCTGCACCACTAGGTGCTAGATGTGTTATGATGATAAAAACAAAAAGATTAGATATTAATCAAATCAGTCCAGGACCTGCCCCTCCTGCGGCTGGGTCTACTGGATTATGTATTCCTGAAGATTTTACTCCCAGCGATGCTGCTTCATTTTATAATGCTGATATGCATAGTGTTATGTACGCACAAATTACTGGTATTGCGACTAGTGTGGATTTCCCATTAAATAGAGCGCCTAAAAAACAACCATTTATTAGTTCGTATGCTGTAGAAATTCAAAATCTTCCTCAATTAAAAGGTTATGTTGGTAAAGGGTTTGATGAGGGTCAGCTTTCTCAACGTCGTGGTCTTGGTTCGGCACTTCCAATTGTTGGAATTGTTCCTGCAACCGAATTTCCTGAAAGCAGCGATTTAATTGTAAATTACCATTACAAAGTTCCATATTCTCAACCAGTTCAAGTTAGACTTCCAACTGCTACATTTTTATATAATTTAGACATTAATTTACGTAATCTAGTAACTGGTAGGCTATTAACTGATTTACTACATTCTAGTGAGGTTATATTAAGAATCTATCCATATCCTGATTAATTTTAATCTTATTATAGTAATAATGGATATACATGCAGAAATAATTTATATAACTATAGCGGGGGGCCTATTTTCTGCACTATTTGTAAGACTGTTAAACTTTTTAGTTAAAAGTAGATGTCAACGAATAAGGTGTTGTTGGGGTGGTTTAGAATGTACTCGTGTAGTTGTTAGTGAAACAAATTTAGATAAATCAATTGTTAGAGATATTAAGGATATTGAAATTCCAAATCATTTAGTTAATTTTAAAAAATAGATTATATCTTTAAAAAAAAAATATATTCTATTATTATAAAAAGATGGATCTTGTTGATGCCCCAGACGGTATGCCTATCGCTTCAAAAACTCTCGTCATAAAACCTGAAAATCAGGCTGACATTAGACGCTCAAATGGTAGTAGAAATGTTAAATTTCACATTCCTGATTATATAGGATATTGGCTTCCTTCCCAATCTAATTTTACATTCAATATTAAGATGGAAGGGCGTGGTTGTCCTATTCCTTCAAGAGATGCTGGTATGCATTCTCTTTTCCAAACTATTCGTTCTCACGATGGTACTGGTTCGCACCTTTTAGAAGAAGTTATACAATACAATACTCTTGTTTCACAACTTTTTAATTATACTAAATCTGAAGGTACTGAAAATACTCGTGCAATGTACGAGGGAGTTCAGGCTAATACAACTCTTGATAATAATATCTATTGGGCTTTAGCAGGTGGAACTAATTGGTCTGGTGGTATTATTAATCAGTCCTATATTGCTCGTGACGTTCAGATTGTCGCTCCTCTACGCACTAAACTTTATGATACAAATGCCTACATTCCAGTTGGTGCTATGGGTGGTATTCGTCTTGAAATGCTACTTGATAATTACTTACGTTCTCTTGAATACACAACTGGTAGTTTAGCAGTTGAGGCGGCTAATGGTGTCCCTGTTTATCCTCTCGCACAGATTCCAGGAGGTGAAATGGCTGCTGTTGGCGCTCAAACAGCCCAAGCTCAATTTTTACTTACTGCTTTTGCTGGATCAACTACTGGTGCTAATTACCAAGCAAATTTTCTTTATACTATGATTAATTCAAATGGTGTTGATATTGGCTATGTTAAAGTATTAACTGTTGATGGTGGTGGAGATCCATTAACTTGTGAAATGTATTGTTTAGGTATGCCTGGTGCGACTGCTACTGTTCCTATCCCCAGTGAGGACGATTTGATTACACTTGGAACTCCAGCTGCAGCTGGTTCTGTAGCAAAGGTAATCAAGGTCAATAAAGGGTGGAATAGTTTTGGCCTCGGCGCCAAAGGTAATATTTATCAATATTTCCATCTTCCTCTATGGGCGGATAATACTGGTAGTGCTGCTACATTAGCGACTGCTGCTGTTACTGCGGGTTCTCCTGGTTCAGTAGTATCTCCTCCCAATTTAGCTACATCATTTGGTTCTGATACTGAACGTGATCCTTATAGAATTGTTGCTCCTCGTGCTACTGCTGCTTATGATCCGACTGGTTGTTATCCTGGAACAATAATGCCCTTTTCTATAGGTGATAAACTATATCAATCTACTGTTGACGGGCAATTTGAAGTTTATTTAGGTGCGGTTGCCGAGGTTCAGGAATATAGAAATACTGGAATGCCTAGACTATTATTCTCTTCAGATCGTCCTGCTATTACTGCTGTTTTAGCAAATGATGCGGCTGCTCCCGCTATTCCCGCAGGTCAAAAATTATTAACAGGAGGTGAATACGCTTATACTCATACTAAACTTGGTATTAAAGCGTATGTTAAACATAACGATCGTGTTAATGGCTACGCATCTGCTAATATTAATCCTGCATTAACTGCTGCTGCGAATTCTGCTATTAATTTCACTATTTCTGATATTCAGTATCAGGTTAAACAGATTGATATGCCTGAAAGTGCTTCTAATGCTGATATGGCTGCTGCAAATTCTGAACGGGGCTTACAGATTGATTTAGAAACAGTAGAAACAAGATTGACTAATCAAGCTGCTATTCAAGGACCTACGCAAAATCTTATCAGTATTCCCAATATCACAAGGGCTTTAGGAGTAATGTCAGTTCCCTTAAACCAAAACGAGCAGCAGGGATTACAATTCAAATCTCTACGTGGATTTCCAGATAATATGACATCTTACCAGTATGAACTCGGACAGATGGGTCTTGTTCCAAATAGACCTGTTCCAGTTGAGAAAGCTAGTTTAAACAATCCCCTCATACAGACACAGGAAACAAATGAAAAAATGAAAACACTTGATAGTTTTGGTGTAGGCGTTTCTAATCTCAATCTCGTCCCAATGAACTTTAGTGTCGGTCGCCAATTCTCTCGCCCTAATATGTATTTTAATCTTATGGCGGCGGGAGATTTGACATTAAGATCGCAGTATGACAACGCACAGAATTTCCCAAAACTCTTCTGTCATTACATTAATCATATTAGAAGTATTAATATTAATAAAGGCGGTATGCAAATTATGAATTAAATAAAATCTTATTAAAAATATTTTTTTAAATGTTTAATAAAAAAATATTTTCTAATGATATAGATAAAATGAGTTCCGTCCAAAAACAGCGAGTCCATCTTACACCCAACAATCAGCCTAATGGGTCTACCTATTCGGCTCAAAACTATCCAGCAATTAACTTTATTATAGGTCGCCAACCAGCGTGGTTAGAAACAAAAAGTTTAAGATTAAATGGTACATTTACTCTTACAAATGTAGCAGGTGTTGGAGTTGTGAATAATACAGCACAGGCTGGCGGTAGTGGCGCTCAAGTTCCTGGTAGTGGCGCTACTTTAAATAATTTCATTGGTGTTTCATCTCTTTTTGACGAAGTAACCGTATCTACCCTCAATGGAAGAAATTTAGAAACAGTTAGATCCTACAATCGTATGTTGGCTAGTTCCAAAGGTATTAATAATTCTAGTTTAGAATATTCAAATGGTTTAGGATTAAAAGATCCCACCATGACTAATAAATCAATTACAAATGCTAAAACTGTTAATCAAGAAATTGATTTCTCTATTCCAATTGATATAGGTATGTTTGATGGAGGTAAACTTCTTAACATATCGGAAAAGGGATTTCACGGACTTCAGCTTGATTTCCTTTTAGCACAAAATAGCTCTGTCGTTCAGCCATTCTTTAAATACACTAATACTAAAATTCCTATTGCTGCTTCTGCTACTTTTAACTATGCTATTAAAAACTTATCGCTCACATTTGATTTAATCCGTGCTGATGATCGTCTTTTTGCGAGTCTCCCCTCTTCAGGCACACTCTCATACCAAACAATTAGCACCCTACATTCTACTCTCCTCTCTAGCGACCAGACAATTAATTTACGATTTGGTGCTAGTAATGTCATATCTACTACTCATAGTATTATTCCTTCGCTTCACGTAAATAATTTAAATGTTGATTCATTTAGGCAATGTGAGCCAGAAATTGCTATTCCTCCTGATGGCGACGGAACTGTAGCAAAAGTTAAAAACGTCCAGTATATGAGAGCTGGTGTTCTGTATCCGTATGACTTTATGCTTGATTCAGAAAAACAGGCTGATTTAGACAATCTTGGTAATCCTGCCGTGCAATCTCAAATTATGAAACCCTATATGAATTCTGTTTCACTTTATAATAATTCTGCTAATAAATTCAACCCTAATACCAATCTAGGAATAAATTGTAAAAATCAACCAGGTGGTCCAGGCACTCCTCTTCCTTTACAATCGGCATCTGATCCTCGTACTGCTTTTGGATTAGGCGTTCCTATGGACTCTAATCGTCAAGGTGTTTCATTTAAAGATCGTGAATATGCTATTCGTATTCAATCAGAACTTAATGACACAGATGCTAATGCTTTCTTTACTTTTACTCGTGTTCGCAATATTGCTGCATACTCGCCAACTGGAATAAATGTAATAGAATAAATTTAATAAATTAATAAATATTTTTTTAAATGTTTAATAAAAAAATATTTTCTAATGATATAGATAAAATGACTTCCCCATCAGACAGAGTATTAGGAGCAACCGACGATATTCCTTCCGTGATGAATGTTGAATCGTCCGTTCTTGAACCCATCATCATAACTGACACCCAAGCAAGATTTGTTCTAGAAAACAAAGGTATTCTCTCAAAAGATAGTGTTTTACAATTCCAATTAACTTGTAGTCTTCCAGGTCAAGGTTTCTTACCTTTAGGAAGTGGTATTTATTCGCTTATTAAACAAGCCACTCTTCGTATTGGTGCTACAAGAATAAATAATCTACAAGATTTAGCACTCTTTAAAACCATGACCCATTCTTATGATACTCCTTCATTTAGAACAAATGTTACTCGTCTTTTAAAAGGTATTAATACAACTATGGTAAATACTAATGTTAATCCAGGTAATTTAGCGTCAGGTCAGTTTTTACCTGCTGGTAGTAACTTATTTGCCGAAGGTTTTTGTGGTCCTGATTATCAGATGCAGCTTACAAATGATTCTAATACTACACCTTGCTGGTCTATAAAACTTGCTGAACTTTTCCCTGTGCTTTATGATATTGAACTTCCTCTTTTCCTTCTCAATGATGAAGTCGCTATTGATTTAACGTTTAATACACAAACTGCAACTGATAGTGCTAAAGGTACTGGTTCAATATGTTGCTTCCAAACTCTTAATGCTGGTGTAGCACAATTAGGAACTTGCACTCTTGTAAAAGATACTTGCCTTCTCTATATGGATACTATTACGTATGCAAATGAACGCATGGAACAGGTTGCAGAAGCTGTTAATGCGAAATCTGGTATGTTCCTTGATTATACTGATGTGATACAGAATGTTGCTGCTATGCCTACTGTTCCACCACCACCTGCTGCTGCGGGTCAGCCTATGACAATTCAGCAAAAAACAGATCAAGTCCCACTTTCTGGATTCAGAGTTAAAAATCTATTCTGGGGCTACAATGTATTAGATTACAGTTTTACCACTTCTGCTGGAACTACAAATCCAGGTAATTTTAGATTTTTCAATCCTCTTCTTGGTAAGTATGCACTTAATGCTTATACTGAAGATGATACTTGGGATATTCGTGTTAATGATAGACTTATATTCCCTCAACCAATTAAATCTACAACAATGAAAGTTACAGAAGCTGAAAATGTGTATGGTTCTCCTGTTTATCTAAACCAGGCTCTTTATTCATTTGCTTCTGAAACTACAAAAGGTGCTGACTTCCCAATTCCTGCGACTTCTAGCTTACTACCCGATGCTGGTGTATATCCTCATTTCTGGGGAGAAGGCAGAATATCTGCACTTCGTGGTGGTCTTAATTTCTCTGCTGTTAATCTATCACATGGGTGGGGAGATGATAATGATGACACAGTTTTAATAGATCAGAAGCCAATTGAAATTCAACATAGAGCTTTACCTGTTAATCAATCTACCAATTTCCAGCGCAACGCTCATTACTTCGCTGAAGTCGTGAAACGCTTTGGAATAATGGACGGAAAAGTTCAGGTATTCCAGCAACCTGCGGTTCAGACATCTCGCCAGTAAATAAACAATTATTTATTGATATATTATTTTTTTGTGAGAGAATAAAAAAATAATATATATTATATAAATGGGTGCTTTAGTATCATACGTAAAGAGTTTTGTATATGGAGAAAGTGATTTCAATAATAATAAAATTCCTGATAGAAAAGAAGTTTTAGATTTTGTTGTGAGAGAATTAGATAAAAAAAAAGAAAAAGATAAATCTAAACTTGTTAAAGAAAAAGCAAAGGCTATTAAGAAACTATTAAAACGCTGAAACTCCTCCACCTACTGTTAGTGCTGTATTAATACTAGGTGCAATATTATCTTTTACTCTACCAAAAGCAGATGGTCTAATATTAACATCTTCTTCTTGAACTGGATCAGGTGTTTTATGGGATAATGCTTTACCCAGTTCAACCCCTGCTGTAACTATACC
>Ga0181394_1000995_pt1 | contig 12419 bp, 20 predicted proteins | sample 17SPOviralmetaG_FD_130123 | JGI IMG/M metagenome (GOLD analysis project Ga0181394, IMG submission 130123) | Marine viral communities from the oligotrophic San Pedro Time Series (SPOT) site, San Pedro Channel, CA, USA - 17 SPOT_SRF_2010-11-23 | ecosystem: Environmental > Aquatic > Marine > Strait...
ATTGTACAGAAATAAGTGCAAATGCTAAGCACAGAGAAACAGCAGTCTTTATATTGATGCCTTCGTCCAAAAAGTACCATGTTAAGAATGCGAATGAAGTTATGCCCATAGAAAATCCTATAAATCTTCCCGGCCATAACGCTCCACCGTAATAACCTGCAATTAATGCCGTTGCTTTAATAAACATATAACTAATAATTGTTCCGCCTAAAACACTAATGATCAATGGATTCTTTTTGGCCCATGTACTTATAAATTGGCCGTTAGTTTGAAACCAGATCAGTGTTTGTCCACCTAAAAATAATAACATTCCTATTAATAAGCCTCTCAAAACAATGTAGTAGTTTTAGTCAACATGTGACTTATGAATGAATTTCTATGGTGTTCAGTGGCTCCGCTTTCTACGATAGCGTCCCTGTGTTGTTTGGTACCATATCCTTTATTTGATCCCCAGCCATATACTTCGTTTCCTTCACTTAATGATTTCATTAATAGATCACGTTCTGTTTTGGCCAAAATAGAAGCTGCAGCGATACTAGTATACATGTTATCTCCGCCCACTACAGTTTCAAATGGAATACCTTCAAACCCGTGAAATTGATCACCGTCAATTAGGATAAATTCAAAGTTGGTTTTTTGCTTTACATCTTCTAAGCACCTTCTCATGCCTTCGAGAGTTGCCTTTAAGATATTAGTATTTTCAATGTCTTCAACACTAACATGCTGAATAGAATATGCGATACTATTTTCTAGTACCATTTTTCTGGCATCAGCCCTTTGTCCTTCATTTAAAAGTTTGGAATCTTTGATTAATTCATGTTGAAATCCGTGTGGCATAATACATGCCGCAACCGTTACTGGACCTGCTAGCGCGCCTCTTCCAGCTTCGTCTACGCCGATTTCAACAACCGAGAAGTCTTCATGATAATTAGATTTAAGTAATATGTGCTTTGCCATAAGTTTGTTTTATGACTGTTATACACACTAATTTATATTTGTTTCCTTTGAGGTCTATCCCACCTCATTTGAATTTCTTTTTTGTAAAACCCTAATTTTTCATAAAACTTTACGTTCTTTTTGCTACAGTTTAAAATTGTCTTGTAGCAATTCTTTTCTACCGCTAAGTCCTGTAAATACGATATAAGTAATCTACCTACGCCCATGCCCATAGAGTTGTCATCTACGGCCACGTCCTCAATAAGTGCAACCCTATTTCCAGATCTAATGATCTTGTTAATAGTGATCAGGCTAGCTGCACCGATAACTCGGCCATCAGCTTCCGCAACTATGTATGTAATACTATCGTCTTCTAATATGTTCCACCATTGTCTTAATGGTGCTTCTGTGTAGCCAAAGTGTTGGCTGTATATTTCACAAATTCTTGTTAAATCGTCGGTCTTCGCTAATCTAACAATTATCTCTTGCTGTGATTCGGGTTCGTTGATTTCCATTTGTCGTATCGCTTAACAACCTCTTGTAATATTTTAGCCCTTACGATGTCGTTTTCTGTAAATATATGGGTTCCTACACCCTTTACACTGTCTATAAGTTCTATAAAATCTGGTAAACTAACCTGCGACGCCGCAATATCATGTTGACTAACATCACCTGTTACTACAACTTTACTATCCTTTCCCATTCTGGTTACGAATAACATCAGTTGTTTAAAGGTTGCGTTTTGAGCCTCATCTAATATCATAAGAGAATTATCGAATGTGTCTCCTCTCATATAAGCAAGTGGCTCAAATCTGATTATGTTTTTATCAAACAGCGTTTTTGCTGCAGTGACACCAATAATCTTCTCGATATTGGATTTATAAGATTTCATATAAGGGTCAATCTTTTCGTCTTTGTCTCCCGGCAAAAAACCTAATTTTTCGCCAGCCTCTTGAATAGGCTTACAAAGAATAATCTCTTTAATCTTTTTTTCAGATAACATCTTTAATGCTACATAACATGCTGTAAATGTTTTAGACGTTCCTGCTGGTCCGTAACAAAATGTGATTTCGTTTTCTTCAATATTTCTAACATAGTGTTTTTGAGATTCTCTTAATTGCACTCTTTTTAGTGAATCGCCTGTTGTTGGTTGACTCCTTTTTGCCATAGTTTTAATATTTTTAATCACCTGCCATCATGACAAGTTCCTTTAACTTAAGTAATTTATTACATTTTTCGTATTCTTCTAAAGATTCAAAGTATTTGATCATAAGATCTATGAAGTGGCTTCTTTGGCCAATACCATGTGGAATTTCTACAATATGATCACTATCCTTAAACGCGATGAACCTATTTACAGTCTTTGTAAAGTTTCTAGTTATTTGATAGTATGATGCTCTCATCAAGCTATCTTTGTCAGAATTAGAAATAAAATCGCTCATCTCCTTGTCCAATTGTTTTTTATTAAGTGTGTCGTATGACTAACACTCTAGGTATATATTTTGTGTGAAATGGTAATGAAGAATAATTTGATACCTAAAATATTAGGATATTACTTTATTCGTTTGAATCCTTCTTAGATTGGACGTATTTAGCCTTAGCTATTTGCTTGCGTCTTGTTTCGCTAGGCTTGGTAAATTGTTTTCTATCTCTAAGTTTTTTTAATTGCTTAGTTCTAATTACCTTGGATTTATAGTTTTTTAGGGCTCTTTCTATTCCCCCTTTATTAACTTCTATTTTTAGCATCTATTTTCTATTTCTATTTGCTTTTTAATTTCAAAAATAACTTTACACTTTTCAAAGTCTTCCTTTTTTTCATAATGTTCTAACATTTGATCCATTATATAAATCTTTCTATCACTTTCAAAATCAGATAATATTACATAAGTTGGATGATTTTGCATTGCATCAAATACAGCTCTAAAGAAAGCCTCAGAATTCAATAACATAATATTATTGACAATGTTATACCACATGTCGCCTTCTTCGTTTCTATTCTTATCAAAAAATGAATTATTCATTATTACTCTCCTGTACTTGTTTTATTTTATTTATATATTCAAGAGATTCTTCATTTAATTCCGGGTACACTGCGTTTATTCTACATAAAAGAGCACCTCGTGTATTTTTACCATATATTGGATAGCCTTTATCTTTTATTCGTAGTGTTTTTCCAGGTTTTGTGCCTTTAGGTACATTTATTGCTAGCAGTCCATCAGGAGACCATACTTCGATTTTACAGCCACTCATAATATCGTACCATGGCAGATTATGTTCTATCCAAATATCATCGCCTTGTAAAATAAAATTAGGATTTACTTCAACGTGTGTATGAATTACTAGATCTCCGTTTGGAAGATTAGAATTGTACGGATGAGGTTGACCCTTACCATGTAATCTAAATTTCTGGCCAGTTTTTAAACCAGGTTTAAAACTCACATTAACTAAAGTACCGTTAATAGTAAATTGTTTATCTAAGCCATTCATGGCTTCCATAAAACTAACGTGCATTTCCATTCTAAGATCTAGACCGCGCTGCTGTGGTTGTTGTGCACCGCCAAACATCTGATCAAAGATGTCGCTTAAATTTACATTTGAATCTTGAAATTGCCCAAAGAAATTATCACCTGAGCCTTGCATGTCGTACATGCTTCTTTTGGATTCATCACCGATAACATCATATGCTTCAGCAACTTTTTTGAATTTTGAATCATCACCGCCAGATCTGTCTGGATGATATTCTTTGGCTAGCTTTCTATAAGCCTTCTTAATTTCTTCTTGTGTTGCAGTTCTGTCTACACCTAATGTATCATAATGATTCATTTCTAGAATTTTCGTTAATACGAAGGTCAGATCTTAATTTACGTTCTTCAAGTTTTTCTAACTTGATTTTACGTTTTTCTCTTTGCATCTCTAGTTTACTCTTAGATTCAAGAGCATCGGCAATTCTTTTTAGTTGAATTGCAATTTCTTTAGCTGTCTTTTCTTCCATGTCTATTCTTTACTAGGTCTGATTTACCATTTTGAAAATCTTGATATGGTAAAGACTGATCTAATTCGCCAGTTTGTGGACCATTTACCATTATAGTGTCTTTATACGGATTTGTTTCACCATCACGACCCTGATCTTGCATCGCTCTTCTCATCCATGTGTGTAAATCTTGTATAGATCCTGCAAATTTTCTAATTCTGTCCAGTTCTGGATTATCTGTTTCAAAATCTTCCATAAGATCTTGTCTATCTAATTGTTTATAAACTTCCTGTCTAGTCTTTTCCATTTTTTCAGCATATTCAGGATCTTCATTTCTGTTAAAGACTATCTGTTGCGTCAATGATCCACTAATTGCTTTTAGATCTTTCTTTCTGGTTTTAATTAGCCATGCTGCTAAATCCTTAATAGATAAATCTCTAAATCTACCTTCAGCATCAGGCCAATCGGCGTCTTGCCACTCTGGTTCTTTTTCTAAAAGAAATTGTTCAAATAATTTTAGATATTTCATATTGTTACTTACTATATCGGACCATAGTGTCCTTATATTTTAAATCTTTATTCTTTACAAAACCAAAAGTTCTATAGAATTTTTCAAGTATAGATACCGAGGTAGCACCAAAATCTTTAGAAGGCGTAAGCCTAATATCTTTGTTTTGTTCGTCTGCCATTTTCACAATTCTTTTCATGACTTTGGTGCCGACGCCTAAAGATCTAAGATTTTTAGGAACTTCTATTTTACCCAGTTCTAAATACTCTCCATTGTCCCATATATCAAGAATAATATTATACTCTTTTTCCAAATGCTGCATAACATACTCTTCATTTAAAAATTCTTTTAGAGATTTAAGGTGTTTCATACATTATATATCATAAAAAACCCAGTCGTTTCTGACTGGGTTTAATCGGGGGCCCGCGTTAGTTAGATAGCACTAACACGTTATAGATTATATATCTTGCCTTAGCGACATGCTTTGATCTATGATTTTTCTATGTTTTGCCAACTCTGCACATTTTTCAAACTCTTCTAGGTCTTCATAATGTTTGATCATCACGTTAAACGTTTGCATCAATTCGTTTAATTCAGTAGGCTCCATCATTCTAAGATGCCAATCACTTATACCTTGGTTCACGATGTTTTGATAGTTCTGATCGATCGCCGCCGAAATCATGGCATCCTTATATTTTTCTAGCTTGTGATTAAACTCGTTATTAGAATTTTCTAAAAAGTCGTCAAAGTCAAAGTTATCTTCTTCCATATTTTGATTATTATAGTACTAATATACCACAAATAATTGACATAAAAAAATCCTGGCTAAATTATTTTATATTTATTTTCTTAGTGTCATTCGATGGCTTAAAGTTAAGCGTTAAGATACCGTCTGACATTTTAGCCGTAATAGAGTCCATGTCGATTTCTTCAGGAAATCTAAATTTTTTGGTAAAGCCTTTAGCAAAAGAATTGTCTTTGTCTTCAGCACTAATGGTAATTACCTGACCTTTAATTTCTAGATTAATATCTTTTTTACTAAATCCTGGAAGACTAACCATTAGCATGTCTTTTGCAGTCTTATATTGAGGTCCTGTAATTCCTAATGTGTCCCATGTTTCTCTCGCAACTGGAAAGTTAAAAAAATTGTCGAATGCATCTTCCAATGCACCGTTACCTAAGTTTGATAAATTTGTTAAATACATAATTTTGTTTTTTATTTGTTTATATGAGCAGCGTGCTCGATAGGTATACTGAAAATATTATTCCAATGTAGTATTTAAGACTTATTGTCTTAAGCGTATGTCAGTTTGTCAGGTTTAAAACGGTGCCTCTGCAACAATTGGCATATTAGCCAACTTCAACATGATGTTAGCAGTAGCTTGAATATCCTTTTCACAATAAGTTTTTATTTCTTCAAGTCTACCGTTCCAATAATACTCATTTACTTCTGGACCTGACATTGCGTCCTTGGGCGATGGAATACCCAGTAGTTCTGAGATTAAACCTAATTTAGCTGAGTTCCAGCCTCCAAATTTCCAAACGTCTTGCGTGTCCAATAAACAGTTTTCCCATGGCTTTTGCTTATGTAGATGAAACGGTGAAGGTACACTAACTCTATTGATCAATGACCTTTTAATTAGATATGGCATATCGAATCCTTTAATATTATGCCCAACCCACTGCATCTTTGGGTACTTCTGCATGATCTTGGCTGCAGTCGTCATAAATTCTTTAAGAATATTAGTTTCATCATCACCATGAAACGAGACAGCTTTAAAATCATTTGGGTGACCAGTCTCATCAAATTGTATTTGGCCCATAGAAATACAGACTATTTTACCCCATTCTGGATAAAGCCCTGCCATTCTTGACCACATTTTATGTGGATCTTTAAAATCTTTAAGTGTTTCTGGTTGATTTTCTAGAAGTTGAGTAGTTTTTAAGTTCCAATACTCTTCTAAAGTTGGATTTTCATCAATTACTTCTTGTAATGTTTCTTTCTGTGTTGATGTCTCTATATCAATAAAGATCATCTGCTTTAATTCCTGTGATGTGTACATAATATATCCTTTAAAGTAAACTTCCTAACTATGTAGGTATTACTTATACACTAAAGAATAAAAAAGTTTATTGCCAGACGGTATCGTCCCAAGATTTGTATGCTGAAAGTTTAGAATAAGATTCAAATGTAAGGCTTATCATTACGTGACCACCTGTGATAGACGCAGGTGTTGACTCATAATTAAACCAATAATCAGGAGCAGTATCTATCCTGTCATTTAAAAAATCAAATAACTCGTCGACTTGCATATGGTGAACCCATACGTTAACGATCATACATTCCATGTTAGCTTGTCCCATGTTTTTTATTTTTCTACTGAAAATCTTTTTTGATCAAAATTAATAGTAGCTTCAACGTCTTTTTGCTGAAGCATATCTATCTGTGACTCTTCTTCTTTATTTAGTTTTTTACCATAAAAATCTTCAAAAACTTTTTTATAGTAATATGACATTACACCATATAGCGGCATAAATTCAGAAGACATTTCTACTACCCACGGTTTTCCGTCTGTATCTACCATCAAGTCAACTGAATATATGTCTAATTCATTATGTGCTTCTGCAAATTCATCAAAGACTGCTTGCCAATCCTGTGGCATGTCTTCCATTTTCTTAAGTACATATTTAAAGTATAACTTATCGTCCTTTTTCTTAGTCATCTTTTTGGTCTCCTCGTTACCATGTACTCTTTGTACCCACATAACAGGCTCACCCCTCCACATCATTATTCTATGTTCTTCATCGATGTCTATCTTCTCGCTGAAAACTTCAAAGTCAGAAAGATCCATATTCTTAGCATCCTCAAGTGAATCTATTTTAATTATACCTTGGCCTGAAAATCTGTTCTCAGGTTTTGCTATAATAGGAAATTTAAGTTGATCAATGTCATCTACATTTAAGATAGTTTTAGGCACGTGCTCAGAATTGTTGTGAGTTTTATGCCATTTTACTTTAGATGCTATTTCCATCTTTTTCTCTTTAGGATTATAAATTAATTCCTTTGGAGTACCCGCTTCTAATAATCTTTCAGTGTGTGTATTGCAAAAATTAATTACAGGCAATGTGGCTTTTTTAGGATTATCTCCCTTTGTAAATAATTCCATATATTGACTAGCATGAAAATCATCACCTATTACAAACTCAAAGTCACTTAGTTCGGTAGAAACACACATGATTACTTTGCGCAATTGACTATCGCGTTCATTAATAAATGTTTGGAAATCTTTAATTTTCATAAATTATATATCGCAGTAAGAATTATCTTACTTTTTATATTGGTGATAAACTACCTGCGTATTCATCAGGATGCTCCTTTTTCATACCTTCTCGGTATGCTTTTGCCATTTCTTTAAGGTCTTTATCTACTTCTTCACTCAATTCTTGATCATAAACCCATTCTATCCAATGCTTGTAAATTACCGTAAAACTACCTGGACCAATTCCTGGATTTCCATTAAGTTCTGGTACCCACATCGTCCCGTCTTTATCTAACATTAAATCAATGTTATAAAATTCTAGCTTTACTTTTTTACTAAGCTCCTCTTTAATTTTCTCTATTTCATCCATGTGTGGAAACTTGGACATGTCTTGATCAAGGTACACTAGATCTATTTTTTCATCAGCATCTTTTTTACCAACTGATTTGTCGTTTTTAGTATTGGTAACTCTTTCGCACAAGTGGATAATTTTATTATTCATAACAAAGGCTCTAAATTCTCTGTCTATTTCTTTAGCCTCTTGCCAAACATCGAATTTCATTTTAGAACTCTTAGCATCTTCATACGTATCAAACTTCTCGATTCCTTGTGCACTTTCACCTATCGCTGGCTTAGCTATAATTGGAAGTTCTAATTTTTCTATGTCGTCTAGTTTGTATGCACAGTTTGGAACAAAATCTGTTTGATCAAATTCTTTGTAGAATTTAATTTTATCTGCAGCTATTTGAATATCTTCTACTTTGTTATAGACTCGAGCTTTCATTTTTTCAAGTTCAACATGAGACACCGACATAAAGTTTAAAATAGGTTCATCATATTTAGTTTTGTTATGTCTTCTATTGTCTGGAATCCTCTCGTCTTGATTATACCCATCATCGTCAACTAGTACTAAGTGAGCATATTTTTCATATATTTCCGCCAACATTCTTTTTGTAAAATCCTCTTGTTTTGGCGATAAGCCAATATCTCGCATAATGATTTGAATTTGCGGAATCTCATGTTCAGCAAACCTTTCGTTTAAAAATGTTTGGAAATCTTTTATAATCATGTACTATATATCTAAGAGGGAAAAACTTCTATTGTTCTTTCTTCTCTAACCAAGTCTGCCCACTTGCCTTCGTATCTAGTACCCTTTACGATATGATTATCAACCCAATGGTAGTTTCCACCCCTAGGTTTACCCATTAATAGACCGTGGTATTTGAATCCGTGTTTATTTAGCCACGTTTCTGTAATATCTCTTACCTCTTCAGTTCTTGAAGTAAAGAAAGTAATTACATGTCCTTCGTCATACCATTTATTTAATGTTTCTACAGAGCCATTATATGGTAATACTACTGACATTCTTTCGGGTTCTTCATTTGGCACGTCATCTGTGATTGTACCGTCGATGTCGATTAAGTAGTTTTTTGCACCATTCTTTAAGACTGGTGAAACTAAGTGACCATCATCACCAACTACTTTGTTAAATGTTATTTCTTTTTTCATTAAATGTTTATTATGTGTTACTTTTCCTTTCTCATAAACGATACTATAATGTATCTTTTTCCAGAATCTATTGGTCTAGCACCGTGTAAGTGAGTTACCATTCCTGGATGTAGTGTTGCTGTTCCTATCTTTTTAGGATTTGATAGCAAGTTGTATTTTGGAAACCAAGTTCCTCCACCCTCAAACTCATCGTTAAGTTTAACCACCATAGTTACATGACTAAAATCGTGGTGCAATGATAGGTGTGATTGTCTGTCTGTTGTATATCTAGCCATAAAGTTTTCACTAAACATATCTTTCCATCCTGCACCCTCTAGAGTCCATACGTGGATACAAAGAGGATATACAACTTCCTTTAATACTCTATGATATATTTTTTGTAAATCAATGTCCTGTAAAAGAACATCGTTTGTTGGATAAAATTCATGTCTGTCTATTGTCCAATTATCTTTGGCTTCTGCAAGTGCAACAGCTTCTTTACAGAATTTTTCTGTAAATAATTGAAATTCGTATACGTTGTTGCCTAAATCATCTAGCATTAGATCGTATTCGCCTTTAGCTAATGTGTGATTGACATATTTTGATTTCCATTCTTCCCAATTAGAATCATCTAATATTTCAAAGTATGTTGTATTTTTCATAGTGTTAGTTTCTTGTTCAATATAATCTTCACTAGGTGTAATAGTTACTATGTTTTTATTTGCATACAATTCTCTCACGTCTTTTCTAGGGTGATCGCTGTATGTTGCTATAATAAACTCATCTACTGGAATTATATTTTTATGTAAGTTATAGTCTAAGAATTTAAGAGCACATGAATTAGTAATAATATATGCATGTGTATTATAAGACGCACCTGAATAAAACCACTGTGCATCATTTGGTATTTTAGTATCTTCTTTTTCAGGCAATAACCACTTACCTAAGTACGCTAAATCATAAATTAGCTCAGGTTGATTTAAATCAGATATTGGTTTTTGCGGTAAAAAGTCTTCTTCTAAAATTAAAGCTGATCTAACATTATCTTTAATTATTTTTTGCCAACATTTGATATGGCTTATTGCACATCCTATTTCTGAGGCAGTTACATCTTGAGACCACCATTTATTGTTACTTCCTGATAATTGCCACTTATCATAAACGTGATAATTTTCTGGCAACTTATCTGTATTTCCATCATGTGCATTTATTATCTCATACGGCACAGATTTAGTTAGGCCTAAGTCATTTAATTTTTTAGCTATCTTATCATATCCACTTTGACTATGGTCCAGTGATATTATATAGATTTTATCAAAATTTAATTTACTCATGTGTTAATTTCTCTATTAGGTTTTTCCAATCATATGATCTTTGGTTCCATGTTTGACACTTTGCCCAATTATAATTAGACTCAATGACCTTTTCTTTTATTTGTGAACCCGCTCTACCTATAGATAATATAGCGCTATTCCAATTTGTTTCATCTGTAGAGTCACATATAATTCCCGATTTTATAGTTTCATTAAGTGCAGCTGCTTTGGTGGCAATAGGTATTACTTTAGCATATTGCATTTCTAAAGCGGTGATACAATATGTTTCTTCATAATCTGTAACATAACACCAGTATTCTGCTCTTAACATAGCATCATGCAGTTCTGATTGACTTTTATTTCCAATAACGTTTACATCTTCTAACATATTAATAATAGGCATCATATGCTCTAATTGATCTAGACCATACTCAGGTGAATATATGTCCAATGATGCACTATTATTAATCATTTTTATTTTAGGCCAATTGTGTAATAAAGACATCAAGCCTCTTTCTGGCTCTGATGACCATATAAATTTATTTTTAATTTTAGGTGGATTTCCAATGAAGGTATTAGTGTTAATTCCATTTCCTATAATTTTTATAGAATCTCTATCGATGTTATATTTTTTTGACCATATGTCTGCGTGCCAATTTGTTAAACACACCGTAGCGTCTACTTCTTTGACTAACTCATCTGCACTAGTAAGTTCAAACCCATTATACCATGCATGGTGGTGTGTGTTGTGTGCCCAAAATACTTTTTTTGCAGAAGTATAGTTTTTAAATTCATGCAAAAAGTGAATATAGCTTGCACTTATTATAACATCAAAATAATCATATGTTTGGTGAATCTCATGGGTAGGCAGCCAAGTAACTCCATTTATTTTACCTAATTTTTCTACTTCACCTGAGATTATTACCTCATATCCAAATTTTACCATTTCTTCGGCTATAGAAACTAAAGCTATTTCTGTCCCTCCTCCAGTGTTTATTGTTTGATTTAATGGGACTCTTTGATAGCCTGCATAAAACAAAATCCTCATATTTAATTATTTATAATGTTCTCCTCCGACCCACAATACTAAACTCCTTCTAACACCTTTTGTAACTGGTGTAACTCTATGCATCATGTAGCTTGGAAATATAATAACTATTCCTGATCCTCTCGGTGTTTTATCTCTAACTTCACCGCCTTGCCATATTTCTAGGTCTCCTCCTTCGTATAGATCAGAATCTGTCAATTGAACCGTCAACGAAATCTTTCTTAGAGATGCATCTCCAGGGCCAATATCTTGGTGCCAGTCATAATGACCACTATCAGATGCGTGATATTCTGTATATTGAATTTCTTCAACAATGTCATAGATATTGAAATTCCATAATTCATCATTGGCTTCGGTAATCATATCCTGAAATTTATTATATAACCAAGTCCAATCATTAGAATGCGGAATCCATTTAATTTTAGAAGATCTAACATCTAATGATTTCTCTCCACTGGCAGAATCACCGATGATCGTGGCATCATGATATTCTAAATTTAGAATAAGGTTATTAAATTTAATAAGTTCTTCTTTAGTCAAACCTGACTCAAACCAATAATATTGTTGTGGATCGTTTTGATCTCTTTTAAAACTATAAGCCATTTAGTGTATTATTAATATCATACTATTATATTATATATCTTACAAAAGTTTAGAGCAAAAAAAAGACCTAACGAATTAGGTCTTTTAATTATTTAGTATGTATTTATTTTAGTAACATTGCTGTGAAAGCATCGCCGTTATCAAATACCAGTTGCATAGCGCCAGCTCTAGTATCGACATTTACAGAATCAAGACATGCGTTTGAATCTCGACCGTCTACGAATAGGGCAATACATCCTCCACCGCCATCTTGACCAGCAGGTCCAGTAGCACCGGTAGGTCCAGTAGCACC
>Ga0181394_1000996_pt1 | contig 12417 bp, 9 predicted proteins | sample 17SPOviralmetaG_FD_130123 | JGI IMG/M metagenome (GOLD analysis project Ga0181394, IMG submission 130123) | Marine viral communities from the oligotrophic San Pedro Time Series (SPOT) site, San Pedro Channel, CA, USA - 17 SPOT_SRF_2010-11-23 | ecosystem: Environmental > Aquatic > Marine > Strait...
ATCGGGTAGAGGTTGTAGCGCCCGTGAGGCAGCTTGAAGTGCCGCGTCAGGTCGGGCGCGGTTCCGCTGAACTTGGGCGCGGCCAAGATGCGGCGTATCTCTGGGGGGGCCTTCGGCATAGGGGTAAGACGCCCCCGCCCGTGAGAGCGGGGGCTTCCTACTAGCAGCCTCGGATCAGCTTCGACGCAAACGGCCCGATGCGTTCCATGATGACCTTGCCCACCGAATCGCGCGACGAAACGGCGATACACAGACCCTCAAATTTGCCGTCGCGGACAGCCAACTCCACGGCCTCTTTGATGCCTTTAGAGTAGTCGAGGAGCAGGGCGGGCGCTCCCTCGCGCTCGGTGATCTGGTCAAGGTACGGCGTGATGACCTTGAGCCCGTGCGTGTACGGCTGGTTGTGGACGAAGCAGTCCACCCAAAGCTCAAAGTCGGTCATGCCCTTCTCGGTTTGCTCCTTCGTTCTGGCCATCGTCTTCTCCATGCTCGCGCGGCGTGCGTCAGCCGGAGCGGGTGCCGGTGCCGGTGCCGGGGCGGGCTCCGGCTCAGGAGTCGGCGCAGGCGCATCCTCTGCGCCCGTGTCGGTCTCAGCCGTGGCCTCCTCTTTCCACGGGAGGTTGCTCCACTCCTTACGCATCGCGGCCTGAAACTCCTCGGCAGCTTTCGCGGTGCCGACGCCCCAACCCTTCTCGCCGTCGAGCGATGCAAGTACCAACTCAAGGAACTGGCCGAGAGTTTCGATGCCGTTGCGCTTCACGACGGTAACGGCGCGCTTGGCGAGGCCAGAATCTTCGATAGGAATATCGCCAAAGTTTTCGCGGTACACGGTGTCTTCCTCAGTTGCTTCGTCCGCGCTCTCTTCGGTCGCGGGCGTAGGGGTGTCGGTCGCTTCTTCGACCGTCTCAGCGGGTGCCTCTTCGGGCGTGTCGTCGGTCGTCTCTCCGCGCTTGTACTCGCCGGGAACCTCCCCAAACGGCGCGGGGATTTCGATGGCCTTCTCGCCATCCTCCAGCCGGTCGATGAAATCGCCTGCTGTGCGCCAAAGAGCGTTGACCTTATCGAGCAGTCGGCCCTTGAGGCCCGTGCTATCTCGGTCTTGGTCGGGGTGGTAGTCTTCGTAGAAGTTCGCCACGGATACGATGTCGATAGCCTCCAGCGCGGCAATCGCGCGTCGGGGCATACCGAGCCACGCCATACCTCCCTCTGAAACTGCGTCGAGGGCAGCGTCGTTGCCGTCAACGAACCGACCAGTGAACTCCTCGCCACCCTCGTCCGCGTCGAAGGCAGGGCCGCCGAGCAACGGAAGGGTGACGGACTCACCTGACTTCAGGAGACCGTGTGCCACCTTGACCGCATCCTGAGCATCGACCACAGCCTGCCCGAACCCGCTCACGTCAGCGGTTGCGAGTAGCTTGATCGTCGTGATGCCTGCGCGCTCCTTGAGCTTGGCGGCGAGACCTGACGAGATACCTGTTGCGGCAACGCCCTTTTTGCCGAACTCGGAGATTCCTTGCTTGGTGCCTTCGATGATTGTTGTTTTCGACTGGTTCATGTCTTCTGGTTCCTCGTGAGGAGGGGGGTTGATAGGCGGGATTGGCATGTCTTCCAACCCCGCGAGAGTTGCGAGTCCGTCCATTCCGCTTTGGTGCCTTACGCACAGTTCGCGGCGCGGACAGACTCTACCGTAGGCCGAACACGACCCGTAGTTCTTGGGCAACGCTCCGATGGCCATCGGGCGTCCACCTTCGTTAAGCCACTGCCTACGAACAGTCAGCATGTCTGAGATAGTGTCAAGAATTTTCTCCTGCACTACCCCGAAAAGTAAATCCCTGTTGACAGGAACGGTGATTCTTCTGGCTGGCGTCCCGTCCTTGAAGAACTGGTTATGCCCGTAGGACACGTTCGCGACAGGGATGTTGCGCTTCTTGAACTCGGGGATGGTGGCCCAAACGTAGGCGCAAAGCTGGCGGTCTGTGACCAGCTTCTCCTCGCTGAGTGCCACGCCCACGTTCTTCGCCGTCTTGTGGTCGATGATGGTTGCGCTGTCTCGCGTGAAGCGTGCCGCGTCGATGGCACCTACGAACTCCACGGGCACGTCGAACCCGTCCAGCTTCTTTACAAATCTTTTCTCGACCCAAATCTCTTCACCGGGATCTACGCCTAGACCCTTTGTGGCGTGAGGCAGTCGCCAGATCAGATCCTTCGCGTAGGGGCGAACATAGTCGGGGAGGTTTTCCAACTTCACCAGAGCGCGGGCGTAGGACTCTAGTAGGCTGGCAACGTAGCTCCCCTCTATGAGTGGGAGGGGCTTCGCGTCGTCCTTTCCAACGCGAGCGAGGTAGTCGTAGGCCCAAAGGCTCGGGCACAACTCAAACTTGTTGAGTTGCGACACGGAGACGCGAAAGACGGTCGGTTGCATGTCTCTGCACTGAAAGGTTGACAGGGGCGTGTTGGGACAGGCAACATACCCGAACCTTCAACTTGCGCCAACCCCTAAATCATGCCGAAGCTCGACGACGTTCCCGTCTTCGTGGGTGATCGCTTCGCTTTCGCGTTCCCGAACACGCACGGTAAAAAGCCGCCAAAGATGGCCTCGATCTCGCTCGGTGAGGCTGCCCGAAAGACGTGGCCCGACCGGGCAGGCGTCGCGCCTTACTTCGTCGAGAAACGAAACTCGCTCACGCGGCTAGCTTACGGAGCGGTGCCGCACTACGAGAAGCGCAAAAAGCGAGTGCTCGTAAGGCAGATGTGGCTAGACATCGACAACGAGCCGCACGAGCCGTGGTCGTCCTACGCGGAGATTGAGGAGGCTAAGGACAAAATGCTCGCTGCGGTGGCCGACCTCGGGGAGCCGCCTTTCTGGTACGCAACGCCGCGCGGGATGCGAATCGTGTGGGTGCTCCCGAAGCCCGTGGAAGCTGGGTTGTGGAAAAGCTACTTCATGCAGTTCAAAGCCGCGCTTTTTAGTCGTGGCCTGAAGGTCGATCCCTGTTCCGCAAAGTGGAATACGATTTTCAGGCCGCCGAAGATTAGCAACGGTAAGAAGCTCCCTATCGGGCCGGACCATGTGGGGGTTCTCCTCTGGCAACCGGAAAAGTCGTTACAGAAACAGGACTTTGTGGAGCAGGTGGCGACCGAGAAGCGCCCCATGCCCGATCTCGTTTACGAGAAGGACCACGAGGTCTATAAGACCATCCGGCGTCTGGCCGAAGCTCGCGGCCTTGCCAACGGTCGCCCCGTCGCCTCGGAGGGCAGTCGGCGGAACACCATGTGGAGCGTCGCGGGGAAGGTCGCTAGCGCCATCGGGGCTGCTGAACCTGAGCAGGTGTTCGCGGCGATGCGTCGAAGCGTCACCGCGATGCAGGAAGAAGCGCCGAAGGGGCACCCGGCCCCTACGCTAGAGGAGCTTTGGGAGGCGTGCCTAGAGGTCTGCGCGAAGGACAGCGCGCGTAGAGACGCATCGAAGACGGAATACCTCGACATTCTGGAAGGGCTAAAAGACCTTCACACCAACGGGCTCACCGAAGAACAAGCCCCTGCGGGTCCGACGCTCCCGAAAGAGACGCGCGAGGAGGTTGTCCGAAGGCTGCTCGTCTCGACGCGCCACGATACCTGCTGGTACGTGCTGAACGAGCAGACCGGGGGCTACTCCAGCCGTACCAACGCGACCCACCTCCCGGCTGCGTTCCGAGAGAACTCGCCGCGCATCACGAATGGGATGCGGGACAAGCGAGGTCAGTTCTACTCTGTCAGCGTCCTGTCCGAAGACTACCATACGGAAGTCAGCGAGATGGCCTACGTGCTGGGCCAGAAGGGCAACAGGCTCAACAAGTCGATGGACCGCATGGAGCTTGGCGTGTGCCCCCTACGCGACGACATTGAGCCTGAGTTCAATCAAGGCGTCGCGGAGTGGTTGTGCTGGTTCGGCGGCGATCATGTGGACAAGCTGCTGGATTGGCTCGCGTGCGTCCCGCAAGTGCAGGAGCCGCTGTGCGCGCTCTACGCCTGCGGGCCGCCCGAGTCTGGAAAGGGATTGCTGGTAAACGCTATTGCGAACCTCTGGAAGACCAAGCCCACGCCGTTCGCGCAAATGCTCTCCTCGTTCAATAGCGGGATGCGGCGAAGCCCGCTGTTGTGGGCTGACGAGTACATCCCACGCTCAGAGAAGCGCAGCGTGTCGGGTGTCCTGCGCGACCTTATCGGCAACCGCTCGCACGAGCTACGCGAGAAGTACGTCCCGTCGCACGTCCTGCTGGGGTGCCCTCGTCTGGTCGTCACGGCGAACAACGCGCACGTCATCAGCTTTGACGAACAGTTGTCACGCGACGACTACGATGCGGTCATCCAGCGTCTCGGCTTCGTGCAGAGCGCGGAGTGTACGCCCGAGTTCTTGCGGACGCAGGACACCGAATCGTGGGTAGAGACATGCGCGATTGAGAAGCACGTCCTGTGGCTGGCGAAGCAGCGCCCTGTCAAGCGTAGCAGTCGATTCCTCGTGGCGGGATGGGAGACGCCGTGGCACCGCCGCCTCAAGTATCAGATTGGCTGGAACGTGTATGTCATGGAGGCTATCATCCGGCTGCTGGCAGAGAAGACGGTCGCTGGTCGTTACATGCGTATCAAAGACGGGCTCCTCTACATCACGCCCGAAGCCATCAGCGAGGTTTGGCCGACGTACTGGCCGTCGCGCAAGCTGCCGTCGATGGAGTATCTGGAGCACAGTCTCGACGCCTTCCGCCCCGACCACGGCGCTTTGAGGATTGGGGGTAGCAGGCCCGTCTGTATGAGTTGGGTGTACGAGCACGCAGAGCGCGTGAACATGCTTGAGCGCGTGAAGGATTCTGTCGAGGCGTTGACCGCCGCGACCAGCGAGCCCGAGAAGGAGGCTGAGGCTATCATCGAAGTGCTGCCCGTGCCCGACACCATGTGGGCGAGCGCGGATATGCCCCGCGACCCCGCCGTGCTGGTGATGTTCAGGCCCTTCGCAGAGGCGCGTGCGGAGGCGATCCGCGCAGCCATCGCTGACGGCTCTGTCGAGGCAGGCGAGCGTGAAGATACGTGGGTGGTCCGAGCCGCCGACGCGAAGGAGAAGCTGAAGGGATTGAAGGAGCCTCGCAAGCCTCGATGGTTCACCGCGAAAAACTCAATGTCGATTCTGACTACTCAGGATTGTAGAAAAAATCAGATTGTCGTCCCCAAAAGCTGACGCGAAAGCCGACGCTTGAGCAAGCACCCCCGCGATTGCCCTACGCGGGGGTGCTTGTGGTTTTGGGCACCCGGAGGGGGGCCGCCGCCCTAGAAAGGGGTTTGCTAACGCTCAGGGGTGCTGAGAAGGCGTTTGAGGGCGTTGCAGGTGTCCGAGGCGCAGTAGGGCTAACGAGGTCGTTAGAGGGCGTCTGAGTGCGCCTCGCGGACGGGTGTGCCTCAGCGCGACGTATGGACGCGCGAGACTGCTCTGTACGTGCCTGTTCTTAAACGACTTTTAGCGCCTCACGCGAGCGCGTCCCCCCGTGTCCGCGCCACGCACGCAATCTCCCGGCATTTCTACGTTACTTTCAGCGCCTCTACTTTCTTTTTCTTTTTCTTTTTATCTACTTTCTTTTCTTCCAAATCCCTATGGTCAAATCAGTGGGGACAAAACAAAAGGGCGCGTGAGCGGACGCAGGGGGGCGCGTAGCACACAACATGCCAAGTCGCTTTGTCCTGCAATCCCTGTAACTTGCGGACCACCTCGCGCGTCCGTGCGCGTCCGTGCGCCTCCCCGCGTCCCCACGCACGCGCGAGGGGCTTGCACCCTCCGCTCGCGGCGTGTAGCGTTGACGCTGACTCGGAGGTAGCCATGTCGGAACCCTCGGGCGCAGACTACGATGCGTCCCCGTTGGCAGCACGATTCCGGTCAGTACGAGACGTGCGCGGCAGGATAGCCCGTGAGCTAGAACTGCTGGACCGCTATCGCCTCTTCACTGGCCGAAGGTCACTCGCACTCAGGTCGCGAGAGGTGGAGGTGTGGACGCGCAAGAAGCGCAAGCTGGACCACTACCCGAAGGAGCTACCGAAGCCCAAGAAGACGGATGACACCATCGTCTATTGTGTCACCGACCTTGTTCCGAAGCAGAACCTCTACCTCGTCCTGTTCATGCGAGACTACCATTCCAAGTACGGCAAGCTGCCTTCAATCAAGGAATGGAGAACGTGCTGCGGGCTCAACTCGGACGGCAGGGTGCAGCGGCTTCGCTCGGAACTCACCAAAGCGGGGGTGCTGCTAAGGAGCGGTTCAACGAGCAATACGCGCTTCACCATCAAGCCTGAGTATTTGCCGCTAGCGAACCCTGAGTTTTGGAAAACCCTTACGAGCGTTGACATTCCGAAGGTGCCCTAGTAGTCGTTGACTTACGACTGCCCGCATTTGCACCTGTTTAGGAAGCTGTCATGTCCTACGGACCCGTACCCGGCACCCTCTACGTGCCGAACACTTACCAAGAGGCTATGGTCTTCCACCCCCTGCTCGCCCAGCGCGTGCTCGGCGGCATGAACGGGACCACGCTCTACAACCGTGTCGCTGGCCCCTCGTGCAGTTGGTACACCGCTGAGACGGTGCCGATTCCCACGGCGCAAGCGCGGTACATCCGAACAGGGATGGCTAACACGAGCGTTGTAGGCCCCGGTACACAAAACGTCGCTATCGGAGGTCTGTCGAAGCAGGTTGGAGCATTTACAAAGCCGTATTTTGACGGTGAGTTCACTTCGTCAAACGACCCGTATGCCGAAAGCGCGCAGCGGAGATTAGAGTACGTCGAACGAGCCGGTCAGGTGCTTGAACCCCTCGCCCTGCCAATGGCGATGATCATGCAGGGATTGTACGGCGGCGAGACGATTCCTTCCGCCGTTGCAGCAACCCTTGCGCAACTACCTTCGACCCCGGACATCGTGGCTTCGGTGCGCCGCGCTGGACTGTTCTTGCAGGCAGTTTCGGACTACGTGGACGGAAGCGAGTATTCCGTGATGCAGGTCGCTACTCTCATCGACGACTTGTTGAACGGCCAAAGCATGTCTGGCGAGGCAGAAGAGGTCGCAGAAGGCGCGCTGGAGCGTGGTCTCATCGCCGTCGAGCAAGACATCGCAATCTCTGGTGAAATCCAGCCGGATTGGTCGGCTCTCGACGAGACAAACGGAGCAAGCGAACCTGTCGCACCTGCCGAGAACACGGGTGAGTCGAAGAAGAAGTCACTTACCCCGTGGCTCCTCGGGGGCGCGCTCGCGCTCTACACGCTCCGGTAGCGCCCTCTAGCCTTGACGGTCCTGTACGCCGACGCTATGCGTCGCGATACAGGGAACCCGTTTCAGGGGTGTTACGGGCCTGTCTGGCGTGGCTCTCCGTTGCCGCCAGTGGCCTCTCTGACCTTTCATGTCTCGGTCGGAGGGGCCTTTCGCGCTCCTCCCAACGAGAATGAGGGCACGTCGGCGTCCTTTAGTCCGACGTGGCTCACCACCTCCCGTCCGGGGATGGCGGGGAAAATCGAGCAGTCGGGGTGGTAAAGACCGCAGTCTCGGAGTAGGTCATAAATACCTTCCTCAGAGGTCACTTCTTCCTGCGTTTCCCAAGCGACGCCCTCAACCTGCGCCAAGAAGAGGCAGTAGCCGACGCCCTTGAGTACACCCTCGGCAACGCGGCCACGAACACGCAGACCGTTACGAAGACAAATCAGACAACGGCCAGCGACAGGCATTGTGATGGCAGACATGACACTCACAGTTCAGGGGTGGATAAGGAGCCTGCGAGCTTACTCCGCTCGGCTCACCGCAGCAACCCTGATATTGGCAATAGGTGTAGGATGCGGTAGCCTCTCGCGGGTAAGTAAGCGAAACTCCTCGATTGAGGCACCCGTGAACGCCATATTTGTAGCACTGACGGTCGGCGCGACTCTCGGCTTCCTGACAAGGAGGTTTCGGGAAGAGGACTCCTCGGGCATCAACAGCTTTAGCCCGTTGACCAAATACACGCCGCACGCGCCCGAAACGGTCGAGCTATTCAAAGCCGCCGCACAGAAGGCGGGCCTTCCGCAAAGCTGGGCTCGGCAGAACGGCCTCCACGAAATCCTCGGCAAAGAGTCGAACGGCTACGTCGGCGTCCTGAACTACGACCTGTCAAACAAGCTCGGCGTATCCAACAAGTTCAGCAACGTGCCGGATACGGTCAACGTGCTTTCGCGTCTTCGTGCGGGCGGCGACTATGCAGAGTCCCACGGTGTGCGGTCGCACGCCACGGGCCTCGGTCAACTCCAGCCTTCCAACGTAGACCGATTCTACCCAAGTGGTCGGGTGGGCATTGGCGTGCCTGTGGAGGAAGCGGCGGGGATGATGCGCTACATCGAGGAAATGTACGGCGACCCCGACAACGCATGGAGGGTCTACCAGCTTCCCGTATGCCGACCGAATGAGGCGCGACCTACTTGGTACGGCGATTGGGAAACCGCACTGGAGCTAGGCTGCAAGCGAGGCGAGGGCTACTGATGGCGATGCGCGCACTGGACCACGAGACGCTATCGCTGCCCGACTACTACGACATCCCGTGGGACGGCGACAAAGCCCGAAAGCGACTACGCCGGTTGGTCGAACGGCTTGAGGCAGAGGGCTACCCGCGTGAAGCAGCGATGGACGTGTACGCGAGCGCGTTTCTCGTCATCGACGGGAACCCGCTCAACTACACCTCGTACAAGTTCCCCATCGCAGAGCCGATGCGGAACGACGAAATCAAGGTTGTACCCAAAGCGGTTTGGGCGGCAAAGGCTTACGCCCACGGCGCACGCAGCGGCAAGCCGCTCCGTGGCGAGGTCCGAAGGAGGGTCGATGCGACGCTCAAGCGTTACACGGCGCTGATTCGCAGCCACTTCGGTCGCGTGCCGAACCCTCTGGCCGAACCGTCAGAGAAGGCGCTGAGCGAGCGCAACGACCCCGGTTTGTGGCGTGAAGTAGTCCACGAGGTATCGCAGAGCCGCCTCGACTCGACGGACGGTAAGCGAAATTGGGATGCCTACGCTGCTGGTCAGGCGACCAAGCTCTACGAATCGCGGGGCGGCGGCTACCACACCCCTAAGAAGCCCCGTGGCGGTATTCAGGAATGGTTCGACGAGGAGTGGGTCTCCCTGCACCCTGACACGGGCGACATCCTCGGCCCCTGCGGAACACGCGAGTTCCAGCGAGGCGGGAAGACGCACCGCCTCAAGCGCAACGATCCGCCGCTTCGCTGCCTCGCGCGGGAACGCGCGGAGGGCATGACCCCCGCGCAGAGACGAAAGACCGCGCGCAGCAAGGCGAGAGCGAAGTTGGGCCAGAATGTCGGAAACGTCGATGTCCGCAAGAGGAATCCGATGGACCTGTACGACGAGTTCCACGAGTCCATCAACATGACGCCGGAGGAACTTCGTAGCTGGGCAGCGGGCAACAAGCGGTACTTTGCCTCGACGGCTACCGGGCAGAACAGCCTTGACCGCATCGTGCAATTGGTACGCAAGCCTCGGTCGAGGTGGACAGACCGCGACCTCAAGTTCGCGCGGAAGGCAATCAACTTCAACAACCGCCATTTGGAGCAGGTCGTTCGCGCGCACCATGATCGAGGTGGCTCAGGTGGCTTCGGTCGTGAGGTCAATCGGAGTGGCTGGTCAAAGCGCCATATCGCCCTTCGGAATTGGGGCCATACACCTGACAAGCCCGACTCCCCCGCCTACGAGGCCGACCTTGAGTGGATGGACGGCTGCGGGGGCGACGTAGACGCACGCCGGGAGAGGGCCTAATGTTCGTCGTCCCTGCTTTGGGCTACGCCTACAACGCTTTGGAGCCCTTCGTATCTGCCGAGACGATGTTCCGGCACCACGCGATTCTCCACGAGGGCTACGTCTCGCGCCTCAACGCCTTCGTCGAGGAGCACCCCGACATGGCGCGTCAGCTTGGGGCGTCTCTGGTCAACATGGTTCAAGAATCCAAGAACCTTGAACCGGAGTTCCGCGATGTCGTCAGGAACAATGCCGGAGGCCACATCAACCACACGATATGGTGGAAGACGTTGTGCGCCCCTTCGGACACCTGCCGCTACCCGGCGAAGCTGGAAGCCGCCATCGGCAAGGAAGAAGTGCTCAAGCAGCGTATCCACGCTGAGGCGAAGAAGCGCTTTGGCTCTGGATGGGTTTGGGTCGTGCGCGGGCGCGACCGATGGAACGTGACCTCGACGCCCAATCAGGACAGCCCGTACATGCGTGAGCAGTACCCGCTGTTCGGCATCGACCTGTGGGAGCACTCCTACTACGACGACTACGGACCTAGCCGCGAGAACTACATCGACGCGGTGTGGAACTGCCTTAACTGGCGCTCGATTGAATCGCGATTCAGTAAGGCGGCGAGGGTCCGGTGACACGTTTCGCTACACTCCCGTTCGCGGGTAGGGTGCCTGTCACGATACGTGACGGAAAGGCGTTCTTGGACGAGCCTTTCGGGCCGTTAGACTACTACGCAGCGGCGCTCCAAGACACAGCACGCAGCGCCTTGTCGGGAGCGGCCCGGAAACACGAGGACGAGGCCAAACGCCAAGATCCCGTTTACGGAGAATGGCTTTCTAAGAGCATGACATCCTCTCAGGCCAAGCGCGACGCGACCGCAGTGGCGAAGCATGTTCGGTCGCTGCTGCCTTCGATGAAGGCGCTCCTGAGAGACGCAGAGGTCAAGCGGATTATCGAGGAGGTCGAGGGCCGGAAGTGGAAGGCCGCTGTCCGCGACAACGCAGAGGTCATCGCGCTCGCGGAGGCGATGGGCTACCTGATGCTCCCCGAGCAAGGCTTCGCTAAGACCAAGTTCGGCAAGCAGCTTTCGTCTATTCCGGCGCAGGGCCGTGTGAGCGTGCTGAACGGGATCGCTGATGCCCTCAAGTGCTTTCACTCAGGTACGGGCGCGGGGTGCCCGAAAGGCAAGCGCGAGAGGCGTGAGTACGTCCTGAACAAGCTCTCCGGTCTCGCTCGCGTCACCTACGAGCGGGCGCAGGTCTTCGCGGCCCAGCGAGAGTTCTTCGCCAACATCCCCGAAACCCTCATGGAGTTTCTACCGGCACGGCTCACGGTAGCCCTCGACGGAGCAGGCCACATCGAGACGCTGGAGGAACGGTTCGCGGCGTTCACGACCGACACGGAGCCCTTCCTGAACCCCAACACGGGCAGGATGGGTACGAAGCAGCGCCCGTTCTTCCGAGAGGGCCAACTCGGATCTGTGCAATACCTTAGCAAGACGCACGAGCAGAAGCGCCGTACTCAGGCCGCTATTGCGAACAACTTTGACAGCATCGCAGCGACGTTGCTGCGCGACATGGCCGAGGCCCGAAGCGAACAAGCACGCTTGGGCGCATCGGTGCTCTACGTCATGTACGCCACAGGCGCTCGCCCGAGCCAAGACACAGGCTCAAGCGCGGGAGAGTCCACGACCTATGGCGTCCTGAGCCTTGAGCGCGACAATCTGCTGGAGGAAGGCAAGGAGCTAGGCAGCGCGGTAAACGTGGAGTTCGTCGGCAAGGCGGGGACCGTGAACACCTACAACGTGAGCGGCTTGCCTGCGCTGATACTGCGGGTGAACTCCCGGTTGCAGGAGGCGACGGGCAGTCCGACGCTCTGGTACGACCGAGACAGCAAAGCCAGCTTCACCTACGCGGATTTGACGCGCTACATCCGAAGCAGGCCCGCGTTTGAGCTTGCACCCGGCAAGTGGCTGAACCCTACGGATTTCCGAAAGTACCGGAGCGCAGAGGTCTTCTACGAGGAGTTGCGTGGGCGAAAGGCCAAGCTGGGCGACGACATTCTGAAGATAGCCGCCTCCACAGCCGCCGACGATGCGCGGGCCTCGATTGCAGAGGCTATCTCGTTCGCACTACGTGACGCGCTGGACGCCACCGCCGACGCCTTGAACCACAAGGACAAGAAGACCACCGTTGCGGCTTACCTGAACCCCGAGATTTTGCTACGGTTCCTGTCAACTGCCGATTTGGATAGCAGCCTTCGGGAAGCCGTCCTCGACCAGAAGGTATCGGTCAGCTTCGACCCCGAGGCGTTCATTCGCGCCGCGCAGAGTTGGGCCAAAGGCAGGACAGCAAACCCGCTACACCTACTCGCGTTCCACTGAGCCATGAAAGACCCCCTCCAAAGCGCCATCAACGGCATCGCCTCCGAAGCCTTCCGCCGCTTCAACCCGAGCGGCGACTACGAGCAGGAAGACGTAGATACCGTCATCGAGTTGGTCGAAGCCATCGCAGACGAGATTCCGTCGATGCAAGACCCCGAGGCGTTGCGCGAGCTTTCGCGTGCGTGCGAGCGACTGTCGAAGGCGGCATTGTTCGCGTACTTGAGCAAGGACGCTCCCGGCAACGCGGGCAAGTCATCCCGC
>Ga0181394_1001000_pt1 | contig 12403 bp, 17 predicted proteins | sample 17SPOviralmetaG_FD_130123 | JGI IMG/M metagenome (GOLD analysis project Ga0181394, IMG submission 130123) | Marine viral communities from the oligotrophic San Pedro Time Series (SPOT) site, San Pedro Channel, CA, USA - 17 SPOT_SRF_2010-11-23 | ecosystem: Environmental > Aquatic > Marine > Strait...
AGATGAAGATATTCCAACAAGTAAAAGAAATAGCATAATGTCAGGTAAAACATATATAGATAAAGTTTTAATAACAGCTATAAAAAACGTAAACAAAGACAAGAACAGATAATATGAAATCAAAATCACCATTTAAAGCTAAAGTAGATATATTTCAAGGTAGTACATCTACCTATAGACATCCGTCTACTGTAATTCAACCTATAGTTGGAGCTCAAGTAGGTGCTCAAATTGCTAAAACAGCATCTGAAGTTACTGTTAAAGCTATTGAAGCAAAAAGTGAAAAGCCTAAAAAACAATTTGATTTTAAAGTTGGTCCAAAACCGGAAGCGCTTACATTGCCGGATTACAAAGGTGATTTACGGTCATTTGGTGGTAAAGAGTATAGAAGCGGAGAAGCAAATAGAACTTTTTTATCAGATTTATCTCCTAAAAAGCGGCAAGAAGCTGAAGAATGGATTGACAAAAATCCAAAAAAACATAAAGAACTTTTAGCAAAAAATAAAGCAAGTAATACTAATCAATATAGAACCTACAGTTTAGATGAAGAAGGAAAGAAAACTAATTTTAGCGATTGGAGAAACTCGCCAAATACAATGAATGGTTCGCCGGTTAAGCATGATCCTGGAGCATCATCTAAAGGCTTTTTTGCTAGAACAAAAGAAAGTTTTGCAGCAGCTGCAGGAAACACTATTAAATCTCAAGCAAATCCAACAAGAGGTTTTATGAGTGATATTAAAGCAAGAGTAAATGCTATTAAATCTCAAGGTCCAGCTAGAGGTGGTGTTTCTGCTGAAGATTTTGCTTCTGGTAATTATGCTAAACCCGCTGATGTTATAGATGCTACTAGCGCAGATACTTTTGCGCCACCACCACCAAATCAAGTTGCCGAGACCGGTTCTTATTCAGGTGGTAGAGACAGAATACTTGAAATGGATTCAAATCCAGTTATTAATCAATCAATAGGAAGAGATACTAATGTAGCTTCTCAGTTGTTTGGAAGTGGTCAAAGAGCATCTATGTTAGCAATGAAAGGACCTTTATACGATAAGGGTCATCCTGATGATTATGATGGCCATACGCATAGAAAAAAAGGAGCGTCTTACAAAGAAGGTGACTATATGGATGAAACCGATATGGAAACTTCGTACCCTAAGCTTCACACTCAAGACGTTGGAGTAATAAAAAGAGACAAAAAAAGTCAATTTATGGTTTCTAAAAATGAAGATTACAATCCAACTAAAATAGATACTATAAGACCATTAAAAGGAAAAGAGTTTAAAATGGGTTGGGGTGATGCTGAAAGAAACATATCTACAAACCCTAAATATAAAAAATCTAAATAAATAGCAACATGGATAAAAGAGAAATGATAATTAACAACCCTAAACTTGACGGTCAAGTAGGTGAAAGCGCTGTTTGGAACGGCCCTTTAAGTAAAAAAGGATTTCCAATGGGACACGGTAGTAGTTCAGGTATTACAGGTATGGAAGTATCTAAATATCCTTGTAGCTATAGCGATGCGCCTATAACTCAAAGAGCAAAAGGAAAATAAAATGGCTACAGGGGATATTAAACTACTGGCAGCCAATGCAATAACATTAGCAATAAGCATGACGCATATAGAAGTAACATTAAAAGTTATTCTGTTACTTATAAGTATCGGATACACAGTAGCTAAGTGGGTAAAACTCAAAGAAAAGAAGTAATAATTATAACATGGCATACATACAAGATTCATCACCTTTTTTAAAAGTAAGAAAAACTACTAAAGGTAAAGGTAGAAACTTCAGAACAACAGAAGAAGGTGCTGGAATGACTGCTGCTGGTGTTGCAAAATACAGAAAAGAAAATCCAGGTAGTAAGTTAAAAACTGCTGTAACTGGAGATGTTAAACCAGGAAGCAAAGCTGCTAAAAGACGTAAAGCTTTCTGCGCTAGATCAAAATCATGGACCAGCGAAAGAGGTAAAGCAGCAAGAAAAAGATGGAAATGCTAAACAATAAATAATTATGGAAAAAGGACATTACGGACAATACACCGGAAACGCAAGACACTCAAGAAAAGAAGAAATGATTCACGATCGTGAATTAATCTATGATGCTAAAAAACAATTACATAGAGCTGACGAAGATTACAAACACGATTCACCAGCTAAAAACATAAGTCCTTCAATACACGATAAAATAGGTTCTGATGTAAATAAAACTCAAACAGTTAGTAAAAATAAACCTACAGCTTCTATGGCATCTATTGGAACTGACAGTAGAGTTGATATATCTAAAGCAGCTGGAGGTATTGGTACTTTCAAAGAAAACTTTCCAAGCAGTTCTTCGCAACCATCTTCAATGGCTTCATCAAGATCTTCTTATGTGCCAACAGGAGAGGCTAGAAGAGAAAGAAGATTAGGTAAAGCAGAAAGAAAAGCAGATTTAAAAAGATCTCAAAAAAAGCATATAGCAGCTAACAGACTTGAGAAAAAAGCAAGTAGAATAAAAGACAGAGCTTACATAAAAGGAGATGCTGGTTCTTATAATCAACACAAACCCTCACCCGCTACAATGTATGGCAAGAAAGAAGGTTCACCAGCAAAAAACTCAGGATTAGGTCCTAAAACAGCTGGATCTGGTATGTATATGAGAGCGTGTGGATACAAAAAATAATATGGAATCTAAAGGATTAGGCGATAGCATTGAAAAATTTACCAAAGCAACAGGCATAAAGACTGTTGTAGATAACGTATCTCAAGGTTTAAATATACCTTGCGGTTGTCAACAAAGAAAAGAAAAATTAAATAATATTTTTCCTTATAAACAATAAATATGGCTTTTAAAATGAATGGTGCTCCATATGGAGGTGATAATACTCCTATATATCATGTAGATATGGAAGATGGTGTTCTAGGTAAAGCTAACAATAATGGCACTATAATCATAAACAAAGACATTAAAGATCCTAAACAAATAGATGATGTTGTAGATCACGAAATGATTCATATAGATCAAATGAAAAGAGGTGATCTTAATTATGATGATAAATATGTTTATTGGAAAGGTAAAAAATACTCAAGAGCACAAATGAAAGAAGGTGCAAAAAATCTTCCTTGGGAAAAAGAAGCATACACTAAAACTAAAAAATAATTATTATGGGAACATTCATGTCAAAACATTCGAACTTATTGAAATATATGCCTGTTGATGATAAAGCTAGCGCTTTAAATATGAAAGGTGATTTAGATAAAGACGGTAAAATGAGCGGTTACGAAGCTAAACGCCAAGCCGCTATAGAGAAAAACATGGAAAAATAATGTGGAAAGTTTTATTAGGGCTATTAAAAGGTGGGGGCGGTAGAAAGTCTGTAGCTGGTAACTTAGCTTGGGAAATAAGAGAAGCTATTAAAGGCAAAGAACTTGATCCTGAAAAACTAATAGAACTACAAACCAAAATAAATATGGTTGAAGCTTCGCATAGAACTTTGTTCGTTGCTGGTTGGAGACCTTTCATAGGATGGATATGCGGAGTTGCATTAGCTTATAATTTTGTTATACGTGATTTATTTATTTGGATAACAAAAACAACAGATGCACCACCACCATTACAAATGGAACATTTAATGACAGTACTGCTAGGAATGCTCGGGCTTGGCGGACTAAGAACATACGAGAAAATAAAAGATAAAGTAAAATAATTAAATTAAATCAAATGAAAAAAGTAGAAGAAACAACGAAGATTACAGAAGAGCAACTAGAAACTATTCGTGATCACCAACAAAAGCTAAGTAAGACAGTTACTAATATTGGTTTTCTAGAAACTCAAAAACACGGTTTACTTCATGAGTATGCTGGTTTAGTTGATGATATTGAAAAATATAAATTAGAACTAGAAAAAGAATATGGCGCTATAAACATTAATATAGAGGACGGTAGCTACACTGTTATTGAAAAAGAAGATTAATGTGGAACATATTATAAGAAAAATAAGTATAGGCTCTGACTATAAAAATGACGCTATGCATTATGCTGTAGGTCAGCAAGTTTATGGCGGCCATACTATATGTGATATAATATTTGAAACTAAAGAACAGTCTTACAATATCCATATAAAAAAAGAAAATGAAGTTTTGCCTTGGAAAAAGTTTAATAAAAACATGGCAATATCTGTTGAATACGATTTAGAATATTAATGAATAGTGTTTATCAGTTCATAATAAAACCGATAGGCGAAAGATATAACAATGAGTTGAAGGTTGGTAATAAAAAACTAACCATCAACTCTAGTATCTCCAGCCATAAGTTTGTTAATAGAGAAGCAGAAATAGTTGCTGTTCCTTTAGCTTTTAAAACAGGTTTAAAAAAAGGTGACAAAGTAATAGTGCATCATAATATATTTAGAAGATATTACAATCAGAAAGGTAAATCTGTGAATAGTAGTAAATACTTCAAAGACGATTTGTATTTTGCTTCAATAGATCAGCTTTATATGAAGAAAGTTGATGATGCTTGGGAAACTTTAGGAGATTATTGTTTTATAAAACCAATAATAAATAAAGACGACACTACGCTAGATAAACTAAAGAAATGTGTTGGTATAGTAAAGTTTAGTAATAACTCCTTAGAAGCTCTTAAAATGACAGTAGGTGACGTTGTAGGCTTTAAAGCAAATAGAGAATTTGAGTTTTTAATCGACGGACAAGTTTTATACTGTATGGAATCAAATGATATTTTAATTAAATATGAAGATAAAGGAAACGAAACTGAATATAATCCAAGCTGGGCAAATAGCAGTTGAAGAATTAATAAAGGTAGCTAAAGAAAAGATCGTAGACTCAGAAGATGACATCTCAGCTGATAGACTTAAAAATGCTGCCGCTACTAAAAAGCTTGCTATATTTGATGCTTTTGAGATATTATCTAGAATAGAAGAAGAAGAAAATATAATAAACGAAAAACCTACACAAAAGAAAGAACAAGCTTTTAAAGGTTTTGCTGAAGGTAGATCTAAGTAATGTACGAGCAAAGTCTATACCACGTAGTAGAAGACCATATAAAGCCTAAAATAATAAAAAGATTAAATAGGCTTAAGAAATGGGAGTACGGATATAATAAAGAGCATGATGTTGTTGTTATAAGTAAAACAGGACAAATAGGTGAAATATATAACATACAGAACTTATTAATAGCATTACCATTAGCTAAAGACGTATATAAAAGTTCCAATAAAATTGAAAATCAAAGATGGCAAGTTTTAGATTATCCATCCGAATTAAATAAAATAAAAACGGTATACGACTGGAACGAAAGACCTATAGCGTTTAAAGAAAAATATTATGACTATATTAACAAAGAGTTTGTTAGGCGTGAAGAAGGTTATTGGTATTACAATAAAGGTATTCCTACTTACATTACTGGTTCTCACTACATGTACCTGCAGTGGACCAAAATTGATGTGGGGCACGCAGACTTTCGCGAATCAAACAGATTATTCTACATATTCTGGGAAGCTTGCAAGTCGGATAGTAGATGCTACGGAATGTGTTATCTTAAGAACAGACGGTCCGGGTTCAGTTTCATGGCTTCATCCGACACGGTTAACCAGGCTACAATATCAAGAGATTCTAGGTTTGGAATACTCTCTAAGTCGGGAGCTGATGCTAAGAAAATGTTCACGGATAAGGTTGTACCCATATCGATTAACTACCCATTCTTTTTCAAACCGATACAAGACGGGATGGAACGTCCCAAAACAGAATTATCATATAAGGTACCGTCCAAACGTCTCACTAGAAACTCAATCAAGGAGACTTCAGAGGACATACAGGCCGGCCTTGACACGACGATCGACTGGAAGAACACAGGAGACAACTCGTACGACGGAGAGAAACTTAAGCTCCTCGTCCACGATGAATCGGGTAAGTGGGAGAGACCGGACAACATCCTCAACAACTGGAGGGTCACGAAGACAACGTTAAGATTAGGTAGAAGAATCGTCGGTAAATGTATGATGGGTTCTACTTCAAATGCATTAGATAAAGGTGGAGAAAACTTTAAAAAGCTATACGAAGCTTCGGATGTCAACAAAAGAAACCGCAATGGTCAGACTAGCTCAGGATTATATAGTCTGTTTGTACCTATGGAGTGGAACTACGAAGGATACATTGATTCTTATGGACTACCTGTATTCGACACTCCGAAAAAACCAGTTAAAGGAATTGACGGAGAAGAAATCGATATTGGTGTAATATCGCATTGGGAAAATGAAGTTGAAGGATTAAAAGACGATCAAGACGGTTTAAATGAATACTACAGACAGTTTCCAAGAACAGAGAAACATGCTTTTAGAGATGAGGCTAAAGAATCTTTGTTTAATTTAACTAAAATATACGAGCAGATAGATTATAATGAAGACTTACGCAACACTAATGTTGTTACGCAGGGTAATTTTCAATGGGAAGGTGGGATTAAAGATACTAGAGTAATATTTGTTCCTAATAAAAACGGCAGATTTCTAGTAAGTTGGGTACCTCCTATTGCTCTTCAAAATAGATACAATATAAAAAATAATACTAAATATCCAGGTAACGAGCATTGCGGAGCTTTTGGATGTGATAGTTATGATATATCTGGTACAGTAGACGGTAAAGGATCTAAAGGATCTTTACACGGATTAACTAAGTTCTCTATGGAGGACGTGCCGCCTAATTTATTTTTCTTAGAATACATATCAAGACCACAAACCGCTGACATATTCTTTGAAGATGTTCTTATGGCTTTGGTTTTTTATGGAATGCCTATATTAGCAGAGAACAATAAACCAAGACTATTATATTATATAAAAAGAAGAGGTTACAGAGGATATTCTATGAATAGACCTGATAGAACAATGAATAAACTGTCTACAACTGAAAGAGAAATAGGTGGAATACCTAACTCTAGCGAAGACATAAAACAAGCTCACGCAGCCGCTATAGAGGATTATATAGAAAACCATGTAGGTTTATTAAATGAAGGTTATGGCAACACTTATTTTCAAAGAACATTAGAAGATTGGGCTAAATTTAATATTAACAATAGAACAAAGCATGATGCTTCTATAAGTTCTGGACTAGCTATAATGGCTTGTAACAAACATAGATACTCACCAGTAGCAAAAAAAACAATATCAAAAGTTTCTTTAGGTTTTAGAAAATACAATAACACAGGAGTGAATTCAAAAATAATATAAATAAATGGTCTATACTAATAATAATAGCATCTTTCCAGATCAGGTGGTACCTGAAGAAGAAAAGAAATCATTTGAATATGGTTTAGCTGTTGGAAACGCTATTGAACAAGAGTGGTTTAGAAATAACAGTGGACAGAATAGGTTTTCTTATAACTTCCAGAATTTTAATAGACTAAGATTATACGCTAGAGGCGAACAACCTATACAGAAATATAAAGATGAATTATCAAACAACGGTGACTTATCTTACCTTAATTTAGACTGGAAACCAATACCTGTTTTGTCTAAGTTTGTAGATATAGTGGTAAATGGTATGACTGAAAAAGGTTATGAATTAAATTCATTTGCTTCAGATCCTTTTGCTTTAAAACAACGTACTGATTTTGCTTCTAGTGCACTTAGAGATATAAAAAACAAAGCTGCTATAGATCAACTTTCTCAAGCAACTGGTCAAAACTTTTATGCATCTGCTGATCCTAATAATCTTCCTAAAGACGAAAACGAATTAGACTTATATATGCAGCTTAATTATAAGCAAAGCATAGAAATAGCAGAAGAAGAAGTAATAAATAACGTTCTTGATAGTAATAAGTTTGATGAAACTAAAAAAAGACTAGCGTACGATTTGACAGTGTTAGGAATATCAGCTGTAAAAACTAGTTTTAATTTATCTGAAGGAGTTACTATAGAGTATGTCAATCCTGCAAATTTAGTTTATTCAGCTACTGATGATCCTAATTTTGAAGATATATATTATGTAGGTGAGATTAAAAGCCTAACATTACCTGAAATAAAAAAGTTATTTCCAAATCTAACTAACGATGAGTTAGAAAGAATACAAAAATATCCAGGTAGGCAAAACTACGCTCAAAGTGATTGGCAAGTAAACAGCGATGTTAATCAACATCAAGTATTGTTTTTTGAATACAAAACGTATCAAGATCAAGTATTTAAAATAAAACAAACTGAGCAAGGTTTAGAAAAAACATTAGAAAAGCCTGATACTTTTAATCCACCTCAGAGTGATAACTTTGAAAGAGCTTCAAGATCTATTGAGGTATTGTATACAGGAGCAAAAATTCTAGGCATGCAAGACACTATGCTAGAGTGGAAACTTGCTGAAAACATGACTAGACCTTATGGAGATACAGTTAAGGTTAATATGAATTATGTTATCTCAGCTCCTAGAATGTATCAAGGACGAATTGAATCTATAGTAAGTAGAACTACTGGTTTTGCTGATATGATTCAATTAACTCATTTAAAACTACAACAAGTTTTAGCAAGATTGGTTCCTGACGGTGTTTACGTAGATGTAGATGGCTTAGCAGAAGTAGATCTAGGTAACGGAACTAACTATAATCCAGCAGAAGCATTAAACATGTATTTTCAGACTGGTACTATAGTAGGTAGATCACTTACTCAAGATGGTGAAATGAATAGAGGTAAAGTACCTATTCAAGAACTTCAAAGCTCTTCAGGCATATCTAAGATACAAGCTATGATTCAAACGTATCAATACTACCTACAAATGATACGTGATGTAACTGGATTAAACGAAGCTAGAGACGGAAGCGCACCAGATAAAAATGCTTTAGTTGGATTACAAAAACTTGCAGCAGCTAACTCTAACACAGCTACAAGACATATACTACAGTCTTTAATGTATTTAACTATAAGATCTTGTGAAAATATAAGTTTAAGAGTTAGTGATATGTTACAGTTTCCGTTAACTAAAGCAGCATTATTAAACAGTATAAACGCTTTTAATGTATCTACCTTACAAGAAATTGATTCATTATCAATACATGACTTTGGTATATTTTTAGACTTAGAGCCAGACGAAGAAGATAAAGCTCAATTAGAAAAAAGCATACAAATAGCCTTACAGTCAGGTGGTATAAAATTAGCTGATGCCATTGATATAAGAGAAATACAAAATATAAAGTTAGCTAATACTTTATTAAAGTTTAGACAGGCTGAAAATCAAGCAGCCGAAAGAGCTGCTCAAATGGAAAACATACAAGCTCAAGCTCAAGCTAATGCTGAGTCTGCTGAAAAAGCAGCAGCAGCTGAAGTACAAAAACAACAAGCTTTAGCGCAGACAGAGGTTCAAATAGAACAAGCTAAGTCTCAGTTTGAAATAGAACGTATGGAGCAAGAGGCTAATATTAAAAGAGGTTTGATGGCTGAGGAATTTAGTTATCAAATGAAATTAGCGGAGATGCAAGCTCAAGCAACAGCTAAAAAAGAAGCTGAAATTGAAAATAGAAAAGACAAAAGATTACAGATGCAAGGCACTCAACAGAGTGAACTTATAGATCAAAGACAAAATGATCTACTGCCTAAAAACTTTGAATCATCTGGTAACGATAACTTAGATGGTTTTGGTTTAGAGCAATTTACCCCAAGATAGGGAATTATTAATTTTTATTATATTATATTATGTCAGAAGAAGTAAAACAAGAAGGAGAGTTTAAATTAAAAACTAAAACTCCTAAGATTAAAGGTCAGGGAAATATAGTACCTGAGGTAACCAAAGTAGATTTAAGTAAAAAACCAGAAGAAGATGCCGTTCAAACACAAGAGACAGATGATAGCAATGTTGTTGTCGAAGAATCAAAAGACAGTGGCAACAGCGAAGGAGTGGTTGAAGAAGTACGGGCCACCGAAGAAGAAGTAGCAGAATCTCCTATAGAACTAGTAGAAGATGAAGACAATAATAATGAAGAGGTCACAATGGTTGGAGGCGCTGAAAGTCCCGACGCCTCACAGAAACAAGAAAAAGTATTACCGCAAGCAGAAACACAAGAATTACCAGAAAACGTAGAAAAGCTAGTAGCTTTCATGAAGGAGACTGGTGGAACCGTTGAAGATTATGCTAGATTAAATGCTGATTATAGCAATGTAGACGGTGAAGCTTTGTTAATAGAATACTACAAACAATCTAAACCTCATTTAGATTCAGAAGAAATTCAATTTGTAATTGAAGATTCTTTTAAATTTGATGAAGATTTAGATGAAGCAAGAGATATTCGAAAGAAAAAGCTTGCATATAAAGAAGAAGTTGCAAAAGCCAAAAACTATTTGGATTCGCTTAAAGATAAATACTACGCAGAGATCAAGTTGAGACCTGGAGTTAATCAAGAGCAGCAAAAAGCTATGGACTTTTTTAACCGATATAATGAAGAGCAAGAGCTCAATAAAGTTAACCAAAGTAGGTTCCACGACCAAACAAACAAGCTTCTTAACAATGAATTCAAAGGTTTTGATTTTAAAGTTGGAGAGAAGAAATTTAGGTATGGTATAAAAGACCCTGTTAAGGTTGCTGATAACCAAAAAGATATATCCACTTTCATTAAGACGTTCTTAAATGAAAAAGGAGAAGTCGTAGACACAAAAGGTTATCATAAAGCTTTATACGCTGCGCGAAATGCAGATACAATTGCTAATCACTTTTATGAGCAGGGTAAAACTGACGCTATTAAAGGTCAATTAGCTAAATCTAAAAACATAAGTACAGAGCCTCGCAAAACACAAGATGGTAATGTATTTATTGATGGATTTAAAGTAAAAGCAGTTAGCGGTTTAGATTCTTCAAAACTTAAAATTAAAACAAGAAAATTTAACAATTAAAAACTAAATTATTATGGGAACATTAAACCCTGCGTTTGGGACTATTATACCGTCTCAATCACAACAATTATTACAGTCTAACTACTTGCAGTTTAATACTGGAACTGGAAAAGACTTTGCACAACAGTATCTACCTGAAATCTACGAACAAGAAGTAGAGCGTTATGGAAACAGAACTTTATCTGGATTTTTACGTATGGTTGGAGCTGAAATGCCAATGACATCAGATCAAGTTATCTGGTCAGAACAAAATCGTTTACACGTTGCTTATGACCAATGTACTGGGGATAATGCAGATGGAATACAAATTAAAGCTCAAGCTGGAGTTACTAATGTTATTTCTCCAGGCCAAACTATTGTTGTAATGAACAAAGTAACTGGCGTAGAATTAAAAGCAGTTGTATTAACTTCAGATCCAGGAGCGGGAGCTTTAACAGTAGCACCTTATACGGCACAAACTCTTGCTACTCTTGGAAACGTTGCAGATGAATTAAAGATTTTTGTGTATGGTTCTGAATTTAACAAAGGATCTCAAACAACTAACTGGAGTGGAGCTGCTGGAGCAATTTCAGGAACTACTAACATTAGTATTGATCCTACGTTTACTCAGTTTAGCAATTCTCCTGTTATTATTCGTAGTCAATACACTATCAATGGATCTGACATGTCTCAGATTGGATGGGTAGAAGTTGCTACTGAAGACGGGACATCTGGATATTTATGGTATTTAAAAGCTGAATCTGAAACTCGTTTACGTTTTGAAGATTACTTAGAAATGAGTGTAGTTGAAGGAGAACTAGCTACCGCTGCTGGTGCTGGATCTGCTGCAAACGCAGGATTTAAAGGTACACAAGGTTTGTTCGCGGCTGTAGCTGAGAGAGGAAATGTTGAGATTGGATTCAGCACGGCTACTGGAATAGCTGACTTTGATAATATCTTAAAAAATCTAGATACTCAAGGAGCTATTGAAGAAAACATGCTATTTTTAAATCGTGCAACTTCTTTAGAAATTGACGGTATGCTAGCTGCTATTTCTACTGGTGCTCAAGGTGGTACTGCTTATGGATTATTTGAAAACTCTGAAGAAATGGCATTAAACTTAGGGTTTAGCGGTTTCCGTAGAGGATCTTATGATTTCTATAAGACAGACTGGAAGTACTTAAATGATGCTTCTACTCGTGGAGCGGTATCAGGTATTTCAGCCATTGAAGGTGTATTAGTTCCTGCTGGAACTTCTACAGTTTACGATCAAATTTTAGGAACTAACATTCGTCGTCCATTCTTACACGTGCGATACAGAGCTTCACAGACTGAAGATCGTCGTATGAAGTCTTGGCTGACTGGATCAGCTGGAGGTGCTTTTACTTCTAGTCTTGATGCAATGGAGGTTAACTTCCTATCTGAAAGATGTTTAGTAGTGCAAGCTGCTAACAACTTTGTATTATTCAAAGGAGTGTAATTACTCTAGTAGGTTTACCCCTGATGTATTTTCAGGGGTAATACTTACTTTTAACTATTAAATTATATTATATTATGGCTAAAAAACAA
>Ga0181394_1001002_pt1 | contig 12396 bp, 8 predicted proteins | sample 17SPOviralmetaG_FD_130123 | JGI IMG/M metagenome (GOLD analysis project Ga0181394, IMG submission 130123) | Marine viral communities from the oligotrophic San Pedro Time Series (SPOT) site, San Pedro Channel, CA, USA - 17 SPOT_SRF_2010-11-23 | ecosystem: Environmental > Aquatic > Marine > Strait...
TCTAGCTGCATTACCTTGTTCTATTGCAGTAGCTTCAGCACTTAAATCTTCTTGTATCTCTGAACGTATAACAGCTTCAGGGTCTGTAATTTGAAATATATCTGTTTTAAGTTGTTCTTCTTGTCCAGTAACCATTCTGCCTTCAAATGGTTTAGTAACACTTACAGTTTCAAATATGTTATTAGTCCTTATAGCTTTCTCTAATGCTTGTAGTTCTTTAAATCTTGGAGAATAAAGTTCTGCAAGTCTAGTGCTGTATCTTGCTTTTTCTGCAGCAGTAGCATCTCTAGGTACAATACTTCCAAACAATTCATCAATAGTTTCATCCATCTCTAAATCACTAGGTACATCGTATTGTGATGCAAGTACTTGTACAGCTTGTTCGTCTGCTAGTTTTTCCTGCATTTCTTTTTGTGATTTAACACTTTGAGATACACCTTCTATAGCAAGGTCTAATACAGCCATACTAAACGCTACACCTTCTGGGTCTCCTTCTAAGAAACCATATGTAGAACCATGTTGTTCAATAAGTGCTTGACCTTCTTCACTATCTTGTTGTATAAATATAGTATTGTCTGCATACTCCATAACAGCAGAAAGAACAGCTTGTGTTTTTTCTCCAAAGACTTCTTCATCATCAAAGTAATTTTCTTCTACTATTCCATTTTTAATAAAGCTATCTTGTAATTCTGCTAATAGTTCTGGTTGTTGCGTTATATTAAATAAAGCTGTAAAACCATTACCAAAGTTACTAGGTAACATTTGTAATTCTAATTTACCTGTATCAGGATTTTTTACATAAACTTGTCTTGATGCACCTACAGTTAAACCTGCTGCTTCTAATGCTGATGATATTTCTCCCTGTATTTGTTGTTCTATATTATTTTGAGTTTCAAACTGTTGTTCTTCTGGTACACCAGATGTATCTTGTACCATGTTTATTTCGTCTATAATACCTTGCAAAGTTTCAACATTTTCAGCATCTAAAGCATTAATTATACTTGAATAATAAGCAGGCACTACAGTTACATATGTATCTCTAAACTCTTGTACAGATACACCAAATTGTTTTTGTATTAATTCTTCCATTAATTAAATATTCCTATTAGTTCAGTATCGTCTCTAAACAGTCTACTGTAAACCCCTATCCATATATATTTAAAGTCTGGATATTCTTTAGTTATGTTTCTAGCGATTTGGGCTACTCCCATTCTCAATGCTTTTGCTTCAGGTGCAGAACTCGTTAGCCACCAACTGTCACTAAAACCATAACTTTCTGAAATATTACCGGCTTCTTCCCATATAGGGTTGAATTCAGCAAATGCTTTTCCAGACTCTAGTTTTAATACTAGCTCATTTGTAGTCCATTCTGCTTGCATTTCCTCTAAAACATCTCTTGCTTTAACTGGATTAACACTACCGTAATCTCTTTGAAAGCCCGGTAATTGTTCAATTAAATAGTTTCTGTATACTCTTAATACTTGTACTTCTTCTGATGAAGGTAAATCCATTGCTTCTACTTGTTCTTTAAATGCAGAATATCTAAAATATCCACGTGTATCATTTACTTGTCTTTGATATTCTTCTGGTGATAATGTAACTCTATCTCCAGTATTAAATTGTTCATACATGTTTGCATAATTACGTTCATCATAAGGACTATCTGGTAACGCATACCATTTAGATAGTTCTAGTGCGTCTAATACTTTTGCATTTTTATTTTGAAACTCTAATACTCTATCAGTAAAAGATTGCTTACCTACTTTAGATTGTGTTTTAGGAGCTGTTAACCAACCGTGTTCCATACCGTAAGTTCTTAAAAATTCATTAGCACCTGCTACTTGGTCACTATCGTTTTTATCAACTAACTCTCTATATTCATTAGCTAGTATTTGCGCACCCCAATATTTACCATTTTTATCTTCAATATAATATCTTGGTGTCCAACCTGTTGGCAAAAAGAATTGTGATAACCCTCTAAATAAATAAAGTTGTGATGCTTGTCTTTTAGAATATTCTAAAAATGCTTCATCTAAACTCATACCTGCATTCAAATATTTATTTAATTTACCTTGTTCTGCAAGTGATTTATCTCTACCAACTGCTTTACCGTATCTGTAAATATCAATAGTTGTAGATGCACGTAATTGTTGTCTGTCATCTCCTACACCAACTGTAGTTAATATTTTATCTAACCATGCAGGTGCCGGTACAATATCTCCTAGTTTTGGTGGTCCAAATTCTCCATAAAGTAATCCTCTTATTTCTTTACCTAAACCATGTCTAGGTAATACTTTATCTGCAAGTACACCAACATATGGTAATGGACCCGGTACAAAACCTTGACCTAATAAGTTAATACCTGATACAAAACCTTGTGGAGCTACTTTAACTCCACTATCTTTACCAAATATTGCATTACTTAAAAAGTCCATACCCGGATACACAAACATTTCTGACCCTGAACCATTAGGGTCTGGTGCAAAAAATCCTTCTCCAGTATATTCGTTAGTATTAGAACCTTTAGCTCCTGTACTAAACAACTGTGCTTGTCTAGCTCTATAAGGATTAGCTATAAGTATCTTGCTCCAAGTTTGTGCTAACTCAAACCATACTTCAGGAAAAGGAAATATGTTTCTTGTTATGTCAGATATTAAATGTTTTTTAGAAGTATCATATAGTAAGTTTTTAGTTGCTGATAAACCATAAGCTCTACTTTGTGTATTAGCTAAATCATAATCATCAATCTTGCCAGTAGCTACACCTTTTTGCCCACGCATTTCATCTATAACTTTTTTAGGTATTTTAGCTTCTTGAGCTTCTTTAATAAATTTCTTTTGTAGTTTAGGTGACATGTCCATAAAGTTATCATTAATCCATTGCCATCTATATTGTTTCCAAACAACAGACCTAGAAAGATAAGCGTTTGGTTTTGTCATAAGATGCTTGAAAGCTATATCAGTCATAGTGTCAAGTTTATTTTCTATTTTACCTAAAAACCCTGTAACATCTCTTTGTGGTCTTGACCCTTTAACTAAACCAAAATCTACACCTTCGTCAATAAAATAAGATAAACTTTTATAAATATTTTCTAAATGTTTTTTATTATATTCTTTAGCAACATCAGGTATAAAACCAACAACGTTAGCTTTACCTAATGTTTTACCTCTAGGTAGTTCTAATTTACCAGTAGCTATTGCATTTCTTAAATTTTCATTACCACCAAAAGTTCCAAATTTATAACTGTATTTATCTCCAGCAATATAATTTTTACCTTCAACTAATTGTTCACCAGTTTTAATTCTTATACGTGCTTCTACAGAAGCTAAGTAAGCATCTGCATCACGTGCATTAGTAACAATACCTTCCATTTTATTTCCACCTATCCTTGCTAATTCTTTTCTAAGAGGTAATGCTTCTGCACTTCTAAACCATGCTTTAGATGCGTCATTGTATCCATTAGCAGCTAAATATCTAGCTATAGGGTCATTACGCAATTGTATTAACTCTGTAGCAATACCATTAACATATCCTTCTTCTCCACGTCTTATTTCTATAAAATCTCTACCCATACTAGAACCTCTAGTTGGTCTTCCTTTCAACGCGCCTGCTGACCAAACACTATTAGTAACTTCTTTATACTCAAGAGTTTCTCTAATTTTTGCGCTGTCAATACCACCGGCACTTTCTCCTAAAAACTTTTTAGACAACTTTCCTGCTTGACCATGTGACCTAGCCCACACCATATGACTAGCAGGATGTATAAACATATTATCAAGTCCTGCAGCAGCCATTCGCATACTTTCTTCCATAAAGACACGAATAAACCAAGCACCTCTAAGAAGTACTAATGGTTTAAAAACATTTCTTGTCATGTAATCTAATGTCAAAGTGTAAGCATCATCTGTTAAATTTTTACTTGGAATAATCCCTGTAAAATCATCTGTACCTTTAAATGCTTTAATCATATTTTTACCAGTATGTGTTAAGTTAGCTCGTAAACCACCTTCAAATTCATCACCATAAGTTGTAAATACTTTACCTAATGCTCTGTTCATTAATCTGTAATCTACTAATGGTGCCATTAATTCTGCTGATTCTGACAATAAATGTAACGATGGTACTACCATATTTATTTCTTCACCGTTAGGACCACGTTGTACAATAGTTTCCATAACATCACCAACAAATGGCATATTGTCTCCAGTTAAACTGTCAACAAAATATTTTCTAATGTCTGCATTGCTTTCAAATATTTTCTTGGCAATTCTTTGTGTGGCAATAGTTTTACCTGTTTTTTGCATAATAAATTCATCTCTTAATATTTGTTGATATGCAAAATTTTGTATTGCTTCAAAGTTACCTTCTGGTATAGCTATCAATTCATCTACTATAGGTTTCATAGCATCAAAGCTATATCCAGTAACTTGCATATGTGATACAAGATTTCGTACAGCACTATCTCTGTTTGTAAAAGATAATCCTTCTTCTGGAGTTACGCTAAGTATTTTGTTCATATAAGGTTTGTAACCAGAACGCATGTTAGCGCTAAAGCCCATTAGTTGTGCGTAAGAATCACCTTGTACTGGTTTACCTTTAAGTACATTAATTCCTTGTTTAATACCTCCACCTAAATAAGAACCAACACTTCTAAATGCAGCATCTTCTTTTCCTATAGCACTTAAACCTTTACCAACTGTTTGTTTTATAGCACTTGTACTATCTAACAAGTCTTTACCTTTTAATGCTGATGTTCTTAATACTGCATTGGTTAATCCTGATTGTTTACCCGGTAATTGATTAATTACACCTGTGTCAAATAAATTGTCTAGTATTTGTCTAACTTCTAAGTAATCTGTTGTATCAGCTATTTGCTTGACTACTGTATAATCTAAATTATCAAAACCCGGTGTAGTCATTAACTTAGCTACATTATTTTCTTCTGTTAAAGCTCTAGTCATTTTTCTACCAAACGGTGAGTTCATTAAATCTTGTGTTGTATTTCTAAATAATGATGTTCTAGTACCACTAATAACACCTGCTTGTTTATAAAGTTTTCTACCTGCAGCGTATTCTCTACCTTCGTCACCTTTAAACTTTCTAATAAGTTGACCATTCTTACCACTTATTAAAGGTTTTTTATCAGAGAATGGGTCTACATAATCTTCTAACTCGTTAACTCTTTTATTAAAAGTGTTTAAATAATTATCTACTTTTGCAGCTTTATTTGCATCAAGTAATTTATCTACAGTAATAGGAGCTTGTTTTAATTTATTAATACTAGATATTCCTTTAGATAAAGGTATGTCATAAGCAAGTCTAAGACTGCCATCAATAAATCCAGATAATGTATTTGCTGCAGTTGTGCCACTAGGAGTTATGTTATATGCAACTTGTCTTCCCGGTGAATACGGTTGTAATACTCCAGTATCTAATCCTTGTTTTTGTCTCCACCAATTAGAAATACTAAACATATCATTAATATTATTACCCGGTGCATAGTTTGATTTTCTACCCTCAAAAAATTGTATTCTATTCGGACTAGATAAACTTGTATACTCTTGCATACCTAATGCTTCATTTGCTTTTATAGGTGTACCTACATTGTCATAATATAATTTTCTAGCTTCTGTTTCACTTAAACCCATATCAAGTAATCGTTGATAACGTATGTCATCTTCAGCTAATAAACTTTCAAATATAAATTTTCTGTCTCTATCAAAGTTAACTGGGTTGCCATTCCATGCTTCTCTAAATGCAGCACTAAATGCAGTTTCTCCTGCAAGTTTAGAACTTTCTCTCCACATTTCTGCATACTCTTTAAGTTCACCCCATGTACCTTTATCTTTACCAATATCAGGTATTTGTGTATTACTTACATACATAGCTAAATTTTCTTGTGCTTCTGTTGGCAACATACCACTTTCAATCATGCTGTCGTATGCGTGCAAATCAGCAACATATTTTAATTGACGATTTACTTTAGAAACTTTTTCGCCCATACTTTCAAAACCAAGTAATGCCCATACACCTAACTGTGCATCACCTTTAAATACACTTGCAAGGTTTAGTGTCATGTCTTGGTGTTCAGGCATTAACGCATTACCCTGTCCATCTGTTGAAGCTAACTCCCATTGTTTAGCTGCTTGTTCAGATTGTGATATAGAATATCTATCTACTACTTCTTCTACTGCAGCTGAATTAGGGTCTGCACCTACTTGTGTAAAACCAATAAGCAAACTCTGTGGTGCATTAGGATACTTTTGTGTAAAAGCAATTAATCTTTGTGGGTCAACATCGTTAAGATTTTCTTTTAAGTTTTTAAATTTTTTATTTCTAGCAACGTTACTAGCTACTTGTGATTGTTCAAATATTGGGTCAGGGAAGAACACTATTCGCTACCTTGATTAATCAACTCCGATATAATTGAATTAGGCATTACTTGATACATTGCGGCAAGTAACATATTAGCGTCTTCATCTATTGCTTGCATTGGAGGTGAACCTGCACCTAACATTGCGCCTTCTGTAATTGGTTGATTAGGAAACTCTGTTGCTCCAAAAACGTTTGGAGTTGCACCTGTTGTATTACCTACAGGTATCTGTCCTTGTTGTGCTACAGGTAATGGTGCTGCAGCTTGTTGCTGAGATAAACCTTTTTGTTCACCATAAGCTACACCCGGTATTCTTCTTATAGGTTGTTTACTGTTACCTGCTCCACCATCAGTTCTCTGTGATAATGCACCCGGACCACTCACAGCAGCAGGTTTACTAGGTTGTCTGTATCCACCTCTACCTCTTTTCTTCGCCATGTTCCTCCATTATTACAACATAAACACCCGGATAGGGGTTTAGTATTTCGTATGCTTGTTCAAAAGATACTACTTGAGTATCTCCGTATTCTTCATTTACGATACTCCAAAACTCTGCTTCAACAAATTCTTCGTTCATTATGCTAATCCAAAAGCAGCAGCCATATCTGGCGGTGGTCCCTGTGGAGCTTGCATCATTTGTTGTTGTTGTATTAATGCCATTTGCTCTGGAGACATCTGTGGTTCTTCTGGAGTATAAAATTGTTTTAGTATTTCTGTCATAGCGTTTGGATTTTCATATATAGCTATAACTGCCATTGTGGCTTGTGGGTCTCCTTCTGCTGACCTAGCAAGAACACTATCAAATAAAACATTTTCAGCTTTATTCTTACGTATACGTTCTTGTACTTTGCCTACATTTTCAAGACCATCAATATTATCTTGTAAAGTTTCTGTATCAATAATACCTGCTTGTACTAATTGCAAACCTGTAACTATTTTTTGTGGCTCATCAAATCCTGCCATAACACCATAGATACGTCTTGTTCTATGGTCTCCACCTATATCACTAAGTGGTTTATAGTTTTCTGAAAAAGATGTTCCATTAAAATAACCTGCCATAGGTTTACTTTGTGTACCTGTTTCTACAGCAAGTACTTCATCTAGTTCTAATCTTTTAGAATCCATTTCTGATATACCGACTTTTATAATTTCTCTATATTCATTAATCATCAATGACATAGATGAATTAAGTTCTGCAAGACCTGCACCAGTAGCTACACTAGCAGGAGACTGTGCATCATCAGTTACTGGATAACCACCAACTAATCTAAGCTGTCTCTCTAATCTATCTACTTGTTGAAATAATTGATAAGGTATGTTATTTGCAGGTTTAGATACTTGTGTACCCGGAGCTAAATAGTTAACAGCAAATCTACCTTTACGGTATTGTCCACTTTCTAACTCACCAGAAATATTTGTTTCTGTAAATACACTATCTTCCATTGCAATAGCAGACATAATATTTATCTTTGCCATCATAGACATCAAACCTATTGTGTGGTCATACTGTCCTTTTAGTTCGTCAAAACTAAATCGTTTCATAAATACAAACGGTGTTGTACTTAGTGTGTTAGGTATATAATCAAAAAGTTGTCTTGTTTCTGGATATACAATGTATGTACCAGTTATGTCATAGTATTCAATTATACTTACACCTTGACCTGTATTGTCTTCCCAATCTCCATCTGATGTTGAATCTGTATATCCAATAAGAGATGTACTTGTGTTAGGAGACCCTTTAGGTTTATTAGGTTTTAAAATTACATTTTTATATTCAGGATATATTTGTGCAAGTTTCCATCTAGGTACACTTCTTAATACTGCTAGTTCTTGTGGTTTTTGGTCTGGACCAAAGTTACCCGGATATGTGTCATAGGGGTCACGAAGTTCTGCAGTAGGATACAAGAAACCATTCTTATCTTGTTTGTGTGTAATAATCCATGCACAATAACCATAACCCGGTAACCATCTAGCAGCTTGTGCTAACTGTAAGTTAAGTCTTTGCTTTTCATCATAAGAAGCAACTATTCTTTCTAGTTTATCAGCACGTTTTCTAGCACGGTCACTATCGTTATTGTTCATTAAATCTACACGTATGTTAGGTACACCAGATATTTTTTGTGCAAGTCGGTCAATACCAGACTGCAATAAGTTTGGTGCAGGAAGTAAATCTGAATCAGCAGTATCCATTTGATTACCTAATAATGCTTTAATACCATCAGCACCACCATTAAGGATTGCTCTTATTCTATATTTATTAGTTTGTCTATTGCTAGAAGAACCACCTGCGACTAATTCTTGCGCAGCATCTATGATTTCTTCAGCAGATTTTTTATCTAAATTTATTGCCATGGTGCATCATTCATATCAGTAACATTATAACCAGTAAAACTTGGTTTGTATTCCATTCCAACTTCTGCTAAGTGTTCTTTCTGTACTCGTCTAAATACCTTCATTGGGAACCAACTAGACATAACAATATCTGTCTTATGTTTATTCCTACTAGAAACAGGTTTACCATCAAAGTATACTAACTGTCTTTTGTAACTATCTATTTTAGCTTGACTTTCAGCATTGCCATAGGGTAAATGTATTTTATTTGCGTCAAACAATTCTGACATAGCACCTACACCATAAAGTGGGTCATGTTTGTTTTTTCCTGTTAAGTGTCCTTGTAATAGAATACCTGTACGTAATACAAACTCTTTGATGTTTTCGTCTTGACGTATAGCAGTCTGAAAACCGTTTTCTTCAATAATCCAATGTGCTAAGTCATACTTATGATACCAGTCAGAGATAACTTGTGCAGCTGCTCTAACACCACCACCTTTTTGATTATCTATATCTATACAATATAATTCTGAGTTAAACGTATCTATACCCCAAAGAAATGCAGCTTGATATCCTGAACTAGAAGGGTCAAGACCTGCAACAAGTTGTAACTGTTTAGGTATTTCGCCAACAACTAATTCTTGTCTTTTACAAGCATCAATAGCATCAGGACTAAATATTTGTGTGCCTTCTACATAAGACTGATTAAAATACACCATTTCAAATATCTGTTTACCACCTGTAGTTTCTGCTGCACGTAATCGTGACATCAACCATTTATGTGTACGCTTACCTTCCCATAACATACAATCAGTATGTTCTTCATCACTAGCTTCAGGTAGTTGACAAGTCAAATCATGTGCTGTCTCTACTATGCTTTCAAACGCTTCGTTGTTAAGTAAGTGATGATACAAGTCATCAGGATGCTGTCGTGAACCAATTACAACTACAGCTGTGTGTTCCTCTTTACGACTAGAGAGTGTTGTAGTCCACCATTGTCTAGTGTTTTCTCTAGCACCGGGTTGCATTGTAGTTTGATGGTCTTCAATGTCATCTGCAATTATTAGGTCACAGTCACGAGAAAGTATCTTTCCACCCTTACCAACTGCAACCATTGTCGGTGATTTAATACCCGGAACTGTTCTTGTACCTACAGTAAACTGATTGCTAGCCCACATTTTACCTGACCTATTGTCTGGTTTAAATGATTTGCCGGGTTCACAGAAATCTTCTTGTAATCGTTCATTACTTTCTAGTTGGTCAAGTACAGCAGATACAGCGTTCTTTGCTATGTCCTCGTTACCACCTACCCACATAATCCTAGTGTTAGGGTTCTTACATATTTGATAAACGGCAAAGTGTATTAACAGTTCTGTCTTACCATGACGTGGCGGAGACAGTACTAACAGTTCGCCCCCCTCGTCTATAGACTTAAGTATCTTGTTTATCCAGTTCTCATGAAAGTTTGCAGTCTCATACTTCTCTCCTGTCTCTGTAGCAAAGTACTTGTTGCGAAACGTAGAAAAATTTTCTAATGCTTGTTCTGCCTCCTGTGGCACAGACCAACCTTCCGCATCTAATTTGTTCTGCAAATCAATCTGGTAAGCAGCATTCATCTTAGAAACAGTAGCAATAGGGCAACCAAGGGCTTCGGCAGCTTTAGTGGCAGTTAGCTCACCATTCATGACTAAGTCAGCTAAACCTTTATCTAGGTACTCGTTATAGTATTTGCCCTTCATAGGGGTCAATGCAGAGTATTTACTGTTTATAGGTTTATCCTGCTTCTTATTATGTCTGTACTCCCTCATGTATTGCTTACGTTGACAAGGAGCAGAGCAATATTTTGATTTACCGGCTGTTAAACGTTTCCTACAATTAGTAGCGTGACATATCTTTTTAGACATATATTCCTATGCTTTTTGTAAATGTTTGTGTAATGATAATTATATGGTAACATACTAATAATTACAAACATAGAAGCCCATTAATTAGTTACAAGTAAAGTAGTAATCGGGATACTGAAAGTCTGGAATCGGTCAAACGATAACGTAGTAACGCAAACCAGATACTCAAGGACTAGCTAAAAGTTTCTATCAAAGCTTGCTTTTTTTATTAGCCCGCTATATCCAAAACCCCCTTTAGTTACAACGTTTTACTAGTATATTTTTTTCTACTTACATATATATACAGGGGGGTGGCACATTAACATGTGTGGGTCATACGTATACACATAGACACGTATCGTGTAGGTGTATGGACATGTATAGTTACTATGAATAGTCTTATGGTTCTAAGTTACACAATATACATACTAGATATGGTAGTACGTTAATTAAATACCCCTATATGTAGTTAAGTTAACTTCTTCTAAAGAGATATGAACTCTTAGATACTTAGTAGGTAGTTAGGGGAAACACCACTAGATATGGTATGCACTAGATGTAGTGTCATCGGCAACAACCACAATATATGGTAGGGGAGAGCTGTGCCTTGAGGGGGAGATAATAGTATTTAACCCCTTACTAAAGTAAGGGGATTAAATACATTAGTCCTGTTGAGAGGAGCTGAAAATGGTTTGTGAGAATTTTGAGAGTTGTGGAAACTTCCTATATAACTTTGACTGTTCAATAAACATTGATGACGGTAATTTTATTAGTAGTAAATATTATTGTCCTAGTTGTTATAGACAAATAAACGTTGACTTGGCAAATGACGAGTTGGCGACAAATGGTTAGGGTATTTAACCCCTTACGGAGTAAGGGGATTAAATCCCTATAAGAGAGAGAGGACGAAATGAGAACGACAGTATTTGGAGACAATATGTCTCAAAAGAAACTAGAAGTTGAAACTTACGTTAGAAACGTTGGTACTGCTTTTACAGTACAAATTAACAATAACTTAGACATAAACTTTGACAATATAGAAGATTATGACAACTTTATTGGGTTACTTCTTACTAGCTTTAAAAAGGCAAAGGATGAAGCCCGAGTAATTTCGGGAAATTTGACCCGATAGCCGACAACATATAGTATTTAACCCCTTACGGAGTAAGGGGATTAAATACATATCCCCCCTGAAAAAACAAAGCATGAACCCATTGTGGTGGAGCGATGAAGTAGATATCCGATATCTCACCTACTGTGTGTAGGTTGACGTTCTCTTGTATGTGAGAGCGTCAAAGTACACATAACACATACGAAAAGGAGTTCAGAAATGAGCAGATTGATAAATACAGATACGACAACCGTATACAACGTTCGTAAGGACGATAATACGCCAATCAAAGGATACTTCATTGTCAAAGACAATGAAAACAAGGAATACTTTGTATCCAACGTGCAGGTAGCAGACATAAACGAGTTAACAGGCGAAAATACTGTTGCTCCTATGACTAAAAACTACACAGACGCACAAGATATGGTTAAATTGATGGGTGCAGACGCTACACTCAAGTACATTACCCCTGAGGGATTGACTGCAATCCGTTCAGCTAGAGGTAAAAAAGCTTGGGCGAAGAAAAAAGCACTTGTAAGCTAGTAATTATCTCGCACACCCTCGTAAATGGGGGTGTGTAGGATACTTATGAGAGTATCAGATAGGATATTATGAAAAAATTATATAGAGCTTATCGTTTACGTAGAATAATACGTGCAATAAATAAACCATACAAGTACATGACTACTCGTGAAAGA
>Ga0181394_1001003_pt1 | contig 12392 bp, 3 predicted proteins | sample 17SPOviralmetaG_FD_130123 | JGI IMG/M metagenome (GOLD analysis project Ga0181394, IMG submission 130123) | Marine viral communities from the oligotrophic San Pedro Time Series (SPOT) site, San Pedro Channel, CA, USA - 17 SPOT_SRF_2010-11-23 | ecosystem: Environmental > Aquatic > Marine > Strait...
ATGGCTGAAATTAAAAACAGTTTTCTAAAATCCAAGATGAATAAAGACTTGGATGATAGACTTATTCCTAACGGTGAGTATAGAGATGCAAGAAACATATCTGTAGGTAGATCTGAAGATGATGATATAGGTGCGTTAGAAAACGTAAAAGGCAACACTTTGGTTCCAGGAACTAATGTTGGTACTTTACAAGTTATAGGTTATTTAACAAGTAATAACTCTGAAACTATATATTTGTTTTTAACTAATAATTCTACCGCTTCCCCAGGAACTAACCATTATATATATAAATACTTTAACAGTTCATATACTAAAATACTTGAGGGTTCGTTTTTAAATTTTAGTGCAGACAACTATATAACAGGGGTTAATCTTGTAGAAAATTTATTGTTTTGGACAGACAATAGAAATCAACCTAGAAAAATAAATGTTAATAAACCTTTTGGTTATTACTTTAAGGAAAATCAAATATCTGTAGCAAAATACAATCCTTATGAACCTATAGAATTATTAAAAACTATAACAGCAGCCGGTGTCTCAACAGGTGTTAATTTAGTTTTAACCACAGCAAATCCTTTAATAAAAAAAGGTATGAGTGTAGTTGTTAAAAACAATTCTAATGTTCAAAAGGTTGATGCTGATAAATATATATATGTAACAAACGTTTCAGGAACTGCTGTAACTTTAAACGTTCAACCAACTGATGAATCTGGTAATAATTATAATATTGTAAATACAGACACTATAACTTTCCTTGTTACAACTATGACAGGTAAAGATATTACATATGATTTTAATGATGGCAACGATTGGCCAGGTGATCCAGATTTTTTACAAGATTTGTTTGTTAGATTTAGCTATAGATTTAAGTTTGATGATCAAGAGTATTCTGTAATGGCACCATTTACTCAACCGACTTTTATACCTCAACAAAAAGGTTATTTTTTAGAAGGTAATGAAGATGCAGCTTATAGAAGTACTATATTAGATTTTATGCAAAACGGGGTTCAAAACGTAGAATTAATTATTCCACTTCCAGACATGCAGTCTAAACTAGGTGATGGAACCCTTGATACATATAAAATAGTACAACTAGATATATTATATAAAGAATCAGATGCTAGAGCTGTAAAAGTTTTAGACAGTATAAATGTAGATACTTTAAACTCAAGTTCAAACATATACCTTTATAATTATCAATCAAGAAAACCTTATAAAACTTTACCAGAAAGACAAACTGTTAGAGTTTATGATAGAGTACCGGTAAGAGCTTTAGCACAAGAAGTTGCAGGCAATAGAGTTATGTATGGTAACTTTCAAAGTCAACATACTCCACCAGCAACAATAGATTATAATGTTGGAGCTAGCGCTAAAAATACAACTGTTTTTACCAACTGGGCTGAATATCCAAACCACACTTTAAAGAAAAATAGAAATTATCAAGTTGGCTTTATATTGTCTGACAAGTTTGGTAGACAGTCATCGGTTATATTATCATCTGTAGATGCCACAACACAAACAGTTGGTGGTACAGTTTTTGGTGGTTCAACTTTTTATCACCCTTACACTTCGGCAACGCAAAATTTAAAACAATGGTTCGGTGATGCTTTAAAAGTTGTTATAAATACTGAAATTACTTCTTCTGTAAATAGTGATGGTGAAGGCGCTCCAGGCTTATATGCTGATCAAATATCTAACGGTTTTAACATAACAGGAACTCCTGTTATTACAGATACTACGTATAGCTTTATTTTAGCTGGTGGTGCTGCTACAACAGGTCTACCTGTAATTAATTCATATTTAAGAGGTGAAAACACTGATTTTGTAAAAGTTACTAATAGAACAGGGGCTGGAACAGCTTTAAGTCCATATTTAGTTACAACAGAAGGTAGAGTAAATGACTTTTTGTACTCTGTAAATCCTTTAAATGCTCCAGACACTAAATACGCTTATACAATAGCAAATACTTTAGGTTGGTATTCATATAAAGTCGTTGTTAAGCAACAAGAGCAAGATTACTACAATTGTTATTTACCAGGGTTTTTAAATGGTTATCCAAGCACATCTGGTGTAAGTAATCCTCCTGTTTTTCCTACGACTGAAAATAATAAAACAGCTCACGTAGTATTATTAAATGATAATATAAATAAAATCCCTAGAGACTTAAACGAAACCTCTGATCAACAAAAGCAGTTTAGAAGTTCTGTAAGATTATATGGTAGAGTAAATAATACTGCTGCGGACAATGTACAATATTTTCCAGTTTCTACTGGAACCCAAACATTGCCACTAGCTATGACGGCGGATACTATATCTACAGCTTTTGACTTATCTATGTATAGTGATGATATTTCAACAACTAACGTTCCATTTTATCAACTAGAAACAAATCCTTTTATAGCTAGATTAGCAACATCTAATGCTGGTACTACTATTGTAGGTTTACCTAATTCTAGTATGACAATACAACTATCTGTTGCTGAAACAGAACCTGTAGAAAGTTTATTACAATTGTTTTACGAAACAACAACGGTAGGTTTAATAGCTGATTTAAACGCTGATATAAATACTGGTTTTGATGGTGTCGCTGGATTATCAGCAGTAGGTTATTCACATTTTGAAAATATGGCTGCTAACTCAGACATATCAGGAGTATTTAGACCTCAAAATAATCAAGGTAGTGATTTTTTAAATACTCAGATAGAAAACGTTTCTATGACGGTTACAGACGGCAATGGTCTTACTAGAGCTACAGGAAATTTAGCTGACGGTTTTACAGGTGATTTTAAACTAATAACATCTGGAACAGGTTATAAACTACAAACAGCTGTTAACACTTTCATTTTTTCAAACTCTGGTTTTGATTCAAATAAAAATTCAAAAGAAACATATAATTTTAATTTTACTTGGACAACAGTAGCGAACTCAGGTGGTGATACTAGTTCAACACCTTTCACAGGAAGTTTAACTAACAATGATCCTATTTTTACAGACTGGACTTCTGGTCCAAGTTTACCAGCTAAAACAGTTAGCGTTGGTGATAACACTGGTGTTACTAGAGGGGCTGATAACGGTTCTGCAACAAATAACACAAGTCAAATAAAATACAGTATAGTATCTCAATCACCAGGTTCTTATTTTTCTATAGCTGATTCTTCTGTTGGAGTTGTTACAAAAAGTACAACAACACCACTAGGTGTTTATACCTTAAACTTAAAAGCTGAAGATGCTGTTGTAGGTGGTGTAGTACAAAACGGCTCGTTAAGTGTTACCAAACAACAGGTAATTACAGTTGGTGCAATACAAATGAATACAAGTTCTAAATCAGGATGTGAAGCTAAAATTCCGGTATCTCAAGGCATACCTTCTATGTTTGGAGCTGTAGTACCGCTTTCTGCAACTCAATCACAACCTCAAAGAGCAATATGGTATATAGCTAATGGAACTTTTACTAGTTCTAGTCCAGCTTCTGGTTATGCTTTAACTGATTTACCAGTCCAACCATCAACTAACACGAGTGACTCTAACTTTTTATTTAGATTAGGAACACCAAATAATGCGGCCTTATCTGCAGGAACTGTTGTATTTTCTTGCAATATGCAGCAAAAATATTCTAGTGGATCGTCTGCGCCTAGATCTGGTTCAAAGGTTCAATGGAAAGTTTATCACAGAGACAACGCATCTGATGCAACATGGAGTCAATTAGCTGATGTAAATAATTCTAATATTATTGCTGATGCGGAATTAATAAACAACAACTCTAACACTACTAAATATGCTTCAACAGCTTTTGCTTTTGATACAGTTGGTGAATATCTTATTGTTGCTGAAAATGCTTATAACACTTATGCTGGCGCTTACTCTGATTGTTTAGGTTTATGGGTTAATTCAGATGATTTATACTATGGTTCATGTGTAGTTGAAAATGGTTCACAAATAACTGCACCATACTCTAATCCTACGGCTTGGCACTATGAAATTTCTAACCCTCAAACGGGTTACGGTTGTTATGCTACTAGTACAAATAGATATGCTCCAATGGCTTACGCAGAGTATATTGATATATTTTACTTAAATAACACATTATCTTCACCAGCTAATGGTTCGACATACAGCTATCCTAACTTTTTTGGTTTTGATGCTGCTTTTGGTAAACCTTTTGATCAAGTAAAAGTTTCAGCAAAATTTGATGCAGGTGGTATTAAAATAAGTGGAGATGCAAGCACATGTAGTAATAAACTTGCTAGACCTTGCTCTTCTTCTTCATTACCTGTTTGTTCTAGACCTGTACCAGGTGCTATAGGTTGGTTGTAATAATAACAAAAAATAAGTGATAATAAAATAATATGGCTGCTACTTTAGAATTAAAATATTTTAACTCATATTGGTTGAAGAAAATATCAAGTGTTGTAGATGCAAATCCTCAGCCAACACCGCCATATGACGTTATACCTGGTGGTAATGCTAACGCAACACCTCCTGTTGTGCCTTTTGTAGCTTCTAACGCTAATGATTGGTTTATTGAAGAGTCTAGAATTAGAGGAGGTTATAACAATACATCTACAGATATAGGTGTAAAAGCTCACATAGTAGAAGATAACCCAAGTCAACAGTTAAGATTTAGTTCATTGATATACTCAGGTGTTTTAAATTCTAGGACAGGTATTAATCAAACAAATGAGTTTTCAGTTGGTGAAGATATAACAAGATCACTAGACCCAGCAAATGGTCAAATAATTAAGCTACACGCTGAAGATACTAATCTAATAATATTTCAAGAAGACAAAGTAAGTAGAGCGTTAATAGATAAAGATGCTATATACACAGCTGAAGGAACTGCATTGACAACATCTGGCAGAATTGTTATAGGTCAAGTTGTTTCATTTCCTGGTAAATATGGTATAGCTACAGATCCGTTTAGTTTTGCTGTATATGGTTATAGAAAATATTTTACAGACAGAAAACGTGGATGCGTGTTAAGGTTAACAACTCAAGGAGATATTGTAGAAATATCTGGTTTTGGTATGCATGATTTTTTTAGAGATGAGTTAACAGGTATAAATAATCAAACTGGAAATGCTGAACCTGTACAAAAAATAGTTGGTGGGTGGGATAATCATACTAAAAACTATGTACTATCAATACAAAAGGTTAATGGTCAATATAGCACGTTAAGCTTTGATGAAGGTGTACAAGGTTGGACTAGTTTCTTTGATTTTAAACCAAGTTTTATGTTTAGTTTAACTTCAACTTTTTTCTCTACTAACAGCGGTAAGCTTTATAGCCATTATGGAAGTAGTGCACATGGGCGTTTTTATGATGCACCTAACAACGTGTTTCCATCAACAGTAAAAGTTGTGTTAAATGGTTCTCCATCAACAGTTAAAGTTTTTAAAACAATTAACTACGAAGGTAATAATGATTGGACTGTTTCAAGCGTTGTAGCAAGTTCTGGAGACATAGCTCAAGTACCTATTGCTAAATATGGAGATGTTCCAACTAGTCTAGTTGCTTTAGAAAATGAAATGTTTATTAATAAGTTTAAAAGAAAAGAAAATAAATACTTTGCTAATCTTATAAATAGTTCACCAGCAACACCCGGTGAAATACTTTTTGGTGCAAGTATGACAGGTGTAAAAGGATTTTTTACAACCTTTGACTTTAGCTTAGATAATAGTATAAACCAAAAAAGAGAATTATTTGCAGTATCATCTGAAACTGTAGAATCATCATATTAAAAGATTATGGAAGAAGTTTTAAATATATTATACGAATTTTTATTTGCCGCGCCAGAAGGTGTTGTAATGGCGGTTATAGATCCTTTTACTGCCGCAGCAGTAATTGGAGGAGTAGGTAAGGTTATCGGCGGATTATTCGGGGGTGGTAGAGCTAGAAGAGCAGCTAGAAGAGCAAGACAGGAAAAAAACAGACTGACAGGTGAATTAAAAAGTTTAGAAAATGGTAGACAACCACTAATAAATCCGTATTCTAATACTAAAGATTTAAGTTCTTTAGCTACAGATTTAAGTGGTGGACTTAGTAATCCTTACGGGAATTTAAGTGTAGCTACAGGTGCTTCTAAAATGCAAGCTGAAGAAGCGGATTTATCTTTAGCTAACACATTAGATACTTTAAGATCTACAGGTGCTAGTGCTGGAGGTGCTACCGCGTTGGCTCAAGCCGCTTTACAAAGTAAAAAAGGTATTGCTGCTAATATAGAACAACAAGAGGCTGCTAATGAAAAAATGAGAGCTCAAGGTCAGCAATACTTAGAACAAGCTAAGTTTTCTGAAGGACAAAGATTACAGGGTATTGCTATATCAGAAGGAAAAAGAACGCAAGCTGCGGAATCAGCTGGTAGAGCTTTTAAATTTAATGCTCAAGAAAAAAGAAAAGACGCTCAACTAGCTTTTACTAGGCAGCAAATAACTGGAGAAAAACAAAGAGAAACCAACGCATATAATCAAGAAACCCAAGCGTTGATGGGTGCTATAAGTGGTGGAACAGGTTTAGCAGCTATAGGAGGCGCTTCTGCTTTTGGGGCAACAGATGATCAGATGCAGGCTATATCTAAAGGTGTAATGAAAATTTAAGAATTAAAAACATGTCAATAAAAGATAAATTAATAGAAAATCAAAAGATAAACAAACAAATAAAGTTTGCTATATCAGAGCTCCAATCAAAACTTTCTTATGAATTAGGTTATAGTGATAATAAAGTAGAACCAATTGACTATGCAGCGTTATTTGATCCATATGTTAAGCTTTATGCTGATATTCAATTATCACTTGATCAAGGTACGAATGAAGATCCTGTAGAGGCTAGACGTTTAGTTAATTTAATCACAGGAAGTGTTGAAACAGTTAAAATAGGTTTAGAAAACATAATAAGCAATACAGAGGTTTGGAACGAAATGGTTCAAAAAGCAGGTGTTATGGGTGGTTTAGACATGATGGGAACACCTGTAAGCAGGTTTTTATCGTTAAGCATATTAAATGGTGATTTAGGTGGTAAAGTTGAAATAAAAGCAATAGACAACAGTTTAAATAAAATTGCTTGGGAGATTTATGAAAAAGATGGTACTTTTGTTGAAAGAATTTATTTAAATAAACTAAATGAATTATCAGAAAATCAAGACATGTTTGTAACTATACCTAGTAGGTTAGAGGAAAATGAAAACTTTAAGTTGTCTAACCCAGATATATTTGAACAAGAAAAAGTTGGTAGTGATGAAAGCAATATTGTTTTAACTGGTGGTGTTACAGAGGTTTATAGAGAAAAAAAATCCGATGGCCAGTTAAATATTGTATCAAAAGATTTAAAAGGTGGTATGGTTCAAGATTTTTACATTATTGATAAAAAAGCTATAGGCGATAGTTTACAGTTCAATCTTCAAATGGATAAAATTAGTGCTGGTCTACTCGAAGAGTTTCAAAGTTTTGATCAAGTAATTGCTTTTAATAATAATATTATAGCTAAAGTAACAGATTATTATCTTCAACCAGCTAAAGCTTTAAAAGATAATCAACAGAAAAAGTTTCAAGAAGATTACAAAAAATGGTATTTAGAAACTGAAATAGGTAAAGAATTCCCCTTAGGCGAACCAAGATTAAAAGCTGAAGCTGCAATTAAAGATGCTGATGAAGCGGTTAGCGAAGTTACTGAACAATTAGTTTAAATTTAATATATGAATTGTCAAGATAAAAAGGCAAAATTCAATTGGACTGAAGAGCAATATAACAAGTGTCTTCAAAAAGAACAATTAGAAACTCCACCAAATCAAGAACTAAACCCACTGACTGGTTTAGGTTTAGAGGTTGATATTGATATTGATGAGGCTATAAAAAATACTCCTGAAAAAAAACCAGAATTATCTTGGGGTGATAAAATTAATGCTTTAGTCAATGTTGCCTCAGTGGGTTCTGAAATTTATGCTGATAACGAAAAGTTAAAAAATTTAGAAAATATTAATTTTGTTTCTGGTATTAATTTTGGATTAAAAGAAAGTGGTTTTGGTGAAGGAAAAAATGAGTTTTATGATCCTGCTGTTTTAAAAGAAATAGCTTCTAATTTATCTACTAATGATATAACTAAATTTACTGAAAAAGAAAACGATTTTTTTTCAAAATGGGGTTATACTGTTGCAAAAAGTGCAAGCTCTGATCCTGACTATGAGCCTTCAACTTTAGCTATATGGGATGAGGCTCGTAGATTAAAAATACTGTCGTTACAAGATGCTACAGGTGAAAAAAGTACTATTGTAGAAAATATGATAGGAAAAGATGGATTAGGGAATTTTTTTGGTGATGTATATAGAGCTAGTAAGTCTGGTGTGGTCATGTCAGACAGTTTAGATTCTTCTTTAGAAATATTTTCTAGCGGTGGAGTTGTTGAAACTGATAAATTACTTAAATTTTTAGAAGATCAAAAAAACAATGTTATTGCAAATAATACTTCAGACGAAATGAAAAAGTTTGAAAGTTGTTATGCTGATGCAGGCCAATCATCTATGGGTTTTTTAAAATGTTTATATCAAAATCCAAGCGTTATATCTCAAGTAGTTGTTAATTCAGCTGTACTAAACGGTGGTGCTGTTATACAATCTGATGAAGTAAAAAAATCAGCTATTGCTGGAACGGCTGTTGGAGCTGTTGCTGGTGGACCAACAGGTGCATTAGCTGGATTCTTTATGGCTTCTGGGTACTCTTTAGAAGCAGGTTTAAAATTTGCAGAGCTTCTTATAGCTGAAACAGGTATTGATGATGTTAATAATATCACGGTTGATGATTTACAAAAAGTTTTAAATGATCCTGAAAAATTTGATAAAATACAAACTAAAGCTAGAAATAGAGGAATAGTTATAGGTGTTGCTAGTGGTCTTAGTGCTGGCGTTGCTAGTAAAGCTGTTTCAGGACTTGTTAAAGCTGGTAAAAGTACTCGTGTGGCTGCTGCGGTGGGTACTGGAGTTGAAGTGATAGGTGAAGGTGTTGGCGAAGCTGCTGGTCAGCTAGCGGCTGGTGAAAAAATAGACATGAAAGAAGTTTATTTTGAAATGGTTGGATCAGTAGGTAGTAAAGCTCCTGTAAGTGTTGGTGGTACTTTACTAAACTTACAACAAACTTCTACAAACATAAAAGTTGGAAGATTAGTTAAAGCGAATGGATTCACAAGTGTATCATCTGCTTTTGATCCTAACATTGAATCAAACGAAACTCAATTAGATGTTACTAAAATACCTAATTCTGAAAAAACATTAGCTTTTGAATTAGAAAATAATATAAAAAGAAGAGTAATATCAAGAGAAGATGCTTCTAGTGTAATGCAAAGATTTCAAGAAGTTAAAGCTACAGGTAAACAAATAGAACCTTTAAAGTTAAAAAATAAAACAGATCAAACTAAAATTATAAATCTTTTAGTAGAAAAAAAAGAACTTACTGGTGTTATAAATAAAGTTAATGATGAAAACTTAACAGAAAGTGAAGCTAAAAGAGTTGAAGCTATCAACCTAGAACTTAATGATGTAATAGCAAATTCTGAAAAAATTGAACCAGTTGCATTTAGTGAAGTAAAAGCAACAGAAACTAAATCTTCTGGATTTGAAACTACTGAAGGTAAAAAAATAAATGATTTAGTTGGTCCTAGAAAAGAAAATGGAGAATATGATGTTACTAAAAAAGAATGGGACAGTGGAATTAGAGAAAAAGTTATTGGTAATATATATGAAAACGAGTTATTACAGGGTTTAGTAAAAAAACAAATAACTCAAGAAATGAAAAGTTTACCTCAATTTTCAACAGAAGATTTTGTAAGCGCAACTATAACAGAATTAATACCTCATATAAGAAATTTTAATCCTGAAATAAACAACTCATTATCTGGTTGGATAAACTCTGAATTAAATAATAAAAAACTTAACGCGTTAAAAAAAGGTAAATCAGGTACGGAACAAGTGTTTACATCTGATGTGACAGAAGCTAGAAACGTTACAGACTCTGAATCCATAACTATTGAGCAAAAAATTGATTTAAAAGATAAAGTTAAAGTTGCTGAAAATAAAGCTATTCAAAAGCTAAGGGAAGTTATAGGCGTAACACCTGAAGAAACAAAAGTTATAGGAGATAAGATAATAGGTGGAAAGATAAGAACAGAACCTGTAAAAGGTGTTTCAAATCCAGCTATGAGAGACGTTGGTAAAGCTGGTACACTTTTACAATCTGAAAAAATAATAGAGTCAATGGGTGGTAAAATTGGTACTGTTGGCAAAAATAACGATTTAGGCAATTATACAACTTTTTTAGAAGTTCAAGGTGAAGATGTTTTAACAGTATTAAATAGCGAAGATTTAAATGAAATAAAAAATACAAAGCTAAAAGATCTTTATAAACCAAAACAAGTTGATAGAGCTAGAGGTGTTCAAAACGTTAAAGGCGCTGGTAAAGGTATTTTTGAATATGAAAATGCAGAGCCTACTGTTAAAGATTTAATTACATGGGCTACGGATGATAGTTTACCTGCAACTACTAAAATAGCTAGACAGCAAACGCTAGCAGACATATTAGGTAACGCGTTAGGTAGGGTTTCTACAGTTGAAGCTGTAAAACCACTTAAAGATGGGGGAGTTTCAGAAGGTAGTAAAAAGTTTGTTGAAACACAAAAGCTTTTAGGCGAAGAAATAACACCGGATAAGCTTGCTAAATTTATAGCAAATATTGATATAAAAATTAAAAGCTTAGAAAAAACTAGAAAACAAAAATACGCTGGAAGACTAGGTGTTAACGACATACCTGCTATAGTAAATAAGTCATTAATATTAGCTTTAAAGTTATTTAAAAAAGCTTTACAAAACGGAGTTAACTGGATACAAGCTTTAGGTCAAGTAACAAGAGGTTTAGCTAAGAAAAACGTTAGTGCATCAGACGTTAAAATAATACAAAAAGTTTTTCAAACTTACTTAACACCTAAACAATTGTCTGGTATAGAGCCTGTAACGCCAGAGCAATTACAAAAAGCTATTGAAGATGCTAAACTTGAGTTTAAGATGAAAAATAATGGCGATGCTTATGAAGCTGCTATTATAAAAGGATTGTTAGGTTTAGAAAAAAAAATACCTGGATTAGAAATAAAAACACGAGGCAAACAAGCTAATAATTTAAAAGGAGCTGATGTTGAAATGGTTGTAAACGGCGTTCCACTAAATGTAGAATTAAAAGCTATTTTTTCTGAAAGTGGCAATGTACAGTTAGGAAGTATAACTGTAAATGATTTAGAAAATCTTTTAGTTAAGAAAGCTGGTGGTTTACTTGATGCTGGTTTTCCGAAAGAAAAATTAGGAGACCTACTTAGTATAGCTGCAGGTATAGACATAAAATCTTTACAAAAACTAGCTGAATCATTTGGTTTTAAAGGAAAAGTTTTAGTAGATAAAATGCCAGAATCTATTTATAAAAAAGTTAAAAATGCAGATGGTTTAAAAAACACAAACCAACCTGATCCTAAAGGTTTTGCTGGTTTTACTATGGGTGAAATAGGTGCTATTTATAGAAGTAAAGTTCCACCAGTTCACTATATACAAATAAAAGGAAAGGGATTATATCACATGGGAGAAAATCCTTTAAACTTAAATGTACCTGATATAAGTGCACAAAAAGTAGATTTTTATGCTAGAATAGCCTATGCGACTAGCACTAAGGATAAACAAACTGGAGAAAAAATGATTTCTTCTGTTGTTAGATTTACTCCTAGATTTGTTAAAGGAAAAGGAGGCACTTTGGATATAGAAACTTCTAAATATTCATTAGACAATCCTAAATCTTTTGCTAATCTTATAAATGATTCAAATGTTTTTGTCTTAGGTAAAGATAAGGTAAAAGCAAATTCTGTTCTTGATAAAGGAAAAGATTTTTTAAAAAACAATCCTGACGCTATACCTACAACAACGGATCCTGTGGTTTTAGATTCAGATATAAACAAAATGATTGAAGATACTAAAGGTATCAAAGCTAGATATAAGTTTTCTGATATTGTAGCTAAAAGACGTGGCGCTGGTTTTAAGAATTTTAAAATAATACCTTCAAGTGCTCAAGACTTTAGCGGTTTAATGTATGATTTATATAGTAAAGGTATAAAAGGCGAACAGCAACAAGAATGGGTTAAAGAAAATTTAATAAAACCATACCAAAAAGGTATTGCTGAAATAGATAGTTATAGACAGGCTTTAAAAAATGATTACTCTTCGTTACTCAAAAAATTTCCTGCTATAGCTAAGAAACTAGGTAAAACAGTGCCTGGCACAGAGTTTACTTTTGATCAAGCTTTAAGAGTAAATTTATGGACAGAGGGTGGTTTTGAAATACCTGGTTTAGCTAAACGTGATATTAAAAAATTAAACGATA
>Ga0181394_1001004_pt1 | contig 12391 bp, 11 predicted proteins | sample 17SPOviralmetaG_FD_130123 | JGI IMG/M metagenome (GOLD analysis project Ga0181394, IMG submission 130123) | Marine viral communities from the oligotrophic San Pedro Time Series (SPOT) site, San Pedro Channel, CA, USA - 17 SPOT_SRF_2010-11-23 | ecosystem: Environmental > Aquatic > Marine > Strait...
GAACTGTTGTAAAGAATGTAGATGACTATTTAATCAGACCTATGGGCAAAGCATTCTTTGCATTCAACATGCAGTTTGACTTTGATGAAAATATAAAAGGTGACTTGGAAGTAAATGCTAATGGTACAGAAAGCTTGATGGCTAACGAAGTACGTAGTCAACGTCTGATGCAGTTCCTACAGGTAGCACAGAATCCAGTGCTTGCACCTTTTGCTAAGATGGACTATATTATACGTGAGATTGCAAAGAGCATGGACTTAGATCCTGATAAGGTAACTAACTCTATGGGTGATGCAGCTATACAAGCTGAGATACTTAAAGCCTTTCAAGCACCGCCAGCGCCAGCACCAGAGCAAGGTGTAGCAGGTCCAGAAGGTCAAGGTCCACAGGGTGTAGCAGATACTTCAGGAGGTGGAGGATCACAAGTAGGTATAGGCACAGCGCCTACTCCTGGAGAACAAGGATTTACAGGTAATGCACCTCAAGCAGTTGGTTAATGATAAAGAATGTTACGATCAATTCTTAGCACAAATAGAAGAACTAATAACTATGCGACAACGTGCGCTTGAAACAGCTAACGAGCCTACTGTTATATATAGACAGCAAGGTGCTATAGACGTGCTTAGAAAGCTAAAGCATCTAAAGGAGACAGTGAACAGTGGATGAGAAGCAAAAAAACTTATTGGATTATTTGACATATCCTTTAAGTAAGGAGTATCGTAGTAAAGCACCGACAGGTGTAAAAGCTATTAAGGCTGCTACTGCTTTAACACCACTTGACTCAGTTGTTGAAATAAGTAAAGAACTAAAGAAAGAAGAACCAGACTACAAAAAGATTGGATTGCTTACAGCTATGGAAGCTGCAGGTCTAGTAGCACCAATGGCTAAACCTGCAATGACAGCAATAAAAGCAGGTAAAAAAGGTAAGAAGGTAACAGCCTACAAGCTATTTGTAAAAGGAGATGATGATAAATTATACCCTTTATTTGTAGATGCTGATACAGAAGTTCCTATAGGTAAGACTTTAAAAGCTACATTTCCTGAATATCGTTTTCAAGCAAAGAACGGTAACTTCTATGTACCATCACGTGGCCCTAAGAAAGCCAAAGGTACAGGTGACATGATAGAAATACCTGACCAAGAAACTCGTGATATGTTGATTGAAGCAGAATTTTTACCTAAAGGATCAAAAGCTAAATCAATTCGAGCAGTTGCAGCTAGACCAGGATGGCATGCAGGAGATACTCCTACTGCAAAACATATCGGACCAGAAGTAAAGATAGATGGTAAAAAGTATAAGATAAGAGGTGACAATCAGGTATGGGCTGAAGTAGAAATGCCTGATGACATAGACTGGCAAGCTATTGCAAACAGTAGAGCCATTATGAAAAAAGATGGTACACCTAATGTAAAGACTGCACACATCACAGATGAGTTACCTTTCGATGGGCATTACCGATATAAAACAAATGCAAACATGGAAGGTGAATGGCTTATCAGTGGAGACATGAAAGTTGTTCGTGAACTAGACAAAGATGAAGTAAAGAAAATAAACAAAGCAGCAGGTAGAGAAGACCTACCAACATTAAAAGAACTAGAAGAAAAACTAGGAATAGGACTAGCCTCTGGCGGTATAATAGGAGATAATATGTATAAAGGTGTAGATGACTATTTAATGTCAGAAATGGATGTTGGTATGGCTAAAGGTGGTACTGTTGAAGAACAAATGACGATGGACCTTGGAGATGTACCTGATAATACGGTAGGTATAGATCCTGTGTCAGGCAATGAGATACCAATGGGTTCTACTGCAGAGAATGTAAGAGATGATATACCAGCTAACCTTAGTGAAGGTGAGATTGTTGTAGCTGCTGACGTGGTTAACTTTCATGGCGTAAAACTATTTGAAGACTTACGTGCTGAAGCTAAGATGGGTTATCAAGAGATGGCATCAAATGGACGCATGGGTGGTGAGCCTATGATGTCTGAAGATGATATGATGGGTTTAGATCTTTCAGATTTAGAAATTATGGAAACTGATCCTGAAGCTGTTCAAATGAACAGAGGTGGTAGGTCTATGGCTGACTACGCAGGAGTAACACAAAACAGAAACATTTCAACTCCCACACCTTCAGCACCACAGAAGACACACGCAGAGATAATGGCTTCTGTAAATAACAACGATGATGATAATGACACAGACTACTACTCTCCAGAAGCTATATCTGCCAGAGTTCAAGCCAGAAAAGGGCAGCCTAAAAATAACTTAGAAAAACTAGGACAGGCTATAGCTATGCAGATGGCAAAGTTATTTGGTGAAGATGACAGTATGATAACTGGTCCTACTAGAGTAACCTTAGATGACCAACCTGCTACGTCTGATGATGAAAGATCGTCTGGGACCATAGCAGAACAAATAAACTTTGGTGGTGACTATACAGACGTTGATGAAAAAGGTACAAAGAAGAAAAAGAAAACACCTACAGAAAGACCACCAAGACCAGTTAAAAAATCTAAGCCTCCTAAAGAAGAAGATACATTTTCAGTACGTTACAATCAAGACGGTTCGTTTACTGAACGCTTTCTCAAGAACTCAGGATTAGATAGGTTCTTTGATGAAGGAGGTATGGCTTCAGGCGGTGCTTTCGATAATACTGGTGGCTTTGATATGACTGAAGCTGGAGAAGACGGCGCAGGTAGAACTGAAGCACGTATGTATATGAACGATACAGGACACAAGATTGTAATAATGTTTGTTGATGGTGTAGCTGTAACACCTATACCTGATGGTTATTTTCCTGTAGGTGAAACAGTTGATCCTAGTACTGAGATAACTCCAGAACCAGGGTATAACTCTAATAAATCTGATATGGGAGATTCTGACCAAACAGGAGGTATCCCACCAGAGTTAATGCCTAAACCAGTAGACTACAATTCATTAACATTAGATGAATTAAAAACAATGGTTGATTCTCAGAACGATCCAAAGCAAAAAGCTATGTTAGTTGCAGCTTCTGCGATAAATCCATTAATAGGTATGGTTATAAGATTTGCTATGTTTCAAACAGCTAAACAAACTAAAGCAGAGATTGAACGCAGAGCAGAAGGCGGTGACGGTATTACTAATGTAGATAAGATGCGCTACGAAAACTTACTAGAGATTGTAAATAGAGATGAACCTAATATACTAGATATGATTACTGGTAAGTCTTTTGAAAAAACTGTAGAAGCAATACCTAAACCAAAAACTGTAGACGTAGATTACTCTGACCCTACTATGGCAGGGTCTGTTGCTGCTCCATATACACCTGAAGTAACAACTCCTGAAATAGCAACTCCTAGTGGTATTACACCAGAGATGATGCAGGAGATGGATGACATAATAGCCAATACTGATTTGAGTAAGATTCAAAATAATCTACCTAAAACAGGATCTTCAAATGTGCCAACTCCGGGAATTGAAACTCCTGAAGTCAGAGGTAACACTAGGCTTGAAAATGATGCCCAGCGCAGAAGAGACAGACAAGAAGCGAATCAAAATCTTACAGGCTCAACAGCCCAAAAAACAGGACAAGCAGCAGGTGCTACAAGAGGAATAAGCACTACTGAGAAGCAAGGTGGAGCAGAACTCGATAGTCGATTTGGTATATCAGGACTGGACAAAGGTGGAATAGCAACTAAAAAAGGCAAGAAGAAAAAGTCTAAATAATGGCACACCCAGCAATAATGCTGGCCCCGCATAAGGAAAAATAAAATGGCTACAGAAACAGCAAAACCAAACCCAATGGTAAAACCTCCAATCCCTAAAGTAATGATGGGCAGAGGTGGCTACTCAAGTAACGCAGACCGCATCAAACAAGAAGAAGCTGAACTAGAAGAAATGAAGAAACAAGCTAGAGCAGCAGCAGGTATTACAGATGAAGAAAGTACTGAAGATCAACCCAGTAGCGAAGAGCCTCAAGCTGAACCAGTACAGGCAGAAAGTGATACCAAACAAGAAGAAAAACCAGAAGCCAAAGCACAAGAAGATGATGAGCTAAGTCCTGAAGAAAAGAACTTCAAGAAACGTTATGGTGATTTACGCAGACACTCACAAGAAAAAGAAAAAGAGTTTGCTACTAGGATAGAAGCACTAGAAGGGCAGCTTACTAAAGCAGCAAAGAAAGAGCTTGTACTTCCTAAGACAGATGAAGAGCTAGATGCTTGGTCTAAACAGTACCCTGATATAGCAGGTATAGTTGAGGCTATCGCAGACAAGAAGTCTAAAGCTACAGCTAAGGATCTTGAAGTACGTATGGCTGAATTGGAAGAGCTACGTCTTACAGCTAAACGTGAAAAAGCAGAAGCAGAATTAGTAGGTATGCATTCTGACTTTATCCAGATACGTGAAGATGATACTTTTCATAACTGGGCAAAAGATCAACCTAAATGGGTACAAGATGCATTGTACGAAAATCAAGATGATGCAAAGTCTGTATCTAGGGTATTAGATTTATACAAAATAGATAAAGGTATTTCTAAAAAACCTAGCTCCTCAGACAAAGCAGCAGCATCTTCTGTAAAGACAAAAGGAACAGCATCACCAGAACCTGATGACACTAGTAAGTACATTAGAGAATCACAGGTAGATGCCATGACTATTAAAGAATACGAAAAGCGTCAAGAAGAAATTTTAGATGCTCAACGTAACGGAAGATTTATTTACGATATGTCAAGAAAGTAGTTGACAAACAAACCATTGTAGATAAAACTATAGCATATACACAACATTAAGTGTGTATGCTTTTATCAAGCACTAGCCACACGAAAGACTTACCTCATAGTATAAGCCCAGTGCAAAGAGGCAGCGCAGCCTCAACGCAAGACTGACTACCTTATTACGAAGAGCCTCTTCATGGTGGATATGTAGTGTACTATTCCCACGCCATATCTATAAAGGAGATTTAACTATGGCTATTACATCAGCAAGTGGAGGCTTTGACGCTAACTTTAGCCCAATCATGTACTCCAAACAAGCTCAGATTGCTTTGCGAAAAGCGGCTGTTGCTAACGCAATCACAAACAACTCTTACTTTGGAGAGATTGCAAATCAGGGTGACGTTGTACGCATCCAAAAAGAGCCAGACGTAACTGTTAACGCACTACAGCGTCACACAGGTATTTCTGTTGAGAAACTAGATGACACTGACTTTCAGTTAACCATCGACAAAGCTAACTATTTTGCTTTTAAAATGGATGACATCGAAGAGCAGTTCTCACACGTTGACTTCGTAAGCCTAGCTGCAGATAGAGCAGCATACAAAATGGCTGACGCAATGGATACAGACTTGCTTCTATACATGACAGGTACTGCATCGAGTGGTCAATACTCAACTGCTGTTTCTGGTACTGCACAGCACCCAACAGGTAGTGAGATCAACGGTGAATTTTTGAAGGTGAACCAGTTAGACATGTCTGACATGACTAACATCACAACATCAGCTTCATCATCAACAACTGGTGACTCAATCCCTCTAGCACCTAGACTACCAGGCGCAACTTCAAAAGGGACTACAACTGCTTCCCCCTTGCAGCTTATTGCAAGAATGGCTCGTCAGTTAGATACAGGAAGCGTTGACTCACGTGGACGTTACCTAGTAGTAGATCCAATTTTCATTGAAATGCTAAAAGACGAAGATTCACGTCTTATGAATGCTGACTTCGGTGGAAACGGTGAACTAATGAATGGCTTAGTTGCACAGAACATTCACGGTTTTAAACTGTATGTTTCAACCAACTTACCTACAGACGGTACAGGACCGGGAACTTCTGGCGTAACTGCACAAGATGACAACTTCGGTATCATCCTAGCAGGTCAAGAAGAAGCTGTAGCATCTGCAGAGCAGATCAACAAAGTTGAGAACTACAGAGATCCTGACTCATTTGCAGACATTGTTCGTGGTATGCACCTCTATGGACGTAAGATTCTACGCCCACAAGGATTGGTGTCAGCTATCTACAACGTTTCTTAATCAAATTAAACTTAGAGGCTGGCTCATTGCTGGCCTCTTTGTGCATCTTTAACCTATATAAGGACATTTCCAAATGGCAATCACAACGGCAATGTGCAGCAGCTTCAAGCAAGAGCTTCTTGGAGGTGTTCACGATTTAGACACTCATACTTTAAAAGTAGCTCTAATTAAAACAGGTATGTCTGGTACATACGGAGCAGCTACAGCTAACTACTCTGATGTTACAGGCAACTCTGATGAAGCAACAGGTACTAACTATTCAGCAGGTGGACAAAACCTAGATAGCGCTGCAATATCTTTAAGTGGCACTACAGCCCTTGTTGACTTTGCAGATGAAGTATTTACAAACTTAACTGTAACAGCAAGAGGTTGTATCATATATAACTCTTCAGCAAGTAACAAAGCTATAGCGGTATTCGACTTCGGTGGTGATGTTACTTCAACAAGCGGTGACTTTACTATTGTATTCCCTGCAGCAGACGCATCGAATGCTGTTATCCGCATAGCTTAATAAGGTATTTGCACAATGGCACTAGTAATAAAAGACAGAATCAAAGAAGGTACGACAACCACTGGTACAGGAGCCATTTCTCCTGCAGGTGCTGCTGCCACTTTTGATACATTCTCATCAGTCATGTCTGATGGTGACACAACTTACTATGCTATTGTGCATACCACTTCAAATACTGACGAATGGGAAGTAGGTCTAGGAACATGGAACACAGGTAACACTATTACACGTACTACAGTTATCTCAAGCTCCAACAGCAATAACGCTGTAAACTTTTCTGCAGGTACTAAAGATCTCTTTATGACGATGCCAGCAGATAAGACATTAATTGAAGATGCTAATAATGATGTTGTTGTTGGCAGAAACCTCACAGTCACAGGTACTCTCCAAGTTGATGGTACTACAACTACAGTCAACAGTGCCACAGTCACAGTAGATGATCCTATCTTTACACTAGGAGGTGATGTTGCTCCATCATCTGATGACAACAAAGACAGAGGTATAGAATTTAGATACCACACAGGTTCAGCAGCTAAAGTAGGTTTCTTTGGTTTTGATGATAGTGCAGGTAAATTTACATTCATCCCAGATGCAACAAACTCAAGTGAAGTATTTAGTGGTACAGCAGGTACTATTGTAGCTGCACTAGAAGGAAATGCGACTACTGCTACTACATTAGCGACTGCAAGAAATATTGCAGGACAGTCCTTTGATGGGTCTGCTGCCATAAATATAGGACCAACAGACCTTACAGGTGTTACCGCAACTGCGTCAGAACTCAATATCCTTGATGGTGTTACGGCTACAGCAACAGAGCTTAACTTAATTGATGGTGTAACAGCCACTACTGCAGAGTTAAATTATGTAGACGGTGTTACATCAAATGTACAAACACAGATAGACACAAAACAACCATACCACACCATAGCAGTTACAGTTGTCAACTCTGGTGGTAACAAGTATGCACTGGACGGAACAGTACAACAAACCGCACTACTTCCAAAATCTGTAACTATAAGATTTGACCAGTCAGACTCAAGCAATTCATCACATCCTCTACTACTAAGCACTGTGTCAGATGGCACACATAATTCAGGTTCAGCTTTCACCACAGGAGTTTCTACTGTCGGGACTCCGGGTTCAGCAGGAGCATACACGCAGGTAACTCTTGAGCAAGATGCACCAGATTTGCTGTACACATATTGTACAAACCACTCAGGTATGGGAGCCAAGGTATATAGTGGTAAAGACTTCAGCACACTTACATCTACTATAGCTGAGTTAAACATCCTAGACGGAGTTACCTCAACAGCAGCAGAACTTAATATACTAGACGGTGTTACATCAACAGCAGCAGAACTTAATATACTAGACGGTGTTACAGCCACAGCAGCAGAGTTAAATATCCTTGATGGAGTAACAGCTACCACAACAGAGCTAAATTTAATTGATGGTGTTACTGCTACCACAGCAGAACTAAACTATGTAGATGGTGTTACATCAAACGTACAGACACAGTTAGACGCAAAGCTACCACTAGCTGGTGGTACTATGACAGGAGGTCTACGTCAAGATGTAGATACTGTAGCAGGAGGTGGTAGTACTGTTACTATAGACCTTGCTGCTTCTAACAATTTTAAGGTAAATATGACAGCCAACACAACCTTTGCATTTTCAAATAAAGATGCAGGACGTTTTGGTAACATAGTATTTGTACAGGATGGTACAGGTGGTAGATCTTTTACTCTACCATCAGAGTGTAAAACACCAGTTAACGGTGCTACTATTGTACAAAGTACTGGCGCTAATGAAATAAGTGTGCTAGGATACTTTGTATTAGATAGTAGTAACATCCTAGTTAACTACATCGGGGACTTTGCATAATGAGTTTAGGTTTTTTAGCTAGTAAGAAAGAGTTTACTACAGCTTTTACTACTACGTTCAACACATCAAAAAGTACCACTACTACTTTCAGTACTTCTAAAAGCACCACTACTACGTTCAATACAACTAGAGCGACTACAACAACTTATTCAACATCAGCGAGTACTACCACTACTTTCAGTACTTCTAAAAGTACGACTACAACTTACGCAACTTCTAAAAGTACTACTACAACTTACGCAACCTCGCATAGTACAACTACTACATTTGGTACTTCACACAGCACGACTACAACCTACGCCACTTCTCGTACCACAACCTTCGGAACCTCTCGTAGTACGACTACAACTTTTGGTACTTCAAGAAGTACTACAGGAAATGCTACTGGTACTTTCTATCAGGCAAACTTTGGGAATGATGCCCAAAACAATACATGGCGTAGATACAGTCATGGTGTTTCTCCCTTCAGTGGCGGTTATGACCAGCACGTTATAAAAGACGGTCAACGAATTGGACAATTAAATAACGTTCACGGTTATCAGATTTTGTACAATTATGTAAATGCCTCTCCAAATACCCATGAATATATTAGACAAAACCAGAGAGCCTTTTACGGTACTTATTCTTCTTGGAACTTCGTAGGTTACGGTTCCTATTCCGCAACTAATACTACAAACTTTAATACATCACGTTCAACTACTACAAACTTTAATACATCACGTACTACAAACTTTAATACATCACATACTACTACTACAAGTTACAACACAACACGCTCAACTACTACAACTTATAACACATCGCATTCTACTACTACAACTTATAATACTTCACATTCTACTACTACAACTTACAACACAACAAGAAGTACTACAACAACTTATAATACATCACATTCTACTACTACAACCTTTAGTACTAGTTCGACTTTCAATACTGCTTTCAATACAACCAGATCTACTACAACAACTTTTGCCACAAGCAGAACAACAAATAGAACTACCAGCTTTTATGCATAGACAATAATAATAAAAAAAGAAAATCATGCTAAACCAAGAAAACAATTTACTACTAGACTCTAAACATACATCAACAATAGCAGCACACTACGAACCTGGTTTTGACAAAAAAGATAAATCAGATATTAATTGGTCACCAAAACATGAAGACCTAGTAGTTGTTGAAGAGTACCTACACAACGAAAAGTTCTATAATGCAGAGTACCCTTTATCTGAACTAGGTTTGTCATATGATGTAACAGCCAAAGAACCTTTAGCTTTTGAGACTTTAAACTATACGACATTTGCAGGTTGCGTAATACTACATCCCTTAAACTGGGAATTAATGTTAAGACAAATGGCAGATGCTTATGCCGATAATATAGATCTAAAGTATGGGCATGTAGATTTTATAAGAAAGTCTATTAAGTCTGATAATAATTTTTCTAAGTATGATTTTAAAGAGTACGTAAAGGCAGAAGCAAAAAAAGTTTTAGTTGTACTTCCAGGTGGTAATAAATTAAAGAAGCATTGTTGTATAGGTAAACTTGAATACATTATTGAGAAACATGGAATTGATAATGTACTTTTTAAAAAGCATCCAATATCATATGACGAAGCTTACGATGATTTAGCAACAGTTTTAGGAGACATCCATTTCGCAGATGCAAAATCTAGTCTTTATAACTTAATAAATAACTCAGAGATTATATATACAACTTTTATATCAGAGAGTGCTTTAATAAGTTTTATGCTAGGTAAAGAAGTTGACCATATTGATTTGTATAATAATAGAGATACAACTTCTTTCGGACATATAAATCACTATTTGTTCACGCATCCTGATCCAGTTAGTTGGGCGCAGAGAACGTTTGCTTCACCTAAGTCTGGAGTAATACAACCACAGGTAGATAATAATTGGAAACATAAGGTAGATAAATATCTAGATTATATAACAGAACTAAGAAACTTCTATAAACAATCTTATATATTCAGATAGTAATCATGCCAAAAATAAAATTCCTTAGCCACCCTGATGTGGTGAAAATTGTACCACACCCTAGACCTGCCACAAAGTTTGTACCCGATTGGTATAAACAAATGGAACTAGACAGAAAATGTCCTGCAAGAGTTGGAGAAAAAACAGAGATAATTCAAGACATACCTACTATGAAAAAGTGTATGCCTATTAGAGATTATCTTACTACTGGATATATAATACCTTGTTGGCAGGATATACTAATAAGAAAAGATAGTGATGGTAAGTACCACAACCAATCTCGTGATGCAGAACAACTTGATCACCAATATCATATGGGTTGTTCTTGGCATAATATAAATCAAATAAAAGGATCTCCTCTTGAAAAAGTTACTGATGGAGAAAAGATATTAAAACTTAATAACCCTTGGATTATCAGAACTCCAAAAGGTTATTCAACTTATTTTACTGCTCCCTTCTTCCATGAAAATGATGTTACAATTTTACCTGCAATAGTTGATACTGATACACATGATGTAGCTATAAACTTCCCATCTATTATTCATGGAGATGAATGTCACATAGAAATAGGAACTCCTTTAGTCCACGCAATACCTTTTAAACGTGACAACTGGGACAGTGTAGTAGGTGAACTAGATGCAGAGGCGGCAAACGTGGCGAACTTAAACTTCAGCACTAAATTACAATCTGTATACACTAACAAGTATTGGCAAAGAAAAAGGTTTAGATAATGTTAGGTTTTTCAACTTTTGCTGAGACAACGTTTGGTGAGTCTACTACATCAGCAGCAGCAAATGCATTTTTAACAGGTGCTATTGGAACCTCCACTGCTGGTACTTTTACCTTTGATTGTGAAGCTAGTGTAACTCCACCAGCAGCAACAGCTACAGGCACTGTAGGAACTGTTTCAGAAGGTGGTAACGCTATCTTTAATTTAGGAAGCGTTGCAGGGACATTAGCATCAGGTGCTGCTGCAGGTAGTGGTGCTGCTGACAAACCAATAACTGGTGTAACAACAGGCGCAACAGCAGTAGGTAGTTTTGTAGCAGGGACTACAGTTACAGGTAAAGCTAATCCTATTATACCTAATGCAGTAGGTACTGGCGCTGCTAACTCACCAAGCTTTGACGCAAAAGCTAGTCTAACACTAGCATCAGCAACCGCTACTGCAACCTTTGGAGATTTTGCTGATGAGGATGCACAAGGTAGTAAAACTCTTACAGGAGTTTCATCCACTGGCGCAGCTAATTTATTAACTGGTAATCCAATACCAAACGGTATATACAGACCGTTGTTTATTGCACCTACTAATTTAGATCCTATAAGAAGAAAAGCTACAGTTAACATTGTACCTTATAGAGAATACAAAGTATATATAACAGGAACAGGTTAGGAATTTTAAATGGCATACAAATGGCCTGATTTAGATCCAGATGAGATTGCAGATTTCAGCGTTGATTGGTCACGTTTCTTAACTAGCGTTGGTGGCGATACTATAGCTAGTGTTGTTTGGCAAGTTAATGGAGAGACACTAGGTTCTTTCGAAAGTTTTGGTGGAGTTGGTGGTGATCTAATGGTTCAGTCACCTACCAATACAGATACAGTTGCTACTGTTCGTTTTAGTTCTGGGATAAACGGAACAAGATATAAGGTTACTTGTAGAATAACAACAACAGATGGTAACGTGTATGAAAGAGTTATCTTTCTAAGGGTGAGGTCCAGATAATGGCATATGATTTTCTTGGATTAACAAATGACGTTAACAGAAGACTTAACGAAGTAGAACTTACAACAACTAATTTTGCAGCCACTACAGGTTACTATAGTTTTGTAAAAGAAGCTATCAACTCTGCTATAAGACATATCAATCAAGAAGAGTTTGAATGGCCTTGGAACCATGTACAGTCTGACCTTGTATTAGCTGCAGGTTCTATGAAGTACTACTATCCTGTAGATGCTAAAACAATTAACATGAACTCGTTTCGTA
>Ga0181394_1001008_pt1 | contig 12374 bp, 10 predicted proteins | sample 17SPOviralmetaG_FD_130123 | JGI IMG/M metagenome (GOLD analysis project Ga0181394, IMG submission 130123) | Marine viral communities from the oligotrophic San Pedro Time Series (SPOT) site, San Pedro Channel, CA, USA - 17 SPOT_SRF_2010-11-23 | ecosystem: Environmental > Aquatic > Marine > Strait...
CATCGCCAAGAACTTCTACTATTGGTTCGATTTCATAAAACTCGCCAGCATTTGACAATACAACAGAATTAAGTTTTCCATTTGCAAGGAAAGCAGTTGCTGCAGCATTTCTACCACTAACAATTTGAACTGTTGGTGTTTTTTCCCATGTAGTAGTTAATGATGCATATTCACCAGCAGAATCATTTACTAAAATAGTATTATAGTCTTTATTATCAAAATTATTGTAAGAAACCAGTGGACCACTCATTTCAACAAATTTTACACCATTTTTACTAAAAGGAATTTCAAAATCTGATTTTCCTCCATTACTAATTACAATTTTTGGAAGATTTACATATCCTTTACCCGAAGACCTAATTATAATATTATCAATATTTGAGTTTGCATAACTTACTTCTAATACAGCATCTTCAGCGCCGGTATATGGATTTTTAAACTCACTTTCAAATCTAAATGAAACATTAGATTGTACTACTGGTATACCTGGTATAGTAGCAGTTTGAACATTATTGTAGTTTGGACTCAATGATACTTTAGCATTATTTAATAAAGCATTTGATCTAGTTTTGTGTAAAGTAAATGTATCGGTGGTTAATACCCTAACAAAATATTCTGTATTATTAATTATCGATTGGAAATAATTATCATCAGTAAAAAATTTAACTTTATCTCCAGTTGTAAATCCATGAGAAGATCCAGTTATAATATCATTCGTAACATCAATTCCTGGATAAGTATTACCAGTTGATGAAACATTTACAAATTTAACTACGTTCTGTGGATTCTGATTGACAACTGTTATGGATGGTTTTGAAGTAAAACCAGATAATTCTGATGAATATTCAGCAAATAAATTTGCAAAATTAATTTTAGTTATACCAGCAGAAATTTTAGTTAAATTATTTGAGTTATCAACATTTAAAGTAATATTTCCTTCTGTTAAAGCTAACTTTGGATTCTTTGTTGTATCAAATGAAGTTGATACACCACCAGTCTCTGTATATGTAACACCATATGTACCACCAAGTGCTATGGAGTATCTGTCAAGATAACCATACTGTACAGTATTACCTTTATATGAATTTACTTGAATTGCGTCTACTTGAAGACCAACTAATTTTTTATTAGTCCTAAACTGGGAAACACCCTGAGTACTATAAAGAATAGCAGATTTTGCCCATCTAGTGACTGCTTTTTGATTTGTAAAAGAAACTTTCTTTAAATCATTAGAAGGAATATCTTGTCCTGGAGATGGATATGAAATGATATCACTCCACCAAGGAGGAATACATGATGATGCAATATAAACATAATCTGTATAGTCATAATGAGTATTGAATCCAGTTAAAGAACCAAAAGAAGGTAGTCTGGAATCAGTGACTGTATTTCTATCTCTATTGTAGTTTGAACTTAATAATAAGGCAAGTCTATCAGATCTATCTGCCGCTAATTCGTTGTCTAGTTTAAAATTATATACATCAATATTAGGACTATCAAAATTAGCAAATTCATATTTTGTTAAACTGTTTAGAGAACCACTCTGTTCAATTATTACTTCTCCAGGTAATCCAAAAACTCTAAATCTTGGATTTGGAGTTGACGATGAATTTTGTTCTATGTAGAATGAGTGATCATATCTATTGGTATCATAATATCTCCACCGAATCTTACCGTCAGATATTATTCCAGTTGTATGTGTAGGTGCTGTTGATCCGGTTATACCAGAAGTTTCTGAAATATACAGATTATCATTATAAAATCTATAATCACCAATGGCAACTCTAACGTTAGTAGTCCATTTGTTTTTCTCTACAACATTACCAGAAGATTCTGGATCTTCTTCCGTCTTTTCAACTAATTTATAACGACCAAACGAAATTACAATATCTTTAACATCAACATTAAAAGCAGTACCGGTGTAAGAACATCCAAAGAATTGTTGTGATGTTCTGGTTCTATAAACTACTTCTTTACCTTTGATATTTAAAATACCATTCGTTACTGGGAATGATGAAGCATCATCTACAGTAATAATATCAGTACTACTATTAATTGTAATATTTTTTGTAATTACAGTATTTGGTTGTAAATAAATGTCAGTTATATCACTATTAGAACCAATCTCAAATTCAAAAATATTATCAGTCAAGAAAATTCTATTATCTACCTCAATATTTACACCTTCTACTCCAAATAACTTATCAGAGTCTTGTTTTAATGAAAAAACATTTGGTAGAACATCATTTTCTAAATTAAAACCTTCAATTAACTTACAACGAATAATCTTTCTCGTCGATGCTTGTGTATTTGAAGTTCTAAATGTATATTCTCTAGGAAATTCAATTTGTTGATCTTCACTAAGAATCTCTACACCTTTTCGGGTTTTAAAATTTATATGTGGTAAAGTTGATATAAAAGCTCTTGGTTGTTCACCAGAAGTTGAAAATATTTCTTGTCCTTGTCTAAAATTACCGATGACATCATATAATATTAAATTGTCGGATTTAGCTTCATAATATTCTACTCTTGCTACACCAGTACCATCAATATTTGTAACAATTTGATCTTCTTCAAATTTTGTTGGTCTTACTCTTGCTCTAATTGGACCAAAATAATTTTCACCAATATCATCCACAGAAATATTAGTAATAGTTCCATTACTATCAATATCCGTAACTTTAATGATAGCAGTTGTATTATCTCTAATTTTTGTAGTTGGATTTACAATTCCAGTACCAGTACCAAAAATATCTACTACAGGAGCATTTACTAATGCACCTTGAGTAGTTACTTTTCTATTATCATACCCAGATCCACCATTTTTAATAAAAACGCTATCTGGAATTTGAAAAGTTGTTGGATCTGGAATACTACCATCCAAATTAGGAATATCTAGAACTGCACCAGTACCTCTGGTTTTTAATTTTAGGTCAAACCTTCTATCATTGAATAATATACGAAATACTATTCTATGAGAGTTCAAACTACCTTTAGCAGAATAGAATGATTTAATTTTCTTTAAAAACTCACCTACATCCAAAGACTCATCTAAAACCTCTGGAATTTGTACGCCAATCTCCGATTTGATTCTATTAAAAAATTCTTTTGCATAATTATATGCAATATTATATACATTTACTTTTGCTAGATGACTTGATTTGACAGAGGTCTCTAATGTTACTAATGATTTTGGAATATTACTTAAAACTAAAGCTTTTGTTCCTCTGATACAATTAGTAAATGAGTTGTTTGTTTTATCTTCATAATAAACTATCTCATCATCAATTTTAATGTATCCTTTCTCAGGATAACCTTTTGTGCTAAAAACTGGGATGGTAGTATCACTATCACTAATATCGGATGTCAACTCAACAAATTCTACTAATCTGTTAGGTCTAAAATAAGTTATATTATAATAATCAGTTAAGTTCGCGGCAATATCAAGAGGACCATATTTACCCTCTTGTGATTTGTAATATTCCGATAAAAAATTTAAAAATAACGGATTATTTTCCTGTACATATTGAGGAAACTGATTTTCAATTATTGTGGAAACAATTGAAGTTTTTTCTTCTAAGTATCTCATGAGCACAGATATGGATTTGTTTCTGGAATGTAGTCTTCAATAGTAGTGACATCATTAGGATCTGTAATAACAGGATCTGTTGATGGTAGACCAGTCTCATCATCAATAATAGATGGTAGATCAGGAATAATAACAGTTCCTCCGCCAGGACCAGGAGTGATTAGTGGTGGAGGATTGACGACTATGTTTGTATCTCCTGATGTATCACCTGGATTAATATCCGGTAGAGAAATTGAACCTGGATCTAGAATAGTTGCTAACTCATTAGGATCAGTAATATCTTCGTATACTTCAATATCTTCAAGATCTAAATTTGGAACAACATCTGGTCCAACAACTACATCTAGAACATCTGGCACTACTAGAATATTTATGTCCTGTGATGAACCATCACAAGCTTGAACTGTATATGTTAGTGTTCCAGTTTCAATATTAATAGTACCAACAATTTTTAAAACATCACCACCCTCTGTAACCAAATAAATGTTTTTATCTGCAGAACAATCATCAATAAGTTCTTTAGTCTTTGATGCTAAAAATACAGGACTTGCGACTCCCTTATGACAGAAATATTGAGATAATGCATAAAATTCACCCTCTACATCTGACCTTAATTTTGTAAAGAACTCTGTAACATAATTTTCGGATATGCTAGGTGTAAGTTTTACATTTTGTCTTAAATATAAGTCATTTCCAACAAAAGTTATTGCAGGATCTAGACCCTTGATTCCACATCTTAAAGATAGATCAGAAAACGCACCACCAAAACTATTAAAACCAATTTTTTTAATAAAATCAGCAATATAGTCGTTTACTAATGATTTTAGTTGAGTTTCCCTATTTCTAGTTTTTGTGGTATCAAAAATTATTTTTGGTGTAATTACAAAATCAATTCCTTTAGCATCTAAAATTCTAACATCAACAGATCCAACTTTATACTTAACTAGTTCTTTCTGAATTCTTAATTTTTCACTTGTACTAACCGCTTCACCTATACTAGGTTTTATAACAATAAAAACTTTTCCAAATTGTGGTGCGCTTAGTGTTTCTCCTGCTATAACTTTGACCAAATCAGTATTTGGATAAATTTTTGCAATTAGAGATTCATAGTCAGCTAAAGTAACAGCTCTTTCTTGAGATGCATAATATCTTGGTGCTCTAAATTTAATAGATCTAGAAGATTCAAATTCTGACCCACCATCAGATCTTGGAGTTTTATCTGATATCGACCATGTAAGACTATTATATCCTAGTGTAACTGGTCCACCACCACCTTCTGCATTTAATCCCTCTGCCCTACCAATAAATTTAAAATTTGAAATATTATTCGCTTCACCACCACTTGTTATGACATATTTTATTTTTATTACTTCACCGTCCCTGACCTTTCTACCCAATACATCATCACCAAAAACAATTTCATATTTTTGGTCTTGAACTTCTTCTACAAAGAAAACTGTATCTGAATTAGAAACATCAACAATAGTGTCCTTTCTCGTATATTCAATTTCTTGAGTATTTGTAGGATCAGAAATTACAGAAACTTTAACTGTTTCAGAATCTATAAAGTTATTTGGAATAAAGAATCTTTGGTGCTCATTACTTTCATCTACAGTATATGATATTACAAACTCAGTACCTTCAACTACTTCAATATTTTCAAATGAAATATTACTTCTATTTTTAACTGATATATCAACATCTTCAGTTAAAATAAAAGTATAATTTTTGTTATTTGATGAAGCACTTAATGCTGCACCTTTCTTGAGTCTTACAACATCATATGAACTAACACCAGAAAGATTTACATCCATCTTTACCCTAGATGATGTGTAAGATGATGGTGTATATCCTAATCTCTTAGATATTGAAACAATATTATCACGCAATACAGCAGTATCTAAATTTAACTCATTGGACGCCATATTGACATTATATGTCGTATACAAAGTGTTATACGACAGGATGTCAATAAGCATAGAGAGATTAGATCCTTCAAAATCGTAATCTTGAAAATCTGTTTTATTTTTTATGAAATTCTTAATAGAATCTCTTACTTCTTCAAACTCTAGTGATGATACTACTGGTAATTCCATTTAATTAACTTTCTCTGACTAAAATAAAAGATAAGTTTTGGACTTCCGGCGGAAGGCCCACGATTAAATATTCAATGCTTATATCAAAAGAGTGTAGACTATCATCAGTATCAACATCTATTCTTTGTAAGATTATCCTAGATTCATAAGTTTCTAGAACAAGTTCAATCTGTTGAAGTAATTCGTTGGAAGCAATATTTCTATTAAGTTCAAATAGGTATGAAGTGGAGTCTGTTCCAAGTTCTGGTCTAAAAGGTCTTTCCCTGAGTTTAGTCAGGACTAGATTCTTTACAGATTGTTTTATAGCCTCTTCATTTTTGAGTACTACAATATCATTAGTAATAGGGTTTTTAGTAAAATTAAAACTAAGATCTTTAAAAGACCTAGAAACTTTTCCTAAAAACTCATTACTTAGTGATCGTTTATTGGCTACAGAACCAATCATTATAGCAGAAAATTTACCGTTATACTATGTATGTCAGTTTTTGGCTAATTTTTTATGAAAATCATCTTCCCGCATAATTGACTTTCTAGCACTCTGCAAATATCTGTCTGCTTTGGGGTTAGTAATCAGAATTTCAGTACCAAACTGTTCTTTCATTATAGATGGAACATAATCTGGATTTGGCGAATTTGCCATATTAGATACCATAGTGTTTAAATTTAATAATTATTTATTTTCCTTGACCACGATATGCTTTTTTAGCATTATTTCTAGACGTGGCAGAATATTTAGTATTTTTACCTTGTCCTTGACGTGTTCTTTTGGGTTGAGCCTCAATAAAAACTCCACCAGCGATTCCAACCTTTGATTTAGCCATATTTTTTAGGTAACTTTTAGTATTTTAAACGAAAATTGGTCAAATGTCAATGCAGAACATTTAAAGTTCCACCTAATCTTATGTGAAAACACGTATCAAAGTCACCAACAGCGTTAGTTGGAACTCCATTATTCAAAAACCTGAAATTTCCAGGGCCTGTAACAGCATAGTGGACGGGTTTAGAGTCATGAGGGGACACAACGTCTCCTGTAGTCGCTACTGGGCGTCCTCCAGCGAGTATATTCGGACACTTGGTAGTGATAATAAAACCACCACCGTTATTTGGATCGCCTATATTTGAAATTGGTCTTGCCATATTAGTATTTTAGTGTAAAAACTGAATGTTGAGCAATGCTAAATCCTTTTTCGTAACTAGTTATAACAGCAACTTTTGGGACTTCTGGAATACCACTTAACAATGTTTCGTCTGGGGTTTCATCAGGACATGTGCCAAATACTACAACAGAACCAGTACCACAACCATCGTGGTTATTTGCTGTAAAGAATTTACCCACATATGGATTTTTACCCGCGCCAATTTTTTCCCAGTTGCTAGAACCCAAAGACGCAATTTTATACCTAACTCCTTCTTCAATAGATTCTACTGATACAGTTTCTTCAAAACCAGGAGTTGTACCAAACATTCCTCTTTCAATATTTTCAAAAGTTGTTTCTGTTTTTGAACCATAGTAGATAACTTCTTCTCCACTATAAGTGTAATATCCATTATTATTACCAGTTTCTAGAGAAACAACTTTTTGAGTATACTTTGGAATGATTAAATATCCAGAAGATAAAAATTCACCAGTTGATTCTACAGTAATCTTTGTATTACCAATTTTTAAATCTTTACTAAGCTTAGTTATTACTGCTCTATCTACATAAGGATTACCTTTATTTTGAATAGTTTCTCCAATTAGTTCAGAATGTTCTTGTAATCTAAACTCAAGCATTTTATAAAAGTCTTGTTGGAAATTAACATTTGGTTCCCATACAATTGATGGATATACTGCATGAGAAGGCAATGTCAACATATCATTGTTATAATTATCATCAGCATCCTTTGGTCTTTCCCTATAGTTTAGATCTCTCAAATCAGTTCTGGCATAAGAATCGTCATGATTTCCACCAGGTGGTCTAGCAACGTTAGTGGCAATCGTATAAACATTAGGAAAAGCATCTCTAGTACAGAATCCTTCATTTTCTCCATTAGTTTTACTTCTAAGAGGAACCCATGCAATTGAACATGTAGTTGTGCTAGTGTTACCACTACCAGGGATTCCAGTAGTAATAGTAGCACTATCACCAGGACCGTTACTAGTTGTTATATTTCCAACATGACTATCACCATCATTATTAACAGCAACACTCATTGTCGTTGTTAAAGGACCTGCAGCAGAAGAAACAGTAATATTCCAAGTCTCACCATTGTTACTTGCTGTCCATTTTGGTCTTGATCTAACAATTATCTTTGGTTGATTGATAGTTGTTTGTGGATCTAGATTTAGAATAGGATTTAAATACTTGTCATCAGTGACAACCAAGTCATTACAGAAATATCCTACTCTATCTGTTTTTGGTGGAAGATCTCTAAAACTTGTTTTAGTAAAAATTCTACCAGATTGATCCTCTCCTACAATTTGTGGAGGTAAGTTTTTAACTTTATTCTTAGGACGTGCTTTTTCTACAATATCAAATCCATTCTTGAGTTTATTTAATAGAGAATTTGGATTAGAAGAAAACTGTTTATAGTACTCTTCTGGTAAAACTGTACTCTGTTGTGCTGCAATTTCCGCACCTTGTATGATTGGATTCAATCTTGGACTGGTTACTCCGCAATAATCAACAACATTTTGTTGTATGGCAGTAATATTTGACCCCAAACTCGACTGTTCATTGATAGGATCGTACATATTAAAGTACAATGGTTGAATATCATCTCTACAAATGTCATCAAATACTGCAGCTGCTTTCTTTTCACTCAAAACACCCTTGCAATGTTCCGAAACTTTGTTAAAAATAACGTATCTAGTAGTAAGAACGGGGTCTGATTCGTTCATTCTATCTAAAAAATCATTATTTTTTACATTACCTAACTCTGCCGCAACTTCTCTATCAATTTTTTTCAGTGTTGCTTGGTCAATGGGTGCATATGTGAGTGCAAAATGAACTTGACTTGCGGTATATGCAAAATTATCCGCAGGATCTGTTAAAAGATATACACCTTCCGTTCTTGTTTCGTCATTCCAGATGATTGTTCCGAGTGTATATTCCCCAAATTCATCACTATCTATTTCTTTTTCGCAACTAGAGTCACTTCCATAGAAAATAGGTTGATATTCAATCTCATGTTTTACATCACTAAACCATGTTCCAACAATAGCGGATCTGTTTAAGATACCTCTACCTGCTCTTGTTTTAATTGCACATACAGTCTGACCGTCTCTAGTAACAGGATAATCTGCATCTATTGAAAAATTACCACCACCGGACAGAGTAGCATAACACATTGTATGCATACTTACACGATTACACTTATCGTCGATAAATTTTATGTTCTTTAATTTTTTACCTTTTATCGTATCAGTAATGTAAACAACATTGTTGATATAGTCAATACCAGTAACAGTTGTAGTTATATTCTTAATACCAGGTCCTTGCAGATCCATTCCCTTAGCAATATCTCTAACATCATTAAGTTTTAACCATGATCTAGTTCTTGCATAATCTGCAACATCTAAATTCTGGGATGAACCATCTGGATTAGTCAATGCAAGGAAATTTGCTTGAGTAATTTCAGGATCTTCTACACCTTTTTTTTGTTGTTTAACAACCATTCTAAGAAGCGCTACTTCTTCAACATAGTTAACAACATTTGTTACTGTTGCACCATTGACTGTATCACCAATACCAATAACATTAGTCGTACCAGTCTCTCCACCACCTATAGATACGGTCCAACTACGTGCAAATGTATTACCGTCTTCAGTCTCAAACCATACTCGGATCTTTCTTTTACCAATTTGCTTTAATCTAGATACGAATAATCTACTGCGACTTAAACCAGATGCTGTTTTTCTTTGATTAAAGTGAATTCTTATATTTCCTGTATTAACAATATCTTTAGGAAAAGTTATATCATAATGCTTTCTATTTCTTGAATGATTAGATCCACCTGGATCCTGTCTATTTTTTGCAACAACAATAATATTACCATCTACATCAAACTCATTATCTTTATTATTATCATCATCAAAATCGTGAGTTACAACAGAAGTAAAATTAGATACATCTTGTAAGTAATTAAAGAAGATAGCGTTTGAATGACTATCACCATAGTAGACAAGTGGTTTACCAAGTTTACTACGAAGATCTTGATTCTTATTCTGCAGTTCACCAGTGACTGCATCAAATGTTAATGGATTATAATTCCAAACTTTATCACCCTTTAGACTACCAGCCTCAGGGTTTGGTTGATATATTTTTGTTTCTACATCTGCTAAAGTAAAATTAACGTTATAGTATTGTTCTTGAGGCAACATCGTATAACTTGTAGATGATGTACTACAAGATGAACCGTCACCTGCTCCTGGTTCGCTTTCTGCAGTACTAGTAGTTGTAGTGATTGTAGTAGTTAATTCAAGAAATCCTGCAATCTTTCGTGATCTTAATGTATGACTTGTCGGCCAACTAAAGAGATGTTGGAAATATTCTTCATCATGTGTAGATAGAAGAGCTGTTGAGTCTTCTTCTTTACGAATAAATGTAATCTTTTTATCGGAACCGTTTCTTCTTTCTGATGTAGGTTGATCATACACATACTGACGTAATGTTACATCAGAATCAGATGTAGGAAATCCATCTTGATCAACTAATCCATTCTCTACTAGTCCTTCAATTAAATCATACCTATGAAATAGTTTTTCACGATCAGCGAAAGTCGCTCCATCCATGTCCCGACCATAAGAGTCTGTACCAGGAAAGGAACTACCATTCTGACCAACTTCATGTATAGAATGTTTTACAACATCACTAATCGTTGATGTCCCACCGCCACTATGACCTGGGTCTGAACACCCACTAGAACCTTCATCAGGTCCACTATAAGACGCACTAGAAGAACCCTCTTGGGCTTTATTACTAATTACATCTGTATCCCAATTATGACGAGGACGAGAATTCTTAATACGGACTCTTTGTTTCTTTGCCATCTCTTATAGAAAATCGAGCTATTCACCTACCTTATGTAGGCGCAGGCCTGGAAGCCCATCATAGTCCCAGAACTGCCATTCTAAGATATCTCCTTCTCTCCACTCCATTTCCTCCAAGAGATCTTGAGGAATCTGAATCATATATTCTTCAGAGTTTTCGTCAAATTCAACCTCAGTGGTTGTTATATCATAAGACATAGATGTTACCTGATACGTTTTGATTATATATCATTCTTCCCAGTCTGAACTCGAAGGATGATACTTCAGAAACTCCCAAAATGTCATCTTCATTTCTTTCTGTGTCATTCCACAATGTTCTGCAGCGGCAGGGAGAGTTAACTTAGCATGAAAGAGTCCCTCATTCGCTTCCTGCACGTTCTGTGGGTTGGTCTTTGTCATACTCCTCCATCACGAAGACCTGTTCTTGGATTGATTGGAAGTCTAGTAGTTGTCTTCCTTGTTTTTGGTTTGCGAAGATTAATAACGCTATTAAGTTTTTTTACTTTATTATTAATAGTTACTTCCTCTGTATGTGAAAAAGTAAACCAAGAACACTTATCACCAGCAAATTCCCATGAATAAAAGTAATCATCCTTTACAGACCCATGTAATTTGATACCACTTTCCTGAAAGAAAAGTATAGATTCAGAACTATTAAATGCATTAGGACCACCTTGATAAATGGTATGCTTGTAGATGTACTTTGTCTTTGTCATGGACGTGTCAAACGATAACGATAAATTTCTAATTGTTCAATCAGTTTCTTGTCATCAGGATCATGATCGCGTGACAGTGCTGATAGAATACGATTAATCTCTTGTAGTGATAGATTCATTAGTAAGTATACGGAGTACTGAGTGAACTAGAAAGAAACTTAGTCAGTTTTTCGACGGTTGTGGAAGTCTTATCTGACGCTTCTGCCATCAGACGATATCCAGTCCCTACGTATAACTGACCCGCTAAAACGGAGATCGTCGCAGCACCCCAGAAGTAATAATAAAACTTTGACTTGATCTGGTTTTTCTTTGATGACATAAGAGGTTTTTTGGTGGAAAATTTCTGGGAGAATTTTTTTATATATGAGTATACTTAGAGGTCGAATCTGGTCCGTTATAGATTAGGGTAGTTGGCGGTTTTCCCCCCATGACGGGGGAACAGTGGCCTGGCCCCTTGTTTCACCTCTTAGAGCATCTCACATAGCCTTGGAGCACTTGTTGCCTGATTTGACTGAAGCAGCACCAGGGACACTGCCGTGCTGGAACGAACCCTTAGGAGCAGCGTTTGCCCAAGCACGTTTACCGCTGAGTGCCTTGACGCCGCGACGTGAGGGGCGGAGCACTGTAACCTTAACTTTCTTGCCGTCTGCCTGTAGGGCAGTGGCGATGTCGAGCAGGTTCTGAGTGGCGGATGTCATGTGAGTTTGTTTTGTATGTGGCTATTGTACAGGGTAAGCGGTCAGCTGTCAAGCAACTCAGACCAGCAACTCAAGAGCAGGATCAGCGGCATCGATGGTCTCGTCGGCATAGACTCTCACCCATCGGATCGGTTCGCCACCTGGTGTCACTCGCCAGATCATCATGTCGCCTTTAGCATCGTTCATCTCTTGCCAGATTGAGCAGATCTTGTAAGCGTGTGAGATGTTGATTGACCAGTCGCA
>Ga0181394_1001011_pt1 | contig 12340 bp, 11 predicted proteins | sample 17SPOviralmetaG_FD_130123 | JGI IMG/M metagenome (GOLD analysis project Ga0181394, IMG submission 130123) | Marine viral communities from the oligotrophic San Pedro Time Series (SPOT) site, San Pedro Channel, CA, USA - 17 SPOT_SRF_2010-11-23 | ecosystem: Environmental > Aquatic > Marine > Strait...
GAAGCCCGGTACGGCTGCAAAAGGATCGCCGCCATTTGCTAGGCGGACAACGCCGCCTTGGTTAAAATTTACGGGTGGCTGCTGCCCAGCCTCCATAGGTGCGGGCTGCGGGGAGGCCACCGTGGACATGATGCCCTCGGCCATCGCGCCTTGAACGGGCTGTGACATCTCTGCTTGAGCTAAACCACCAATACCTTCGTCAACGGAAGCCATTACAATAGCGGGTTGCGCTAAAGCCAACACGGAGTCTGGGGTTTGAGCGGCGTCTTCTGGGCCAACAAGCTCTGCCAACTCTTCGCGGCGGGTTTCCATAGGAAGCTCATCACCACGAATGGCATTAATCATAGTCTCATAGTCTTCTACGTTCTCTAAGTCCTGCACTTCAGAGGCCGCATCGGTTAGCAAGCCTTCTACAATCTGAGTATCGACGGGCGCGGCTTGAGAAGGGTCTGCGGGCATTTGCATTATAGAACCGACGCCCTGTGCCATAGCTGGGTCACCGCCCATCGCCATGCCTACGGGTTGCGCTTGAGCCTGCTGATTTAAAAGCTCTAGAAGTTGTTCTTTTGAAATACCCAAACGAGCGGCTTCAACAGCAAGCTCATCTGTTTGCTCGCCCAAGTAATCACCTAAAGCCATCTGCGGCTCGCCGCCTCTCTGCATAGGAACCCCTCGACCCATCAGGATATCCTTACGAGTAACCTTGCCGTCTCCGCTCAAATCAGGAAAAGCTGCGCCGCCATTGGCAAACATCTGTCTTTGCATTACGCCTCTATTCATCATCCGAATAACCCCGCGGTCTTAGCGCCTGCCGCTGCTGACAAGCCTGCAATGCCCAAACCTAAATATGTCTGAGCAGGTGAAACATTTGGTGCTGTAGCAGATGCGATAGTCTGCTGACTTGACGGAGCACCTTTATAAATATCCGACAGGAATGAGTAGCGCTGATAGGGCTCATACAACTGTGCTAAGTCGCTCTGCCTCTTAGCCTCGATTTCCGCCTGCTGCTGCGCCTGAAGCTGCTTACCAACATCCATCTGAGTCTGGATATCCATAAGCGCCTGTTTTTGAGATTGCTCACCAAGAGCAGCCTGACGAAGCCCAAGAGTACCCAAAGACTCAGCCTGTGCCAACTGTTGCTTTTGAGCCTGTAAGAAGTTCTGTGCCTGAGACTGAGCCAGAGCAGATGCGCGGTTACGCCCTATTTCTTGTTGTGCAATAGCTGCTCTGCTCCCACCAAAGGCAGAAGGGCCGCCTGCTTGACCAACCGCAGCCAGATTCGCCCTTTGTGCCTCAATGTCATAAGCGCGGTTGATTTCGTCAGATATGGCCTGTTGATACGGATTCATAAACTGACCAATGCCTGATGGCGCTAGCGCAGAGTAAGCATCCCCTAAAGAATACGTGCCCGCTGTAAGAAAAGGCTGATAACCACCGATACCACCCGTTGCAGGAGATGCCGCGCCAATAGCCTGCTGTTGCAGACCAGACATCTCCGCGACCTGCTGGATGGGCAGGGTAATCGGTTGGTCCGCTAGTTTCTTTGCTGATTTTAGAAGCCCTAGTTTATAGGCTTCAATTTCGGGGGCTTCGCGGACAATTTCGGTTTGTGTAGCCATTACGCCATTGCCTTCCCTTTAGACTCAAGCCCGCGCATCATATCATACATACGGTTGATGCCGACCTGATTGTTTCCGTTACCCAAGCCTTTTACCGCGTTTGTAGTCATTACAAACTCACCGGGCATCAGCATAGCTCTTACGCTGTCCTGCCCCGGAATACCTTCGTTTGGCATGATGCCACCTACGCGGCGAGGGAAAATCTCACCACCCTCTGCGGCCAAGGTGTCAGGTCTTAAATAAGGAAGCGCGTCAAAGAAGCTTTTTGGTTGCCCCATCAGACCATAGTTGGTTGCTACTACAGTGTCCCCTGTGGACAACATTGGATTACCGGGAATCAAGAAATCACCGGGCCTTTGAGCAATTAAGTCTGCGCCAGTTGGGCCCTGCATCTCTTCTATCGTTGGCTCATCCTCGGGCTCATCTCCCGGTAACAGTTTGCTCAAGCCATAACCTGCTGCCAATGTGCCTCCAACGGCTGGTATAGCATAGTTGCGAACTAACGTGCCTGCTGATTCTTCGGCGGCCTTTTCTGCCGCTTTACCTAAAGCGGACTCCGCAGAGACAGTGGCAGGGTTGTACCCAGCTTTTGTTAGCACCTCTGAAGCAGTCATTGGTTCTGCCCCAAGAGTAAGTTCTTTTAAGTTAGCCAAGGATGGGTCTTGATACAGGTTTTGAGCAGACTCTGCAAAACCCGGAGGTTGTGCAGCGGCCTCTAATGCCGCTTGATCGGCCATCGTAAAGGTTTGAGGAGCAGAAGTTGGGGGCGTAGAACCTAACGTGTTGTAAGTCCCGGCTGCCGGATCTACCTGACCAAGACCAACAGGATCTCCCGTTGCTTGACCTACCACCTCATCTGGGGTCAAAGCTACTTTTCGTGCTTGTAGCCCGTCCGCCTTAAAGGCATCTACGTTACTTCCTGCCTGAGTGCTTTCAGCAAGCGTAGCGGACTCAGCCGGTGCTGATGTGCCCCCGCTAAATGAACCAAAGATCTTGCCTTCGCCGACGTTGGTGGCAGTCTCTGATATACGACCCATCGGGTTAGCCGCTTCGGCGCTTACGTTCTCCATAAACGTGCCCTTGCCTGTAAACCCTTTAAACAACGCGCCTGTTGCACCTGCTATCAAGGCAGACTTCAACGAGTCCTTCAAACTTTTACCTTGTATCAAGCTACCAATACCAGATCCGAGGGCCGCGCCATATATTGCGCCAAGCGGGGTAAACGACAATGCAATAGGTAAGACGATTGGAGCGGCCTTTTTCAAGACCTTACCTACACTCTTCAACCCCTTCTTCACGCCTTTAGCTATCTTAGAAGCTGCTTTTTTAACACTTCTAAATACCTTCTTCAAAAAGAACTCAGGCATACCTGTTTCAGGGTTAAGCGAGTTTGCTCCAGAGCCAACAACATACCGCTCTGGATCTTCCACACCTAGCTCACGCAGGTGATTAAATATAGATGCCTTTAGCTTCGGGTTCTGATCAATCAGGGCTTTTGGAACAATCAATTCGCCCGTTTCAACGTGGGCAACAGTGTCATCACCGTAACGACCGTATGATGCCATCCGAGTTGCAATCGGCTGAAAGGTAGCGATACCAGCAGAACCGAACTCTTCTTCAGCCTCTGCCCGTTCTAGAGCCTCAATCTCATGATCTTCCATGTAGAAATCGGCAATGCCCCCTGACGGGAACTCAAATTCTTCTTTTAAAGCTTGTTTTGCCATGCTGTTTACCCGATTAAGCTGTAGTTTTTGTAATATACAATGTTTTTTCCCATACGTCCATCATGAGACGATCTTTACTGTGCCGCCATCGTTATATAATGCACCACTTTCTAGGCCCGTGGGCGACGTAGGTAATTGCGTGAGCGTTATTTTGGTGCCACGCATCTCACCGGGATTCTGCAACTGTATCACAAGTTGCGTCAAGGAGCGAACCATCTCATCAAAGTACTGCCGGTCATACTCTTCTGGCGGCAACGGAAACTGCGGTGGTACAAGTTCGCGCCCGCTCATCGTCTACCGTCCGCCTGTATCTCAAGCCGCGGCGAACCTAAACGCCAAAATACACCCTGATTGTCCGACTCTACCCTCAAACCAAACGAGCGACCTCTAAGTCGAGTGTGGTTCTGCGTGGTGGTATCTGTCACCGTCAACGGATTAGATGTAGTAAATCCCGTACCCGGAAAGCGCTGAGCCTTCAAAGTAAAGGTGGCTTCCTTAACCGCCCCGCTATCCGACCTGTCAAAGTTGATGTCTGGTATCATGCGGCGTACAAACAAGAAGTCTTCGCCGTCTTGTATGTCGATAGGCGCGGACTCAATAAAGGCCGTAAACGCCTCACCGTCGGCATCAACTCCAAGCTCATGGTTGTAAAGCCTGTTCGGTGTATCAGGATTTGTTTCTGACGTAGTAGCCATCGGGAACTCGTTCAGGCCGCGGTCAATCCACGTAGTCCGCTCCAAATTACCAACGTACCAGATCTGCTGTTCGTAATTATACACAACATATCTGTCGTTTTCGTCTGTGCCCCCGTTAGCGGTAGAATTTGTATCAGAAGGATAGAACCAGAACACCTCTCCAAAGGCTGCGTTTGATCCGGCAAACACTTTGTCTTGTTGCTGCGAGTTAAAATCTTCAAACACATAGTCTCTTACCGGACAAGGCAGAGGCTGTACCCGGCCGTCATAAACGTAAAACCGGTTCTGACCCATCCAGAACACCGCGTCCCCAACCGCGACGGCTGAATTTATGCCAATGATACTGGTCTGGTTAGATAACTGAGTTACACCAAAAGTAAACGGCGCACCGATAAACTGTAACGAATGCACAGAGCTATCTGTCAACACAACTATCTCACGACGTGTTTCAACAGCCTGTATAATCTCGGATCCGTTGCCTAACCGTAGGTCGCCCGCACTATTAGTTGCAGTCGGCAGCCAGTCCGTAGCATTTTCCTGCGAGCTAAAACGTATGAGCAAAGGATCGCGGACCGTGGACCCTATTGGGGTAGCCCCGAAGGCCAATACATGACGGTCTCTATCAGACACAGCAACCTGACGCGCTGATGACGGAGCGTTGCTATCATAATATGTAAGCGGCAGTCCACGAGAAGAGATGGCTAGCGTTGCGTCCCAGTAATATATCGGGCCGTCTACAAGGTTGTATATCAAGTCTTCGCCAAAGTTGTCCTGCTTCCAAAGACGGATGCGGTCTGTTGTGACTACGTTTGCGGCACTGCCCCACGCTCCACGGCCCCATGTGCCTGCACCCCAGCCAACACCACCCGTTGCGATATCTAGACCAATACTGATTTCGTAAGCTACGTTGGCTTTACCTGATTGAACCACACTGTGTTGCGCGGGCGACGGTAAATTAAACGTATACTGCGCCGCAGTGACGCGAGTAAGGACGTGCTCACCATTTAGCAAAGCAACTAAATCTGTGTATACGCCTGTCCCAAAGGTGAAGTCGGACAAGACTACGGTGTCCCCGGTTATAGACCCGAAATTAGAGTGGTTTACCGTCACCAAGGTGCTGCCTTGTGTGGTGGTAAAATCCAAAAGAAAGGAAACAGGTATACTGGTCTGAATTACAGGACTACCCGTGGCTCCCGTACCGAGGACCGCGGTTGGCGTTGGCGTAGCATTGAAACCGTGAGCTACTGCGGTTAAGCCTATGCCAGTTACTGCTACTGTGATACTAGCCATGCCAAACCTATGAAGTTGCTATTACTACACTACCCACCGAAGAAACTGCCGGGACTCCGGCGCTAATTGTGTTGGTAAATAGTATATTAACAGAACCAAGGGTGCCTTGTCCTTGTAATAATGCACTTTGGAAAGGCTCTGTTTTGACGGTCTCATCACCAAGAGACAAAGCAGCGCTAACTCCTGTAAGTTCTACAGGCAACGCCACACTAAATCGTATTGGGGTTATGTTGTTATAGATGCCCCCAGATTCGATATAGTATTTCTTTGTGGTTCCCACACCGACGTAGGGCACTCCCTCAAGAGACTGCCACGCATGTAGGGATCTAGGGGTGCCCACAAAGCTTGCTGAAGGAGTTTTGTTCTGCCACCCACCAAGCTTTTCTGGGTAGCCAAAGCGAAATCGCACCTTGTCGCTATCAACCCAGCCGCCTTCGTTAGAATACGCTGTGGTATCCTTTACGACCCCCGGCTTGAATTGCAGCTTGGTTAACGGCATCAGTCTGCATCCGCTATGGTCAGGGTGCCAGCGTCTACCATATCCATTATTTCGTTGTATGAATCACGGCTGGTGTCAATAGGAATGTGTTTGTACCTAGTGTCGCCAGCACCATCTGTGCTTAAATTTAACTGAATATGCGTTTTAGTTTCGCCATCTTGATTGTACAAGTACTTTGCACTAACTATATTCATAGTTCAGCCTCCGCAATTAAATCGTAAATATACCAAGCATTATCGTCGTCATCATAAAGCAGAACATGTCCTGCGTTGCTATAATCTGCAGAAGTTGACCCGCTATTTGCTGAATATGTCAAATCTGGATTTTCCCGCATCATCACAGGATATTGATATCTAACAAATGCAGCATTGCTGCCATATCTACCGGAATAGATGCGTGTAGAACCAGCGGCGTCTTCGCCTATATTACCATCGCCATATCTAGCTTGAGTAAAGCAGTACCTCTGACACCTAGCCAACTCATCGCCATAGCTGAGGTGTTCAAACGGTGTGGCCTGTTCGCCTAGTTCAAACTGTACGCCTGTAATGTATAAAGTTGCGCCAGAATTTTCAGGTAAATAAACACTGTTTGGGGCTAATCGGTATGTGCTAGAGGCAGTCCACTCATTTAATGTACCTGTTTCAGCATCACTACCAACACCTATTAGCCATTCGATTCTAGTTCCAAAACTGTTACTATCCCTTTCATTGCCGCCAGTAGTCGGGCCAGTCACAGTTATTGTTTTTTTCTCCCAAGTGTTTGCCAAATCAATCGTGTAATTTGTATAGTAATAGTAACTTACATCGCTGCCACCCGACCCGCCATAATGTGCGAACGAAAAACCATAAGTACCTGTAACACTACCTTTTACCCAAAACGACAAAGTACAGGTTTTAGCTGCGGAGGTACCCCAGTCTAAATGGAATGTGTTTTGTTTTTCTAATAAAGTATATAACTGGTGCCTGTTACTTTCACTGGTTGGTTGCGCTGCTTGAGTGACTGTTGTTATCTTAGAAGCATATCTAAAACCTTGTCCTAACGGAGCATCTTCAACTTGAGCGTGAGAAAAATCTCCGCCGCCACTTCCGTCTATGTCTGATTTGAATCTATCCACACAAAGGTATGTAGCAGTGGTAGTTGCAGTACCCCCCGCCGCACCACGCTGTGCCACGTTTTGTGCGCCATTAATGACAAGATTGCGTCCTGTCAGGCCACCCGCATCTGCGCTGGCACCTAAATCTGCTAAGTCTCTGGCTCTGCTCATTATGCTATCCTAACTATTGACAGAAATGTACAACGTGCGGTGGTGCTACCTGTCGGGCTATTATCAGTGTTGAGGTTTACATCATCAGATACTGTCCAGCTATCACTACCAGCAATATCACAATATGCTTGCATATCTATTTTTGTCGTTGCGGTTGTGGATTTATAAATGAAACTGCCGCTGAAAGCCACTGACCCAACTTCTTCATTTGCATCATTCTGTAAATGCGCACCATTGCCAATAATAGGCGTAAAAGTTGAACCATCTGTAGCAACTCTTATTTGCACCGCTCCATCTTTTATAGTTTCTGTTGAGATACTTTGTGACCTCATACCTACACTAAAACTTATTAGATAAACACCGTCACTGCTATCTAATAAATATGCGTCATTTGCACTATCGAATTTTGACTTAGTGTCATATTTAACTGTACCGCTACCACCAAAATCAACCGTAACCGTGCTTTGTGATGCCAAACTGCCTTGAGCAGTTGTTAAATCAACGTGAAAGTATTCTTTGCCAGTAGGCTTAAAATCACCTGTAGTTGAAACGTCGCCAGTTAATGTAAGCGCACCAGTAACAGCCAGCGTACTCCCCATAGTCACGCCACCGCTAAACGTACCTCCCGATAAGGCAGATACTGTGTCGGCTACGTTGAATACATCGTAGACAAGCACTTCAATTACATCACCGTTAGATAATGAAGCTAATCCAGCTATCGTATCGGCTGTGGTGGTGTTGTAATCAGTGCCAGCAACCAAAGCTATGCCGTTTAAGAAAACGTCTACATACGCCCCATCGGTAAATGTTAATGTTTTACCCGCGTCATCTGCCCCAGATATAGAGGTAGCTCCACCACTAGACTGTGTGTAATAGAAGCGGTTTCTAACACCAAATTTTTCGGATCGACCTATGTATGGCATTTATTCGCTCCTTATGGCTTCGTAGGCCACTTCACATCGTCAACAGATGTGGCGGTCTTAGTTATATCTCGTAAGTCTTGACGATATGTTGTCTGTGCAGATGTCATAGTAAGGTCACTAGAAGCCCACCAGTCTGTTTCTACTAAACGAACATTTCTTTCGTCACGCAAATCAGATAACATATCTTCTGCGCTTTTAGTTGGGTCTATAAATGTGCCGTCAGATTGTTTAATTTGACCACAAATGACAGTATTAGATACTTCAATAAATCCTTCAGCCGCATCAGGTTGCTTTTGTATAACTACATTATCACTATTAAGTAATATCCAAGCCATTTTTTTATCCAATTTTACTGATTTTTACGACGCTGTATGTTTCCGGGTTCCCATTTGCTGCAACCCCAAAACCATTTGATGTCTTTTCCGATGAAACTTTCATGCGTATGTCATAGGTATTGGCCGCTGAAATAACTACTCTTGCAATGCCAGTAGATAACGCATTAGTACCATGCACAGATGAGGATGTATCGTAACCGCTTGTTCCTGTTGCAACATTTGCAGAACCCGTTACATCATAAAGAACCGTAGTAGCGGAATTTGAACGATAATGAGGACACTGCCATTCAATAATGTATGTTCCTGCGATTAGCGTGAACTGGTTGGACGCAACAGTCACGATGTTGTCAGGGTCAAACACTTCAGTGTTTAAAACTCGTGTAGAAAAAGATGTAGTTGATGTACCGCCAGCGGTTCCAGTTGTCTTTTGGTCAGAGACAACGGCGAAAGAAGTAACGCCACTAACTGTGCCAGTAAACGCAAAAGTATCAGCAAGGTTTATACTTTCGGATTGTATCTTTGAAACTGCCATATCTTTACTCCGGCCAGTCGTTTATAGGTGCATTCCCGGTTGGATTACCGTCATTGTCAACGGGTGCATCCCATAATGCCACAAAAGCAGCCATATCGCTAGCCCCATCAATTGAAGCCTCAATCGCGTTACTCGCAGCGCGGATCGCTGCACGAGCGGTAGCAACGTCACTAGGTAAAGAGTAGTCCGCAACTTCTGACGCCTTAACTACCATCCAGTCTGTGGGAGCCAGCATACTTGCGGCCTGATCTTTAATGGTTTGCTTCCATACAGACTTCAGGCCAAGCGTCACCATCTGATCGCCATTTTCGTCTAAAAGCGGATCACCGTCCTCATCGACTTCGTTAATGTCCACGAGTGAGCGCTCAATCAGGTTGCCGTCAGCATCACGGCCCCAATAGAAGCGGTTGTCAAAGGGAGCCGGGTCATCTTCCCAAACAAGCCCAAACCCTGCTTTTTCCTCGGCTGACCAAATAGTCCAGTTACGGGGATGCGTCACACCGTTGTTATCTGTCCACGCTTTTCCAACGCGGATAGTGCGATTGTTGTATTTCCAAGGCATCGTCTTATCTCCTATCGTGCGTTGGCGTATTTAAATGGGGCTTCGGCAAAGGCGAGGTATACATAAAGGGCAGAAGTACCACCGTTAGCATGACTGCCGTTGCCCCGCAACTTAAAGCCATTACTTAAAAAATCTGCAAAGAAATCAACACTAGATGTAGATGTTTGGGTTGAAAGACCTTGGTTCGGCTCCAATACTTCATTCATCGGGTTAACTGTATTACGTTTTGTGTCTAAAATTTGCCAATCTGTTGTAGCGTCACGTTTAATCATAACCCAAGACGGCCTAAACCCTGTGTAGACAAACGGGCCATCTGCGGAATTAGTTGAGATATATGAGCCGACCTTGCTGAAGCCATCAACGCTGTGAAAGCAGTAGGCTATCATATCATCGCCAGTACCATTTGTTGTGTTATGACTTCCAACAGTAAAAACTGTTACTATTGGTGCTGTGTCATTCCACATGTTCACACTGTCGTTTACGTCTAGAGTGGTGTTTAAACGTAAATAATCTGTCCACGGATCACTTGCTACAGACTCGTGGCCCACAACCCAATTTTCTGAATCATCACGATTTTTAGTTATTATAACTTCAGGCGCACTAGACAGACCGTGACCAACAGTGGCGTTAGCACCTGTGCCAGTATAGCTGACAATGCTAAACCCCGCATCCTGACTAGCCGATACGCTTGACGTAATACTGCCATCAGTGTTGCTTACCGCTGTGCCGCCAGCTTTCCAGTTCCAGCTAACGTAGGTATCACCAGAACCGTTAGTTGCATCAAACGTACCATCTGAACCATCGTCAACAGTAAAGCCATCGCTATCAAATGATGTTAAGCCACCAAAACTTGCTGTTGAAATAGCAGAAGCATTTTCTTCGTCTGCACCATTACTACGCAACACATTGTCTGCGCCACGCACACTGTCGAATAAGGCGTGTGATGCTGTGCCGTTCCTTGTTTTAATCCAAGTCCAGTCGGGCTGAAACCCAACGCCAGTAATTGCGTTGGACGAAGAGCCATCACCAGTATACAGCACAGCATTAAAGTAATCGTCAGCCTGTTCCGTGCTGTTCGGGCCGATGACTGGTTCTGGTAATGAAGATGTCGCTAACGCTAAGAAGCCGGATGGGGGCGCATAGAAAAAATCGCCAATGCCGTTATCGTCTGCTGCGTTTGCAGAGCCGGTAGTCGCATCACCAGCGAATGTACTGTCCTGACCAAAGTTAGCGTGATGTGGGTCATCAGATGATGACCCGCCAGTCTTACTGACCATCATAACAAATGTACCCGATAGCCCAGTAAAGGCTGCGTTAGTCGTAGTGCCAGCCGCTATCTCTGATGCTGTTGCAGAGTTTTGCCAAGTGCCATTTTTACTAAACCAGATAGCCCCATTATCTGCATCGAAAGCCACGCCTATTATATCGCCGATAGCCCCCCAAGTATCTCCATATGCCCCCTGATTCCCGCCATTATATATATTGCCAGTACCGGCATAGTATAAATAACAATCGGTGTTGGTGTATGGAGTTGAAGATATATTTGTATCTTCTTTAGCGATGCCAATAAACCTAACCATACTGCCAGAACCCGCTGTAATGTTTCTAGCTTCCCAGTACCATTTGCCAGATGACACAGCAAATGTGGAGTTTTGCGTTCCATTATTTCCAGCGGTTAAAGCACGGAGGTTGCCTTCAGTCGGCGCATTGTATTTGTTTTTGTCTAAATTATTCCAAACACAGAACGAGTTGTTCGGGCTGTCCAACACGACATCGCTTGCGGCTAGGTTGTTGGCAGTGAAGTCATTGCCGTTGCCTGATGCATCTTCAAAAAAGTTAGAAGTTGTAAATGGGCTATCATAACTTAGCGCAGGTGAACCACTTGTAGTAGCATCATTGTTTTCAGTGCTAATGTCATCACCAAGTGTGCTATTAACCGCTGTCAGTAACTTAGTGCCAGTAACTGCTGTTAAAGCTTCCGTTGGTACAGTAATGTTATTGTCATCGTCAGCATAAACGGTATCACCAATAACATATCTAACATTACTTAATGAACCTATAATTGGGTTAGTTGTATATATATTCCCAAGCCTAATACGGGATAGATTATAAGCCTTATTAAAGTTTGTTGCCTTACCGTCAGATAAAGTCCAACTAGATACTTCATTTGAAACAGACGTTAAACGTGTACCATCAACATATGCTCGTAGTGTTGTACCATCTCTTTGAAATACTACATGATGCCAAGTGTTATTTGATACGGTTACATCTCCTGAAATATCCCACAGTAATGCCTGACCGTTGTTGGAGTAAAACCTTATTTTTCTAGTAGATGCATTTCTAAAGTCATAAGTAATTAAATGATGTGGGCCGTTAGTTGCATAATCACCCATAACGTGACCATGACCAGTACCTACTTCAGATGTTTTGAAAAAGAACTCAATAGTAAAGTCATCTGATGCACCAATATCGTAGGCAGTGCTATCTGAATGTTGAACTCTATCTGATGTACCACTAAAAAATATACTATTCCCTGCTGTAAAATCTTGTGTGTAAGGCAAATAGAAACCGTTATTGCCATATGCGCCATCTGCTGTGTCGTATGCTTTTGGCACCCAGATGCCGTTGATGGTTTCGCCAAAGCTGGTGGGGTCTAGGGCAGTGCCGTCAATAAAGTTGACCTCTGCCATATAGCCGTCTAAAAAAAGTGAGCTAAACCCACCATTCACAGATTGTACGCCTAAAGCGTGTGGGTAAGTATTGTTTATTTCCCAATCAGCATTTGTTGGAAAAGTTCCCGATAAAGTTTGTTGAGTTCCGTTTACATATAATTTACATCTGTTTGATGCTGTTGATTCAGTTACATCAAATGTGAAAACAATATGATACCAACTTGA
>Ga0181394_1001013_pt1 | contig 12329 bp, 16 predicted proteins | sample 17SPOviralmetaG_FD_130123 | JGI IMG/M metagenome (GOLD analysis project Ga0181394, IMG submission 130123) | Marine viral communities from the oligotrophic San Pedro Time Series (SPOT) site, San Pedro Channel, CA, USA - 17 SPOT_SRF_2010-11-23 | ecosystem: Environmental > Aquatic > Marine > Strait...
AAAAAGAAAATGTCGGTGAACTTCGCAAACGGCTTCTGGAAATGCTGGATTTGCGATGCGAGAGGCAAGAACATTTACCGAATTGTAAGAAAGTTCGGCACATACCAGCAACGACAAAAGTATCTTGAATTGCAAGGACGACTCGATCTTAACGAATTCGATAATCTGTTCAGGGAACTTAACGATATCGAAGAGAAGCAACACATCAACTTGCCCGAAGAGTTCATCTCGTTGTGCAATAAAGACTTGCCAATGGAGACAACGGACGTGTTCCGTTACTTATCGTCTCGTGGCATTGGTCGGAGAGAAATATTAAAATGGAAGATTGGCTATTGTAAGGAGGGCCGTTATGCAGGAAGAGTTATTATACCGTCGTTTGACGTGGACGGAGATTGCAATTACTTCATTGCTCGCAGTTACGTTGGGCATTCTTATAGGTACCTCAACCCTCCAGCAGACCGTGATATCGTTTTTAACGAACTGATGATTGACTGGGACGAACCTGTCGTGCTTGTTGAAGGTGTCTTCGATGCTATAGCCGCAGGAGGCAATGCAATTCCAATCCTTGGCTCAACGCTTAGAGAACGGTCTCGATTGTTTCAAGCCATCGCCATTCATGACACACCAGTCTACATGGCTCTTGATGGAGATGCTGAAAAGAAAGCAGAGTGGATCATTAAATCCATGCTAAAGTATGATCTTGAAGTTCTCAAAGTTCCAATTGACGAAGAAGATGTTTCAGAGATGGGTACAGAAGAATTCAAACAAAGGTTAGGATTATCTAGCCCAATCAAGAATGAAATGTATTTTTTCGAAAAACTTTTACAAAATATTTGACAAGGCAACACCAATGTGTTATCTTATATGAAACCCCGGAGGACTCATGGGCGGCAACATTTTTAGAGACAAAGCAATTTCAATTCCAAAAAGCAGAATTGAACCAACAATTAAGGCTTACAAAGCACACCTTGCAAAAATCTTTCCAATGAAATCTCACTCTCTTACGTTTTTCGAACCCGTAGGTTCAGCGGGAAAGAAAGATGTTTCGGGTGATCTTGATTTAGCAATTGATTCAACTCACATTGTTAGATCTTTTACAAACTCAGAATTGAAGAAGTGGGGAATTGATTATGATGAATGGAACGATCTCTACACAAAGTTGCACAAAAGATCTCGAACTGCAACTTATGAAATGGTAAAGATGCGTGCATTATTAACTCTAATCTCCGCGAAACTTGCGGAAAATAACATAGACGTTGGAGATAGAGTAACAGCCGGAAACATCTTTACTTGCTTTCCACAGCATGATGAGAACGGTCCAACAAACGACTATGTTCAAATTGATTGGATGGTTGGAAATATCGATTGGCTCAGTTGGGCCTACTACTCTCACGGAGAAATAAGTCTCAAAGGATTACATAGAACACAGTTTCTTGTGGCACTGTTTTCGGAGATTGGCTACACATTTAATCACTTTTGCGGAATAAAAGAGAAAAAGACCAAAGAATGGACAATTACCGATCCCAAGGATGCTCTCCAACTGCTTTCAGAGCACTACGGAGACATAAGACATAGCCAAACCCAAACGTTCGCTCAGCTCCATTCTTGGCTGCTTAGGACTGATTCAAGCGCTTATTTCAAAGTTGTGTCTCGCTATCGAGACATCCTCAAAGTGCAGAAAGAAAAAATTCCAAATGTGTTGACGCACACTATTTAATGATGGTCATGGGGGTGTAGCTCAGTTGGGAGAGCACTTGCTTTGCACGCAAGGGGTCAGGAGTTCAAATCTCCTCATCTCCACCATTTTAAAAACTTAGTTCTACGGAGCTCTCACACCTTTTAGCCTCTCTTCGGAGAGGTTTTTTTATATCTTGGAGAGAGAATGTTAACGTTAGATTTACACGGATTGCGCCATGAGGACGCTAAACGCAAACTTGAACTATTTATTAATGACCACTGGGGCAAAATGCTCAAGGTCATAACTGGTAATTCAAGTACAATGCAGAGCATTGTTTCTTCGACTGCTCAATTTTATGATCTAGATTTTACTCGCTGTCCTCTTGGCACATACATAATAATAAAATCACATTAGGAGAGACTATGCTGTTATCACTTTTACTGTTTGCTTGCGGTGGAGACATCGGAATTAGAACTGTCGACAAGGTCCAGGTTAATGACACCAGCACCGAAGTGGTGGACACAGCGGTCTCTCAACCCTCCTCAGAACCCTCTAGCGAGCCTGCTGGGGAGCCGGCTAGTGAACCAAGTGAAGAGCCATCTAGTGAGCCTTTAAACGGCACTGTTGGTCTTTTAAACTTCAATTTAGAGCAAATTGCATGTCAAGCATGCATGGGCGTGAGTCAAGAGATCACAATCCAGTTAGATGCAAAGTTTCATGATAAAATTGGTGAAACTCACCCGACGTGGTTTCCACCTGCTGGACAATGCACCACAAACACAAATCCACTCCAAATCAATGTCTCAACTCAAAACCTTGGACAATCATTAAGCGTAATGGGCAACCCCAACTCTTTCTCGGCATTCAATAATGGATCGAACACTTACACCGGGTTTATTCAAGAAAGTCAATATGATCGAGACACAAACATGAATGTGCAATTGCAAGATGGATCATCTTTTCAGTTTCGATCAATTCACGGATACGACTTTATAGAACCTTATGAGATGCGTTATGTAGACATTTCTTATGCTTTCGCAGCAGTGGTGTCCAAGAATGGAACTCCATTTCAATGGGGCCCTTCTGGAGGACCCGACTTGTTCAATATAACAATCGCAACTTACTCACCAGACGGAAGTCAATTGCTTGGTGTAATTTCTTGCTCTACAAACGACACTGGATACTTTATGTTTGATGGATCTTATTTTCAATCATATCCAACATGGTCACTAACTGCGATTCACATGACAAGATTTTCTCAGCAAAGAGTTCCCTATGAGGGCTTGAATGGCTATGTTGATGTCCAACTTGAATGGTCGGTAGTAGGAACGGGACACATCGAATAGAACCTCGGTAGACTCGACACTATTTACTAGTGGAGGGTTCTATGTGGATAAGTTTAATGTCGGAGATTTAGTCATTTTCTTAGAAGATTTTCAAAGTGACACATTACCCACCGTCGGGATTGTCTTAGAGATTGTTTCTTTTGATGAATTGATAGGGGAAGATCTTGGAAAAGAAATTACATGGTACTCTGTTATGTTTGGACACGTAGACATCGTTGTGTCTTCGGAGATGATAATTCTTCTTAATTGACTTGACAAACCTCCTAAATCATGTTATAATATAGTGTGAACTTTAGGAGGTTACAATGAGTTTTGCAGACGAAACAATAAAAGAGGCCGTAGAAGATGGTCATGAATTTATAATTCTTGAGCCGAGAGAGGTTTTCGAAAACGCAATAAAAGAATTTCACAAGAAAGAGAGTCGGCTTGTCTATAACGTAGAAGGGCTTCTACAATGTTTAAAAGATGCCTATGAGTGGGATGCAGTTACAGCGCTAGAGTGGTTTGACTATAACATTTTCGACTTAACCTACATGGACGGTGGACCAATTTTTTATGATGAATTTGAAGAAAAATACTTGACATTGAAGTCAAAACATGTTACACTATAAGTAACCAAACAAAACAGGAGGACTTATGCCAAACAAGATGTTTCGCATTGCTCACATTAGTGACACACACATTAGGAATCTAAAATATCATGACGAATATCGTCATGTGTTTAATCAAATCTACGATAGTCTAAAGCAAGAACAACCAGACTACATCGTGCACACCGGTGATCTTGCTCACACGAAAACACAACTATCACCAGAGTACTTCGAGATGGCATCGAACTTCCTGAAATCTCTTTCAGATATCGCCCCAACAATCATGATCTTAGGTAACCACGATGGTAACCTTAAGAATGGTGATCGACAAGATGCAGTAACGCCAATTGCTGAGACTATGCAGCATCCTAACTTTACTTTATTAAAGAACTCAGGAGAGTATTCTCCGGAGGATGGATTGACGTTCAATGTCTTGTCTGTGTTCGATAGGGACAACTGGCAATCGCCTTCAAACAACAATGACATCAACATCGCACTTTACCATGGTGCTATCCGAGGATCTCAAGTTGGATCAGGCTTTTCGCTGGACCATGGAGAGGATGACATGTCAATCTTTTCTGATTTTGATTACGCTATGCTTGGAGACATCCACAAGATTCAAGCCATGGATCGCAAGAGTAGAGTTTGGTATGCCGGTTCAACAGTTCAACAAAACTTTGGAGAATCTAAATTGAAAGGCTATTTGATGTGGAATATTCACTCAAAAGACAAGCATTCAATAAACAAGAGATTGTTTCAGTCTCCACGTCCATTTATCACAGTTCACATCAATCAAGATGGCACACTACCAGATGTTGAGGTTCCGAAGAACTCTCGCTTGAGATTGGTGTGCAATCACAACTTGCCAATGGCAAAGCTAAAGAGAGCATGTGATTATGCTCAAGTCAAGTGGTCCACCTACTCTGTCAGTTTTGTGAACAATTCCACATCATCAAACGATGTGGAGTCTGCAAAGAATGGCAAAGCATTAAACATGCGAGACCCTGATAATCAAGAAAAATTCCTCAGAGAGTTCATGGATGGTCGAGAAATCGATGATTCCATCAGAGATCGAGTTGTTGAATTGTCTCGAGATTATCTAAAGAAAGTAGACTCGTCTTCACCTATCGCAAGAAATGTTGTGTGGGATATCAAGAAAATGAGTTGGGACTACCTATTTAATTACGGAAAAGGCAACACTTTGGATTTCAGCCGCTTAAATGGCTTAGTTGGAATCTTTGGAAAGAACTATTCGGGCAAATCATCTATTGTTGATGCTGCTTTGTTTGGCCTTTTTAATACGACATCAAAAGGAGAAAGAAAGAATGTCCATATCATCAATCAAAACCAAGAACAAGCTTCTTGTAAACTCGAGATCGCTGTCGGCGATGATGTTTATAAAATTGATCGAAGCCTCGAAAAGACAACCGGAAGGTCTAAAGGTAGGGAAATCATCTCAGCCAAAACGGATCTTGACTTCCGAAAACTAACATTCGGAACCCAAAACGAGTCAAAGAACGGCGACACTCGAAATAAAACAGACGACAACATTCGCAACATCTTTGGTTCTCTCGAAGACTTCATGATGACATCTCTCGCAGCCCAAAACGATTCTTTCGGATTTATCAACGAAGGGTCGACAAAGCGTAAAGAGATTCTTGCTAAATTCCTTGATCTTCAGATTTTCGATCAAATGCATAAACTTGCAAAGACCGACTCATCTGAAATGAGAGGAATTATCAAGCACTTGACTTCTATCGATTGGCAAAAGAAACTGTCACGGGCAGAAGCGGAGTTCGCTGAGATTCTAGAAGACATCACGACTCAACAAGATCTTTGTGAGAAACACACTGCTCGATTGACTGTTCTCAAAGAAGAGCAACAGTTGATTCAAGATCAAGTTCAAGCAGCATCTCAAAGAGACCTCGACATCGATGATCTAAAAGACATCCTCTCAAAGGCTCAAAAATCGCTCTCAAAGAACTCTAGCGAGATGGATAGGCTATCTACCGAGATCGAAGCAAAACGCTCTAGAATCGAAAATTTGACGCTTAGATTGCCATCTTTGCTTGAAGAATCAACTCTTGCTCAAGCGGATCTTGATACTTTCGAGACCATTAAAGATGAAATTAAAAAGACACAAAAGTCTTTCGATAAAGCAAAGCGCAACAAAGCAAATCTTCAGTCAAAGATCGACATGCTTCATGATCATGAGTATGACCCGAACTGTGATTTTTGCTGTGGCAATGAGTTTGTAAAGAAAGCAGAAGAGGCGAAGGTCACAATCATTGAGGTAGATGAGCTTGTCGAGACTCTAAATTCTCAAATGCTTGATTTAAAAATGAAAGCGTCATTGATCAATGAAGTTTATTCGAAAGCAGTTGTGCGAGACTACGAAGTTCAACGAGACACTCTTGCAAGAGAGCAGTCGGAGGTTCGGAACATGTCTTTACAATGGGAAAATTGTGAGGGCAAGGTTTCTCTCATGGAACGTCGCATCAAAGATTGTGAAGCCGACATCGCTTACTATAACGATAACATCGAGGCTTATGAGAATCTATCTTCATTGCGCCGAGACCTACAAGCAATCAACAAGACTGTGTCATTGAAAGTGACTGAGATCAAATCTTGCGAATCAAAAGTTCTTGAGTTTATGTCCGAGAAAGGATCAACAAAAAGAACAATTGAAGAAGCAAACGAGAAATTACAACAGATTGAAGATGCCGAGCGTGACTACATTGCTTATGACATCTTTGTAAAAGCAACACATGCTAATGGAATCTCCTATGAGGTAATCAAGTCAATGCTACCAGTGATCAATGATGAGATTCAAAAAGTTCTTTCTTCTATTGTCGAGTTCCAAGTCTTCTTTGCGGAAGATGGAGACAAACTAGAAGTCTATCTTAAGCATCCAAATTACGATCCACGACCATTATCGATGGGCTCTGGTGCTGAAAAAACAATTGCATCAATGGCTGTTCGCCTTGCTTTGATCTCAGTGTCATCCTTGCCGAAGTCCAACATCTTTGTTCTCGACGAACCTGCAACTGCTCTCGATGCTGAGCACATGGAGGGCTTCACGAGACTGTTGCAAATGATTAAGGCTCAATTCAAGACCGTTCTGCTTATCACTCACCTCGAAGGATTGAAGGACATAGTTGATATGACAATTGACATAGATAAAACGGATGGCTATGCAAAGGTCAATTTGTAGCCTCACAGACTATTTAGAGCATTCTTTTGGAGGATTTTATTATGAAAAACGAAAACGAAGACAAAGGGATGCTCGATGCTGTTCAAGAGAAAATTATTTCTCGCAAGCTTTTAGTATTCGGAGTAGCAACTGCTTTAATGTATTTCTCAGACTTGAGTTCTGACACTTGGGGAATGATCGCTGTAACTTACATCGGTGGACAAACTGCAATTGACTTTGCTAAAGCTTGGAGGAACGGATAATGTGGGAATGGTTAAAAGACAAGTGGGAATTTGTCGCTGCTGGTGTCACTGTTCTCGTCGTGTTTCTTCTAGGGCGTAAAAGCAAGAAGATAGAAGTTGAAGTTGCCGAAGCTACTGCTGAAGCAAAAGAGAAAGAGATAGAAGTAATCGAAGAAATCTCAGCCGAAGAAAAGTTAAGGCTTGCCAAAGCACATCAAAAATATGTTAACTCACGCATCGCTCTTAGAAAACAAGCAAAAGCAGCGCAAACAGAACTTGAAAGAGAGACAATCAGTAGAAAGCTGGAACTACTCGAGTTAGCAAAAGAAGACCCAGAAACGATAGACAGAATCTTAATGGAAGAGTTGAACATCGCGAGGCTAAAATGATTTGGCTTCTCGCTTCTTTAGCGCTTGCTGATCCGCTCATGACTCCTTTGTCTGAAGGAGAGGCAGCTCCTTTTGCCGGAAGATTGTTTAATGATGAAGCAGTTGTTTCGATTCTCACAATGAAAGAGTTTGCCGAAGAGCAATGCACAATTAATGCTGCTTTGGATTTTTCACTACAACTTGCGGAAAAACAGCATCAAATTGACTATTTAGAAATAGAAAAAGCAGCATTGCAAACAAAGTATGATGCAATGATTGGAATCAAAGATGAAGAAATTGAGATCCTAAGAAGAAACTCAAACACCAAAAGACAGTCATGGGTGTTCTTTGGAGGATTTGTTCTTGGAACATCAGCTTCTCTTTTGACTTACTACGCTGTCAACAAGATAGAGGTTTCTACAAGATGATAAAAATACGAATAAGAAATTCTCTTAGGAAAGTTGCTGCCCAAGCATGTCCGGCTGCTGCGAAGGATTTAAAATTAAACACAAAAAACCGTAACTCTGCAATCAAAGCAGGTCATATTCAATATGGCCCTTTAAATGTTGATGAGCCCGGTGATTATTGGAAAGAGATCGCAGAATTTTGGAACACTTCGGAATCTGCTGCAAAGAAATCTAATTGCGGCAACTGCGTAGCATTCGACATCAGTCCACGAATGGATGCTTGCATGCCGGGAGTAACATCAGATAACGATGGTAGACTTGGCTATTGTTGGATGCACCATTTTAAATGCCATAGTGCAAGATCGTGTAGAACATGGGCCAAAGGTGGACCAATTAAGGAAGATAAAATCTCATATGAATGGCAAGAGAGAGGTGAAAATGAGTAAAGATCCAAATTACGCCGTAAAGGTGGAAAAGGCAATAGCTGAGAAATATGGACAAGAAGCAATCGTGAATCCCAAGTCTCAATGGGATGATGACAAAGAAAAAGAATATCTCAACGAGTTGAAGTCGAACTATAGAAACGACAAAGTTGAGAGTGAGAAGGTAGATCTAGATGGAGTTTTAATCTCAAAAGAACTACTTAATAGAGAATCAAAGCGTTCATGCCCAATTTGTAACACTTATTCATTCAAATCTGTCGATGATCTTTACATGACAAAGTTTGATTGCTGTTACAAATGCTACATCCAATGGGTGGAAGGCCGAGAAGAAAGATGGAAATTAGGTTGGAGACCAAACAAATGAAACTTACAAAAGAAACTTTAAAAAGAATTATCAAAGAAGAATTGGGCAAAGTAATGCACGAAGAGTTTCAAGGTCAAATAGATCTTGGAGAATACACCGATGCTTCAAATAAAGCACAAGCGGAACTAGATTCTATGTCCTATGTGGTGGACGGCTTTGAAGAAGCTGCTGCGAAAGCACTGGCTGAGATGGGAGGAGAGGATGACTTAAATTTCCCTTTTGTTACTACTACTCTAGACGGTGGCAATGCCTCTTTTAATGTCACTCTAGTCAAAGATGGAAGACATGAGCTCGCAAAAACGCTTTAATGTCAGATGGGCAGAAAGAGCTCGAAGAAACTTTTTAAGGAGATAGCCAATGAGTAAAGAAATATTAGAAATTGTCCAAGGACTCGCACAAGCAGCAGCAAATGTGTCCTATGATGGTGCACAGCATTTAGAAAACTATTCGCATGATGGCACAGCACGTAAAACTGGTCTTATGCGTGAACAAGGTATTCCTTTACTCGACAAACGAGTAATCGATGGCTTCAAGGTTAAGTTCTACGGAGACTCAATGGTTATCAACTATCAGTCTGATGTTAGAATGTGTGACCTTAAAGAGAACGGATTTGAGAACGAGATCACTCGCACAATCAATGAAGTCAAAAAGTTCTTACAAAAAGAATACAAGTCAATCACTGGAAACTCTGTTTCTTTGACTGCAAAAGGCGATCCACAAGTCATCGTCCAATCAGTCTCCAATGTTCGCACATTTGTTCAAGCCTACCAGCACTACAAGATTGGTGGATTGCAGATGGACGAGATCTTGGCTCCATCGGAAGACAGATCTCGTGATATTACAAAGAAATTTTTAGAATTTGCAAAGGCCAAGCGCCCAAGCAACGAGAGCATCAAGCCGGGAGATAATCAAAAATGAATAACTTAGACGAAAAATGTTGTGGCAACTGTTGCCCATGCTGCAAATGCGACTGCTGTGGAGAATAAAGCAATGAAACTTACAAAAAAAATATTAAAACAAATTATCAAAGAAGAATTAACAGCAGTCCTTCAAGAAGAAGGAGAACAAATGTCTATTGAAAAGGGGATAGAAAAATCTGCAACAGGCGATGCTCACCCTTTCATGTATGCTGCGAAAATGGCAAAAACTCAAGGTGGTGACGGCAAAGAAATCACCAAAGCAATTATTAAAGGCCTTGAGGAGCAAGGTATTGATTGGAAATCTGTGTTCAAAGCAAAGCATCCAAACAGAGGCATGAAAGAGAGTGGTCAACAATGAAACTTACAAAAGAAACATTAAAACAAATTATCAAAGAAGAACTCGAAGCAGTAATGAGCGAAGAGGAGAGAACCCGAACGGGAACCCTTGAAATTGGAAATGACAACAATTTTGGACCAGTTCTTGTTTTTAGCTTTAATGAAGGCAGAGGAGAAGGTAAAGTTATCGAAGTATTCTCTAGCAAGATAGGGATGGAGACAGAAGACATAGAGGCCTTGGCTAACGCAAAAGGAAATCTTCTTGGTGACGCTTTTCCCGATGCTGCGGAATGGTTTGCTAGCCTATTTCAAGCACCTTATAATGATGCTGCTCTACTAGCGGGACTCCAAATTGCTCTGCAGTCAAGTTATTAATGCGGAACCAGCAATGGCTCGCCTTAGGTGACAAATGAAACTCACTAAAGAAGAAATTGTTAAAGAACTTGTAAAGTGTGGTAAAGATCCTCAATACTTCATCGACAACTATTGCAAAATCTCGCATCCCATGCATGGTCAAATTCCTTTTAAGACATATGACTATCAAAAGGAGATGCTCCAAAACTTCAACGACTACCGCTTCAACGTTATATTAAAAGCAAGACAGCTTGGGATCTCGACGATCTCTGCTGCTTATGTTGCTTGGTTCATGTTGTTTCATCGAGAAAAGAACGTTCTCGTAATCGCAACCAAACTTTCCACAGCAACAAACCTCGTAAAGAAGGTGAAGATGATCTTTAAGAACCTTCCTTCTTTTATGTTGATCGCAAAGATCACAACAGACAACAAACAATCATTCGAATTATCAAATGGTTCTCAGGTAAAAGCCGGAACCACATCTGGAGACGCTGGTCGATCAGAGGCACTATCTCTTCTAATCATTGATGAGGCAGGTTTCGTAGATGGCCTTGAGGAGCTCTGGACGGGTCTTTATCCCACTCTGTCAACAGGGGGTAGGTGCATAGCCCTCTCCACTCCTAACGGCGTAGGAAACTGGTTTCACAAGGCTTATAGTGAAGCTGAGAGTGGAAACAATGATTTCTTTCCAACAAAGCTGATGTGGGATGTCCATCCAGACCGTGACCAAGCATGGTTCGACAAAGAGACAAACAACATGTCTAAACGACAGATCGCACAGGAGTTGGAGTGCTCATTCAACGCTTCTGGTGAAACCGTTATTAATCCTGAAGATCTACAAAGACTTCACTCTGAAGTTTGCGATCCACAATATCGTGTCGGTTATGATCGTAACTTTTGGATCTGGGAGAAGTTTGAAGAGGGAGTTCCCTATCTTCTATCCGCAGACGTTGCTCGAGGCGATGGTGCTGACTACAGTTGCTTTCATGTCATCCGTGTTGACACAATGACAGTTGTCGCAGAGTATCAAGGTAAACCAGATCTCGACATGTATTCGAAAATCCTTTTCGATGCAGGAACAGAGTACGGAACATGCCTCCTTGTTGTTGAGAACGTTGGTGTCGGAATCGCTGTGCTCGAGAAACTAAAAGAGATGAATTATAAAAAACTTTATTATTCTATCAAGTCAACTCACGAATATGTCGAAGCCTATCTAGCAGAGAACGACGACAGAGCAGTGATGGGTTTTACCACATCTACCAAAACAAGACCTTTAATTGTGGCTAAATTGGAAGAGTACGTCAGGAACAAACTAATTACTATGCACTCCGCTAGAGTTTTTCACGAATTGAAGACTTTCATTTGGTTCAATGGCAAGCCTCAAGCAATGCGCTCTTACAATGATGATCTCGTAATGTCTTTGGCAATTGCTTGCTGGGTTAGGGACACTGCCTTGGCAGAAAACGAGCGAGACATGGCATATAAGAAAGCGATGCTTGGAGGTGTTTTCAAAAGCACCACAACCATGAACACACAAATTAAAGGTCAGAAATTCTATAACGAAACGTTTAGAGAAAAACATGAGGAGGAAATCAAAAAATCAAAAGAATTTTTTTGGATCTACAAAGGATAAAAAATGGCTCGCAATGAAAGAAACCCGAATAATAATCAAAATGATTTATTCAAAGCTTTAACAAGAATGTTCTCGGGTCCTTTGACCCAACGACGAACACAATCAGGACGACAACTACGGCGACGCCACTTGGACATTTACGCAAAGCGTTTCAAGTCCGCATCAGGTCAACAGTTTAAAAAGACCGAATACAACCCAATGAACATCATGACGCTCAACATGATCTCGAACAGAAACCGAGCTGAGCGTTACATCGATTTCGACCAAATGGAATTTACACCAGAGATTGCATCCTCTCTCGACATTTATGCAGACGAGATGACAACTCATTCAGCATTGACTCCGATGCTTCACATCAAGTGCACAAACGATGAGATCAAATACATCTTGCACAACCTTTACTATAACATCATGAATGTCGAGCACAACCTATTTGGTTGGGCAAGAACCATGTG
>Ga0181394_1001016_pt1 | contig 12307 bp, 12 predicted proteins | sample 17SPOviralmetaG_FD_130123 | JGI IMG/M metagenome (GOLD analysis project Ga0181394, IMG submission 130123) | Marine viral communities from the oligotrophic San Pedro Time Series (SPOT) site, San Pedro Channel, CA, USA - 17 SPOT_SRF_2010-11-23 | ecosystem: Environmental > Aquatic > Marine > Strait...
AGTCATACTTATCAAGCGAAGATTCAGGCACGGAACACCCGTACCTACTGTCTGTAAGCAGGTCGTATAAACACCAAGCTGGATCGTTTGTCCAAGTTGCAGCCTGGAACGTTCCATCCCAAATGCCGGAATATGTAATGCGACCCAAATGCGTTGTTGTGTCTACCGTCGCATTGCTTGGGATCTTGATCTTGATGCCACGAATTAAATATTTACGAGACGGAATGCTGCTGAACTCGCGAGAGTCAAATCGAAGCGCAACAAGCGCAGAGTTTGGATAACTAAATTTCTCCTCAATAATCTCGGTATAACTTTGAAAAATAGTTGAGCTGGCACGTTTTTGGCTTGTTTCGTCAGCACTGACTCGCACCATGCGAACTTGTACGTTGGTACTACTTGTCAAGTTGACCATATAATCGCGCTGATACCTGTTGCTGCTTTTCCCGCTAATTGTGTCTGTAATTACGTCGTTAAACCCACCACCGTCATATTGAATTTGTATTTTTATCTGAACGCTGTGGCCAACAATGTCGCCGTCATCTTCAACTTTTTGCAGCCCAGGGATCGTAAGCGTTATACGAAGACGATCGACCTCCGACGCAAGAACATTACGAGTGACAGGCGTGCCGTTTGTTACTTCAACGTTGACAGCTCTTTCAACTTGTGTTGAAGCAAAATCTCCTGGGATATGGTTTTGCGCTTGAGTGCCATTACGTGTGGTAACGCTATAGCCACTGAAGTTGTTGCTGCCGTCTGCGTTTTGGACTGGCGTACTGTCTAGGAAAATACTTTTATTGCCGTCATCTAAACCCTGAATTTCGCCTTCGCTGATCAAATCCAAGACGTTTGCAAACTGGATCGACTGCAGAGTGTCATCCGCTTCAGTAGGCGTACCACCGCCACCACCAAACTTGCCGCCACCACCCGCGCCAGCAACGTATTTAGTCTCTGTCATGCTTGTTTCTGGTCAACGTCAAGGCTGCTAGATAGCACTGCTGATCCAGCGAACACTCTTCCATAGGCTATCGGTACTGGCAGCCCCTGCTTTGAGGTATTTACAACGTTGGAGAACGTAAAAGACTCAAGCTGCACTGATTCGTCAAGACTGGTTGGCTCAGGCTGAGGCGAAAGTGCTTGAGCAATACCACCAAGAACCAAAAAAAGGCCAATGTTGCCTGCCGCTGCGGCAAGAGTTGCACTAAAAGTAGCTGCAGTTGCAGCAGTTGTTGCCGTTGCAGCAGTCCCAAGAGCCGAAAAGCCTCCTGCTGAAAAAGCAATAGAAGTTCCGCCAGTAACAACTGCAAGAGCAACTAGTCCAATACCAACAGCAATCATTCCTCCACCCCTGCCCGCACCAGCAACAACCGGCGTAATACTGAAAACCTCTTTTTCGCTCCAAGGCATTACTAACGGACTTAGATCATCAGTGATGTGCTCCTTGCCAACAGTTACTCGATAACCAACGCCGTCTTTTTCGCTATCCATCAACCATTTCTCTAAGCCAGAGAAATTTACACACAACGCTTTGATCGCCTGCGCTGGTGTCGCTACGTCAAACTCAAATCGACACTGGCCTAACCGCTTCCTGAGTGCGCCGTAGACCTTAACGACTTTCATGCCTCAAGGCGCAAGCAGTGTTCTTTCCATAGTAACCGCCATAAAGATCCCTGCTAGACAGCCTGCCCTGCACATGATGCAAGATTTGCTGATCGCCTAGATAAATCGCTGCATGGTTCGGCAATGGTGAAACCAGTTGCATCAACAGCAGATCACCGCGTTGCACCTCATCAACTGGAATCTTGCGGAAGCCTTCTGCTGCAAAATTATCTAGGTACAGGTTTTCGCCGCGATCCCAAAACTTGTCACGCCTTTCATAATCTCGCAAATCCACGCCCAACTCTTTCTTGTACCAGTCACGCACCAACGTGTAGCAATCAATAACGCCAAAGGAAAATTCACGGCCTACATAAGGCAGCTCAAAGCCAGTTGGCTCGCAGCCTCCCCAAGCCTCCGTGTTGGGATTAACGATGAACCAAGGCAGTTCTGATTTTTCGCACGCAACCTTGTCAGCAACTGATGGCTCAGGTTTAGTTTTTGGATGGCTATGCACAATCGCTACGACTTCTCCTTGGTCCTCAACAACGTTCCAGCCGCTAAGGATGAAGTGCTCGTCAGGTGTTTCAGCAATGTTCTGGCACGGAAAATACTTGCGCCGTCCTTTGATTACAGCAACTAACCCACAGCACTCACGCGGAAACTCATCCTTGGCGTGCTGCAGGATTTCAGCCTTCATTGCCGCTGTCAGCTTCATCACTTGGTTAAGCCAGCTCCAGGGAACGATCCAAACGGAAGCTCTGCATTGTCGCCAAAGCGGCACTTGCAACTAGCAACTCGTTTGCCACATACGTCTTCAGCGTCAGTCGTTACGCCCTCGTTGTTTACATCAAACCGCGTATAAGTAACCCCATCAATCTGTTTGCCTGGTCCGACAGCGGGGTTGTATCCACACTCTGATGACTTATAAATCCACTGACAAACGTTTGCGATGATCTGACGTTTTGGCAACTTCTGTCCAGCTAGGTCGAACTTGCTGGCTAGCTCAAACGTCACCGAGTTACGCGACTCGTTTGCTTTGCGATCAATAAACCATCGCTCTTGCGGGAACTCAGCGTTAGGGTCGGCAACACCACTTGGATTGCCAATATTACTGAAGATAAAAGTATCTCCGCCCTGCGTTATCAGTGTGTTTCCATCTTGCGTGATAGCGGTATCGTCAAATCGAAAGTTAATGTCATCAAGATATTTTTTTAGGGTGCGGATTCTGCGAACTTCCGCCCCACCAAGGTCATTACCAGCAGTTGTTGCGTTTACTAATGCAAGCAAAATAGTCATTGTGCCGTCTAAATTACTGACGGTTAATGTTGGACGTGGCAACGTTCCAGTGTTGGAATATTCAAAACCATCCGCTGCAATCGGTAGCCTGACGTATTCCTGAGAGTTAAAGACTACGTTTGCTTGTATATTTACATTATTTCTAGACATGCCGTTATGAAAACGATATACATCTGAGCTGCCATGCAAACTATTGTCTAGGCGTAGCTCAAAGAGTTCAATAACTGCACTTGGGGAAAGCTTTAGCAGTTCTTCGTAAACGCTGCTAATTGCAGTCCATGTAACGCCACCATCAACAATGGTGCTGCCTACATCCGTTGGCCAACTTGGCTCGGTGCTAGCAGACGTTCCAGCAACCACACATTGAAAGAATAAGCCGGTTGCTTGATCTGTTGTGGCACGGCGAATATCACCAACAGAAAATGCGGTGGTAGCGGCCCAAGACGATACAGCCATTACGGTTCAAATACTTCGCGGAATGTTGTCTGCAATGTGGCGCGGTTTAGATAAGGAATCGATTTGCTCCACTGTTCACAAACAAATTTTGAGCTGGTGCTTTCCCCAGGCGGCGTAAAATCAAAACTTGCATTGTCATCAGCCCGTGCATCCAAGAACGTTTCGATAGTGTCGGAATCGGCCTCAGACACTTCAAACGTCAGGTTGTAAGTCTTGGGGTTTTGATTTAGACCGAACGTCAACCTGGCTTCGTAGCCATCACCAAACTGCACTTTCCGCACCACAGGGGCGCTGCTTTTTTGCACGCCATAGGTCGGTGTAATTGAAGGAAATACAGCCATTAGCGGGTCAACAAGCCTCCAGGTCGTTTTTGCTTGATTAGTTCTTGTTGTACTGCAATGCCAATCGCCTTGCCAAGTTGCGCGGCTTGGTTGCCATCACCCTCAACAGAAGAGCCAGAAGCATCAACGTTCACAGTCACACTAGCGCCACCGCCCATTGCATTATTTGGAACGATATTACCCTGCGCTCCAGGGACAAACATCTCTGGGCCACGCTCACCAACTAGGTAAGGTTGGTTTCTTGAAACTGGTCCGCCAAGTGCTTTGGCCGCCATAAGCGTTGGTGGTGCAAACAGTTCTGGATCGGCAAAGCTTGGGCCTGAGCCCAATCCAAAATCACCTCCAGGTCCAGCAAGATTGGCTGCTGACCCGTATTTGCTAGCTGGCGCACCCCCACCAAAAATAGGCGCACCGAAACTCATAAACAATTTCACCGCTTGCATCCTGATCTGAGCCGCAATCATTTGTGCAGCCATATCCAAGAAGTGATCTGCTGTGCGTTGGAACAGGTTGGCCAACGCTTCTTGAGCAGTCATGCTGCCGCTAATGATGCCTTTAAATGATTCGCTAAACGCATCTCCTATCGCTCTACCCGCTTGAACGACTTGAAAACCTTTGTCAGTCAGTAGGTCCAATTCATCCTGAAGCCTGCCAGTTTCTTCATTTATTAGTTCCTGCCCTCGCTTGGGGCTTTTAAGAACCTCTAGTCTTTTTCTTATATCTGTAGTGTCACGGTCAGGATCATCTTTTTTAATTTTTGCAATCTCTCTATCGATCTCTAGCTGCATTCTGGCCTCTTCTGTTGTAGCGGCTCGCAACAAAAGCTCATGATCTAGTTGTTCAATTAAGTCTTTATAGTTCTCGTTGCGTCCGGCCTCTAAAAGTTTTAATTCGTTTGCGCTACGGTTGGTTTGAAGAGCTATTTCAGCTGAAGTTTTCTGCAGAATTTTTATCCGTTCTTGCTCGGTTCTTGCACCCTCAAGCTGTTTCTTCATCCTTTCGGTTAAAGAAAGAATTTTTTGTTCGTTTTGCAGGCGAATTACTGTTTCATCGTCTTGGTTAATTTTTGCTTGAGTAATTTTATTTTCGATTTCGACTCTTTGTCGTAAAGCCTCAGACTCTATGTCTAAACGAGCTATGCGGTTTTCAATTCTTTTTTGTTCCGCGTCAGAGCGTTTACCCTCGCCCTTAGACGTATTTTCGTTTTTTTCAATTAGAGCGTTACGCTTGCTTAGCAATTTATTTAATTTTGTTTGCCTCTCGTTTTGAACGTTAAGCTCTACGGATCCTTCTTTCTCAAGCTCTAAACGAGCCTCTTGGAAAATGATTTCTCTGCTTAAGTTATAAACTTTATCGTTCGTCAAATCACCATCTATCTCAGATATTTGCAGCTGTTTTCGCAAGATAACAGATTCTGCTGAGTGAAAGTCAAGCTTTTCTTTTGTTCTTAAAGCGGCCTTCCCGGCATTCATTGAGACTTTAAAACTCTCTTCATTTATTTGTCGCATAAGATTTCGCGTTGCTTCTGTCGGCCTGTCAAATTTTGTAGTTGGCTCGCGTCCAGCACTTTTTTCAGCCATTGTTGGAGCGCGTTTCGTAAAGGTTGCTCGTAGTTTTTCTGCTTGAGGCCCGCCATCAAGAATTGTTCTTCTTATTTGAGCGTCAAGTACATTGTTTTCAACTGCGCCAATAATCCCTTTAAGGACATTAGAGGAATTTATTAATCCAGCGACTCCTGCCATCATTATGGTCATAGCTTGACTAAAATCGTTAGACAGCTCAGTGGTATCTGCGCCAAATTCTTTTAAAGCATCTACACCGTCTTGGCCAACCAATCTTGTCAACTCACTCGTGGCCAAGGAAAGAGCTGCACTACTGTTTTCTGCTTCTTCAAGTTCGTCAATTAATGTAGAAAACTCGGTATTCGCCATTCCTGTTGCGGCAATAATTGCGTCAAGGTTTGCGGTTGCTGGTTGCAAAGCGTTGCCCAAGTCAGCTGATTGAGAAATAAGTTGATCAACCGTTGCGCCTATCTGCGTTCCAATTAGCGATAACCCAAACCCAAATTCACCACCAATCATTCCTCCGCCAAAACCACCTGCCGCGCCACCGATAGCCGCACCTGCTCCTTGGCCAAACAACAGTGGAAAGGCACCACCAATCAATGCACTACTTTGAGCACTTCTTAACCTCTTAGCGCGATCTGCTGCCGCTAGTGCGGCAGGGCTGCCTGGAATGTTTGCCGTTCCACCAACCGGGCTTGTTTGGCCGGTGAGCATTAAGTTTTCACGAGCAATTCTTTTTCGCTCTGCATCAACCTTTTTCATTGCCTGAATCTCCGCATCAGTTTTAATGCCAAGATCTTTTGCGTTTTCTTCTAATAATTTTTTATTTAGTTTCATCATTTTTTCAAACGTTGCCGTCTGAAAAGCCTCTTCAGTTTTAAATTCTTGTAAGAGCATATCAATCTTCATATCATGCGTTTTTCTGTCCAGTCTTTCGTTAATTCTTCCCATTTCTACAGCAAACTTTTTCTGAGCATCAAAAACTTTTACTTGACTTGCTGTTTGGCGCATTAATTGAAGACGACTTTGCGTTTCTAAGTCGCGCTGAGGACCAATTGGAGATGCATGGGCACTAGGATCTCCTTGCAGGCGAAGCGCCCGAGACTGTCTTCGCATCCTCCCAGCAGATATAGTATTTAAAATATGTTCCTCTAAGTCAGCCTGTTTCCTTAAAGATTTTATTCTAGAATTATCATTAGCTAGCAACTGCCGCTGCATTCTTTCCATCTCGCGATAAATTTTAGCCCTGTTATCCAGTTCATCGTTTGTTTGTTTTTCTCTTTTTCTTTGATCAAAAGACTTTAACTTTGACTGAAAGTTAGAAAAAGCCCTGTCCGCAGCTTCTAGCCCCTCTGTAATTTTTTTAATCTGGTCAGCAAGTTTTTTAATATTTGCTTGGCCTTGGACACTGGCCTTAATATTTACGCCGTATTCAGCCACAAGCTCAAACCAAACGCCTATTGCCCCAGTTTACCGCTTACTGGTTTCTTACGCTCTTCTGCGTATTTGAGTTTGATCTCTTGCTTTCTCCTCTTGCTCACGTTTTAGCTCATAGAAAGCCGCCCATCCAATCATTTCTTCTCGCGTCAACGTCCGAACAAGCTGAGCTACCGTCAAATGCAGCTCTGACGCAAGAAAATAGATGAAGAACCAATCGTTATTAGCTTTTCAAGTCAGCCTTCGCTTCCTCCACCTTGTTTTCCGCTCCAGAGGTCAGCATGGCAAGCTGAATTTCCTGCAACACTGAGGCGTCTACAGCATTCTTGAGTTGCGATTTCTCTCCGTCCTGAAAAAGACGTTTGCCATCGGCGTCAAGCGCCTTTTCAATCATCATGCCTAAAGCAAAATCTCCAGAGTCATCTGTATCAGATTTTTTCTGGATCGATTCACGCTCGGCAATGGTTAAAGGATGCCAATAAACCTCCAGCACTACTTCGTCTCCATCCTTCACCTCATGCTTATAAAGCTGGCTGATGCCAAACTTGTTCCGAAGCAGCTCGGTAGCACGCATGAAATAATCTCGTTTCGACTAATATACTATACGACTGCTGTAAATTGGCAAGAAATAATCCCAAGGAAGTGAGAACGATCTTCTAGCTCTAAGGGGTTTGGCCCACTAACGTCAAGCACACGCGGCGCAACATTAAATGCGTCCGTATAGCCGCTTGCATTCACTGAAGTTAGTCCATCAATCACTGCCTCGCTAACGGCTGCAAGACCTGCCGTACCAGCAGATTTAGGAACATAAACATTGCACTGAATCACACCGCTGTAATAGTCAGAGGCCGCTCCTTGGTTTTGGAGCGTGGATTGATTGAAATTTATTCGCATAGAAACATATTTTTTGGTCTTACCAGGAGTCGTGTACTTGACGTTGTCGTAAACCATTTGGACGGTGTTGTCCGCAGCTACAACTGCATCGGTAACAGCTTTTTCGAAAGCGGCTCGGGCGTTTACAAGAGTCATGGCTAAAAAATGCTGACGTTTCGGGCCTGAGTAGTCTTATTAGCCTTATTTCTTCGGCTAGCTTGTGCAGCAACATTGATCTGACCCAGCCTCTGATTCTCAGCGAAAGCCTCATTTACTTTCTGCTTTACATCACCAAGAAAAGCAATCGTTTTACCGTCTTCTAATGCATAAGGAGCATAATGTGTCGTGTTTCCGATGTAAACAGTTGGGTACTGTTTGAAATTAAAATCAAATGGCCCAGGGTAACGCCTTTCGATAATTCCCATATTTTTCTTTACGCCCCAAGGAGTAAGACTGTCACCAGTGCCTCTTGTTGCTGTCTTATATACGGCTTTCCATGGGGACTTAGTTCGCCTGTTTTCATCGCTTGTCTTCCTAGGCTCTCTTTCTATTCGAGAAGACGACGCCCTCCAGCTTGAAGCAAAATAGCCCGTATAGACTGGGCTATTTTCAGGAGTAGAAAGGTCTTCCACCAAGCTATTAATTAACCGATTAAAGCCTTGGTCAAAATAAGCTTCAAAGTCATTTTCAAAGTCAAACAAGTTAGTGTCTGCAAATTTAGCCATCAGAACACCACCTGCAAGATAAATAAATACTCTTGCCCACCTTTGTAAGTTTGAATATTAGTGATTTGGGCAACCCTGTTGGACCCTGCATATTTAACACTTACGCTATCCTCAAAAGTTGGCTGATTGTCGCCAATCAAGTCTGGAGTGATGTAAAGCTTTGCTGTTCGCTTTTCAGCTTCATCCTCCTCCTCTGATCTTACAAACTCAATTGGTGCGTCAAAAGAGTAAGACGTGTCAGTCGTCGTTAGCGCACCAGTGCTGGTGTTATACGTTGGCGACACCTTGCGGGTGTAAGTGATTGTCGTGTCAAGGGATTTGCCCAGATCAGCGACAACTGATTTGGCAACGTTTTTGAATAAACTGTCTAGTGCTCCTGGCATCTCAACCCCTCACAGTACGAACTTGGTAAGAGCCAGAACCTCCAAGACAATAAGCACCAAGATAAGACTGCAGCCAAGGGTAAACGTCGAATACGTTATTGACAGTTCCAGTAGCTTGGCTAGAAGTGTTGTACTTGACTTCGAGTTCTCCAAGCTTGACGGCTTCGTATAACCCCGTATCGCCGGTAGTCCCTGTAATCGAGTCCGTGTCATTTGCTAATGCACGTGCCAGTTCATAAGTAGCGTACTTAATGTCTGCTGGAATAGCACTGCAAGTTAATTCAACGCGATCAACGTGGTAATTGTTGCGTGGCCAGCTCAAAGCTTGGTCTGCATCGCAACGATCACCATAGAAATTCAGTGTGTCGATCCAGCGGGTGGCTGAAATCAAAGCACGGTTTTTGTTGTCGTCTTGTTTGTTATCCCACTGCGTTGAGCTTGGGACGGTTTCAAAATACGCATCCGCTTCTGCCAACGTCACAAAGCTGTTGGCTGTTGCGCTTTTGAGTGTGGCGTTGATCGTGGCAGCCATAAGGCAATAATAAGGTGGCCCCACCTAATGGTAGGGCCTTTGCTCTGATCAAGATCAGATGGTGCTGGTATCCAGCGGAGAGTTGACAGTCAACTGAACCATAGGGATCAGGTCGATGTCATAAGTGGCGGCCCACTTGTTAGCGGTAGCCAGGTTGGCGTTGGTGGGGTTGTCACCAGCGTCAGACCACTTAGTTCCCATCACGTGATAGGTGCTGTGGTAATCCACAGAAAGCACGTCTTGCTTCGAGAGGACGTTGCGGTCAGCTTCAATCCGAAGATCTTGCTGCACACCTTCAAGAATGGTGCCTGACTTAACCAGATAGCAGTAGAACTCTTTCTGGTGGCCGGACGTACCAGGAGCAACGGTGTTGACCTGTGAGTCAACAACAACGCGCATACCGGCAAACTCACCAACTTCACGAGCGCCAATGCCTACGCCACCACCACCCCAAGTCACTGCGCCAGCAGCGGCGAGTGCTGAAGTAGAGAAGGTCAGCATTCCTACCTGATACAGGTAGTAAGCAACGGAAGGGTGAACAATCAGAGTGTCCAGCTCTTCACCACGCTCTCCAAGCTTGGAGCGGGCTTCTGCCACTGTTGCAGCAGTCAGGAAGTTGGCTTCAGCGCCGCCAGAAGCAGCACCTTTACCTTTGTCCAGCGCGTTGGCAGAAAGTGCTGTGCCAAACAAGCCAGCAAGCTGTGAGAACAGACGTGCGCTGTTCAGCTTGTTGATTGCATCAGCCAGCTGGTTACGGATGTGAAGCATTGGATCTTCACCAGCCGCCAAAACTGCAACGTCATCTACGGCATACGCGAAACCGCGATGGCAGATGGTTGCAATTTGAGTGCCAGTACCGATCTTTTGTGGCGTTAGATAGCCACCAGAACTGGTACCCCATGTTGCTGTTCCGTCCAAGATCTCTTCAGTTGGAGATACAGGATTGAACTCAGGAACCTGGATGCGAGTACCGCCTTCGCGTGAATCGAGAAGTGCGTTACGAATGACAGCGCCAGACTTGATAAACAAGCTGCGCTCTTTGATGGCCTCAGACACATAGGTGCTGAGATTATTCCTTTTTACGATGTCCGCGAGTAGGACACCGCCGGAATAATTCTGAAATGGAGCAGCCATTTCTTATTCAGGGATAATGTTTGCGGTGGATCAAGTCACAGACTTGAGATGGTGTCCCACAGGGACTATTTACCAGCCTCTCTCCTGAGCACAGCTGCAAGATCAGGGTTAGTTTCTTCCAACATCATACGTTGAGTTAAGTTCGCTGTCGCGTCTGCGTAGGGGTTAGCCATGCCCGTAGTACCTGCAGTTCCTGTTGATGGCTTAGCTCCCATCCCAGCTTGAGTGCTTGGCTTGAAGTGATGTTCAAAGCCAGAACCAGGATTTTTTAGCTTGGCTAAATAAACACCTAGGTCTTGTTCAACGCCACCGTCGAGAACTTTGACGCTGCCGTCTTCAGACTTCTTAAGACCGTTCTGCACTAATTGCAGCATTTGCTCAGCATTAATCGCTCCAGCCTGACTAATCGCAGACAAAGCAGACGTTTGCATTGCTGCAGTTTCGTTTGAAACCCGAAGATCTTGTAATTGACGCTCTAGCTCGCCAATTCGATCTTGCTTTTCTTGAGCAGTTTTGTTGGCTTCTTCCCAAAGGTCTTTCCATTGACCTTGGTCCTCAAGCGTTTTTCTACGCTGATCGTCTTGCTTTTTGTAGACATCATCAAGCTTGCCCTTGATGCCTTGGAATTTATCCTCGGCTTCATTGGCGCGTACTTTTAACGCCTGAATTTGTTGCTCGTATGCTGAAACGTCTACAGCAGGAGTTGAAGTCGCAGTCTCAGCCACGGGCTGATCAGGAGTTGCCACAGGCGTCTCCTGGATGACTTGTTCTTCCATTGGGAAAAGTAGATTTACTCTTCTACTTTACTGCTTTTAGCTTTTTTAGTTTCTTTCTTTGCAGCAGAAGCTGAAGATCCCTCTTTTTTGGGAGGGTTGATCTCTTCAAAACGAAGTCCCATGAGAACAAGAGCTGTTATGCCCCTACTGTACCTCTGATGCTTGGTCCTGCGACTCTGCTGATGTAGGCAGGATTTCACCCTGTACCAACATCTCGCGGAACTCTTCGCGGTCGATAATGCTGTCTTGGAATAGCTGAGCCATTGCCGTAATGTCTTGACCAATAAGACGCTGAAGATCGAAGTCACGGCTGATCTTCACTTCAGGTGGCTCAATACCCAAATAGTTGGCAGCCAAGTTATAAGCCTTCTGCAAACCTGACTCCAGATCCATGGAGACCATCGACAACATTGAATTTGTGTCGATACGGTCTAGGCGTCGTGCGTCGGCAGATTCAGCTACGAATTTCTGTTGGCTGAGCGTGCTGATACCCAGCGTCGCCATTTGTTGCTGTAACTCTTGGATCTCCGCAGATTGCGCTTCAAAAGCACTAGCGGCAGGCTCCACGTAGTAAACCTTGTTTCCCGGCTGCGTCGCCATCGCATAGTTGACACTAATCGCCATATCTTTCGTCTGATCATCCCAACCCTCAAGCACCAACATCGGTTGTGATGCGATGTGCAGGCTATGAATCAAATCAGCTTGGCGCTGGAAGTGAGCAAGATTTAGATGAGCAATGTCCAAAAGTGGTGGACGACTTGTCAACGTGTCCGTCTTGTTCGCATAAATGGTGACCAGGGGGACTTGATCAAGTGAATACGGCCCAGACTCAACAAGCTCAAACTCCGCCGTAGCGTCTGATTGGTCAAACGAAGAGGGGTATGGGAAGTTCCCTTGCATCGCTTTCTTTTGCTCTTCTTGCCGATAGACGCGATAACGACCCGGCTCAATGACACGAATCTGGTCATAAACCTTTTCTCCGAACTCACCATCAGGAACAACAGCTTTCTCGCCAATACGCACTTGCGTCAAGTTGCCGTAATTAGATTCACGATCCAAACGCCAGCCATACACTTTGGTTGGGTCAACCTCAATCCAATATGGGCGACGATTTAATGCACGCTCTTCTGCAAGGCTTCGGGCTTCTGTTGGAGCGGGAAAGTCAACCAACGTATGGCAATGGCCATAGGTCA
>Ga0181394_1001019_pt1 | contig 12300 bp, 13 predicted proteins | sample 17SPOviralmetaG_FD_130123 | JGI IMG/M metagenome (GOLD analysis project Ga0181394, IMG submission 130123) | Marine viral communities from the oligotrophic San Pedro Time Series (SPOT) site, San Pedro Channel, CA, USA - 17 SPOT_SRF_2010-11-23 | ecosystem: Environmental > Aquatic > Marine > Strait...
AGAGCCATTGAAGATGAATTTCCAGATAAAACAGTAACTGCTTTAGAAAATAAAGTAGAAGAACATAATGAAGAACACGGAAGCGCTAAATCAAAAAGAGTTACTTTAGGAATGTTAGCTAAAGTTTATAAAAGAGGAATTGGTGCATATAGCACTAATCCACAATCTGTAAGACCATCTGTTAGTTCTGAAGAGCAATGGGCAATGGCAAGAGTTAATTCATTCTTATTTGCAGTTAGAAATGGCAAATACAGAAGTGGCAAACATGATACTGACTTATTGCCAGAGGGTCATCCAATGAAAACAGAAGATGAAAGAAGTGAAGTAAACTTAACAAATAGTGAAAATTATGATACATTCGCTAAAGATAAAGAAAGAGGTGCTGAAGTGGAAAATCGTCACGTTGTAGATGTGCAAGAAACTGATGAAACAGTTACAGTTGTATTTGAAAAGCATAAAGAAATGCCATCTGAAGAAATGAATGAAGAAAATGAAAATTCATATGAAGATAAAGAAGAAGAAAAGATGGAAGATGATGAAAGAAAAGAACCTATTTCTTTAGATTACAGAGCCATTCAGCTTGATCAAAAAGCTATAGATGAAGAAAAAAGAGTTGTTAGCGTAGGTGTTTCAAGTGAAGAACCTGTAAAAAGACAATTTGGAATGGAAGTAATGGATCATACAAAAGAAAATATGAACCTAGAATTTTTAAACTCTGGTCGTGCGCCTTTATTATTAGATCACGATATGGAAAAGCAAATCGGAGTTGTGGAATCTGTTGAACTAGACGAAAATGCTCGAAGATTAAGAGCATCTGTTCGCTTTGGAAAAAGTGAAAAGAGTTCGGAAGTGTTCAATGATGTCGTTGATGGGATAAGACAGAATATTTCTGTAGGTTATCGTGTCGACAAAAAAGTAGAACGCGAAGATGATCCAGAAGATTATTATCGTGTTGCAACTACACCAATGGAAATTAGTATAGTCTCAATCCCTGCAGATCAGTCAAGTCTTGTTGGTGTTGGTCGTTCTAGTTCCGAAACATTAAAATCAACCATTCAGATTAAGGAGAATAATATGTCTGAAAATATCGATCTTGATGCAGTAAGGCAAGAAGCAGCCAAATCAGCATCAAAAAATGCTAAGGACATAATGACTTTAGCAAGAAAGCACAATAAGGCAGACTTAGGTGAAGCTGCTTTAGGTCGTGGAATTGACATTGCCGAGTTTAGAGGTGAACTTCTAGACGTTATTGGAAATGACAAGCCACTTGATACACCTGTAAATGTAATTGAAGAAGCATCTAAAGAAAAAAGAACTTATTCTTTAGGAAGAATGATTCAAGCACAAGTAACAGGTGATTGGAAAAATGCAGGCTATGAAAGAGAAATGTCAGAAGAAATAGCTAAAAGAACTGGTAAGCAATCACAAGGAATGTATGTTCCAGATTTTGCTTGGCGTTCTGGTGTTATGACAACTGCAGCCACAGGTGGTATCTCTGGTGAGAATGTAACAGATCAGTTTGTTCCAACAATCCAAAGAGGTGACTTGTTCATAGAAGCACTAAGAGCAAAGCAAGTAATGTCAAACTTAGGTGTTACTTATATGGGTGGTCTAACTAATAGAATTAGAATACCTAAAATTGCAACAGGTGCATCAGGAGGATTTGTTGAAGAAGCAGCAGATGTTTCAGACCAAAGTCCAACAGATGCAGGTGTAACATTACAACCTAGAACATTAGGTGCATTCGCAACTATGTCTAGACTATTAATGTTAGAAAGTGTTCCTGCAATCGAGCAGATTGTTCAAGATGACCTTTTACGTTCTATTGCTGATAAGATTGAATATCATGCAATAAATGGTTCTGGTTCTTCTGGACAACCAACTGGAATTCTAAACAATTCAGATGTGAATAATTTAGATATTTCTGCAGGTACAGACGTTGCAGCCTTAACTTGGGCAGATATAACAGACCTTGTTAAGTTAGTTGAAGAAGATAATGGAGTTGTGAATGCAAATACATTAGGTTTCTTAACTAACCCTAAAGTTAAAGCTAAAATGGCAAATACTGTTAAAGTTGGATCAACAGATAGTATTATGTTATTGAATGACCCTTGGAATGCCATTTATGGTTACAAGGCAGAGTTCACTAACAATGTACCATCAGACCTAGACCCGGGTGATGGTGGATCAGATGCATCAGCAATGATCTTTGGTGACTTCTCACAGTTAATGGTGGGATTATTTGGAGCGCCATCAATCATAGTTGACCCATATTCTGGTTCAAAGTCTGGTGATGTGACTATAAGTGTTATGCAAGAAGTTGACGTTGCATTAAGAAATGCAATATCATTTGCTAAGACAGATGAAATCTCAACTGCTTAATTAGCATAATAAATTGGGAGTGGTTTTCGGATCACTCCCATTAACTATTACGAGGTATTTATGAAAATTAAAATTTTAGAAAAATGTTATATCGGAACAAATGGTAATATGTTTGCAGGTGAAGAACATGACATTGATGATAGAATTGCAAACAAATTAATTACTAGAGGTTTTGCAGAAGAAGCTAAAGTTAAAAAAACAAAAAAAAGTATTATTAACAGAGCAGTTAAAGCATTAGAAACACCAGAGGATGAGTAATGGCAGTTGAAAGTGCAGCAGATCGATTATTATTCTTAGAAGTAGATGATTTTGGAACTACTGCAAGTTATACTGTTCAAGGTGGTTCTGCTGCTAATATAACTGGTATATTTGATAACGAATTTATAGAGGTTGATGCAGGTGGTAGTGTGGGAGTTGCAATTCAGCAACCTCGATTTTTATGTAGAACTGATGATGTTTCTAGTGCTACAGAGGGTGATGCTATAACAATTTTAGGTGTGGCTTATACAATTAGGATTGTTCAAGATGATGGAACTGGAATGACAACTTTTGTATTAGAGAAAAACTAGTGGCACATTTAAGGAATCAAATTAGAGATGCTATGGTTACAAGGTTGACTAATCTAACAACTACAGGAACAAATATTTTTAGATCAAGAATATATCCATTAGAAAGTAATAATCTTCCGGGATTATGTATATTTACAAAGTCAGAAGTTACAACTTTTGATACATTAACAAGACCTAGATCAATAAATAGGGTTTTAGAAATTGGTGTTGAAGCATATGTTAAAGCGACAAGCAACTATGACAATACACTTGACACGATTGCAGTAGAAGTTGAAGAAGCTATTGCATCAGATGTTACGTTTGGAAGTCTTGCGAAAGATACACAAGTGACATCTTTTGAAAGTGACTATAGTGGTGATGGTGAACAACCTATTGCCATAGGTCGCTTTACAGTTGAGGTAATTTATAGAACCTTAGAAAATGACGTAGAAACTGCAGCTTAAAAGGAGATAAAAATGGCAACACACGCAGGATCAGAGGGAACAGTTAAAAGTGGCTCAAATACAGTCGCTGAAATTCGTTCTTTTAGTTTAGAAGAAAGTGCAGATACCATTGAAGATACAACAATGGGTGACACTTCAAGAACATATCTAACAGGATTAAAAACATTTAGTGGTTCTGTAGATGTATTCTGGGATGAAACAGATACAAATGGTCAAGTATCATTTGCAGTTGGTGCATCTGTAACTTTAGCAGTCTATCCAGAGGGTGCAACAAGTGGTGACACTTATTATTCTGGAACTGCAATCGTAACAGGAAGAACAATTACATCATCATTTGATGGTATGGTTGAAGCATCTTTTACATTGCAAGGCTCTGGTGCTCTTACTGCTGCAACTGTTTAGAGGTGATTAATGTCATTAGGTGAACAGATTGCATCTAGACGTATAAAAGAAAAAAGAACTATTGAAGTTCTAGAATGGGGTGAAAACAATGCTCCATTAATTTTATATGCTAGTGCTATAACTGCAGGTGATATTAATAAGTTGCAGAGAAAGCATAAAAACTTTCTAAATGATATGACTGTAGATGGAATGGTAGATTTAATAATTGAAAAAGCTGAAACCAAAGATGGTGAAAAAGCATTTACAATAGCAGATAAACCATTTTTAATGAGTGAAAAAGTAAACATAATTGCAGAATTATCGGCAAAAATGTTTGGTGATATTGTTTCTGTAGAGGAACAAGAAAAAAACTAAAAAGCGATTTGTTAAGGTTTAATTTATTAGCTTTGGCAGATCGCTTACACAAAACAGTTGATGAAGTTGAACATTTGACTTTATCAGATATAAATGAATGGCAAGCATATTTTAAGGCAGTAGAAGATGGCAGACCAAAATCTTAAAGTTACCTTATCAGCAGTAGACAAAACAAGACAAGCATTTGCAAGTGTTAGAGGTGGGTTAAGCAGAATTGGTAGATCAGTTGCTAATGTTAAAACTGCTTTAATTGGTTTAGGTGCAACAGTTGCATTAAAACAATTTGCAACACAAATTGACAATCTAGCTAAAGCATCTAGTCGTTTAGGTCTAACAGTTAATCAAATCCAAACATTACAATTTGCAGCAAGTCAAACTGGTGCTAGTTCTGAAGAATTAGAAAAAGGTTTAACTAGATTTTCAAGAAGTATATCAGAAGCATCTACTGGATTAGGTGTTGGTGTTAAGGCGTTTGAAGCATTAGGAATAAGTGTAACTAATACAGATGGCGCATTAAAGCCAACTAATGAATTATTAAATGAAGTTTCAGATCGTTTAAGTGGTATAAAAGACCCTGCAGATAAAGTTAGAATTGCATTTGATTTATTTGGTAGGTCTGGTGTTAATTTAGTTAATACATTACAAGCAGGTTCATCAGAACTAAAAAAATTAAGAGATGAATTTAATTCTGTAACATTTCAACTTACTCAAGAAGATGCAAAAGCAGTTGAACAAGCTAATGATTTATTTGATAAATTAGGCAGAACTTTTAGTAGTATTGGTCAATCAATAACATCATTTGTTTTACCACCATTATCAAGATTAGCTAGATTTTTAACAACAAGTATTTTAACAGGGTTTGCAGTTGCCATTGATGGTGCTAGAGATTTTGTAAATTTTTTTATTGATTCATTTAATAAAATTGGAGAAGTAATTAAAGTTTTTCCAAAAATTGATGAAGTTACATTTGGCAAAAGCGTTACTAGAAGATTAAGAGAAATTGTTGCTAGTTATGATAATGTTGGGGAGTCAATTAAAAAAGTAAATGAACCTTTAAGAATTAATGTTCAAGGATTTGCAAGAGTAAAAGAAGAATTAAAACCATTAAAAACAGTTTTAAATGATACAGAAAAAGCATTTATTGGAGTTGCTAAAAGTGCAACTGATAGAATGACAGATAGTTTAATGGGATTAATTCAAGGAACTGTAAAAGCTAAAGATGCTTTTAGAGATATGGCAAATTCAATAATTTCTGATTTAATTAGAATGGCAATAAGAAAATATATAACAGATCAATTATTTGGAATAGCAACAAAAGCAATATCTGGTGCATTTGGAGCGCCTGTAGTTGGTAGTGGAGTTGAGGGTGGTTCTGTTGTAGGTGCTAGAGCAATAGGTGGTTCGGTACAAAGAGGTCGACCATATATGGTAGGTGAAAGAGGTGCAGAGTTATTTGTGCCTAATAGAAATGGTGCAATAGTTCCAAGTGATGCTATGGGTGGTGGTGGAGTTGTTGTTAATCAGACAATTAACCTAAGTACTGGAGTTGCACAAACAGTTAGAACAGAGGTTTTAGGAATGTTACCACAAATAGCTGAAGCTGCAAAAGGTGCAGTTTATGATGCTAGACGTAGAGGTGGACAATTCGGATCAGCATTTGGAGCATAAAAGATGGCAATAACATATCCATTAACATTACCAACAATTACAGGTGTTCAGTCTGTTAATTTTATTGCTAGAAATTCAGTAGGAACAACTGCATCACCATTTACATATGAGCAACAAGTTTTTAAAAATGTAGGTCAAAGATTTGAAGCTGATATAACATTGCCACCTATGTCTAGAGTAGATGCAGAAGTGTGGAACACATTTTTTATAAAACTATATGGTCAATTCGGAACATTTTTATTAGGTGATCCAAATAGTGCAACACCTAGAGGAACTGCATCAAGTTCTGCAGGTACACCAGTAGTAAATGGAGCAAGTCAAACTGGTGACACATTAAATATTGATGGAGTACCGGCAAGTCAAACTGGTTATTTAAAAGCAGGTGATTATATTCAATTAGGCACAACTTCTAATGCAAGAATATATAAAGTTTTAGATGATGCTGATAGTAATGGCTCTGGTGAAGTTGCTTTAACAATTTATCCAGATTTAAGATCATCACCATCTGATGGAGCAACAGTTGTTGTATCAAGTGCAGTTGGTTTATTTAGATTAACAACACCAACACATAATTGGTCAATTAGTACAGATGGTATTTACTCAATGACATTTGGAGCAGCAGAAGCGATATGAGTAGAGATTTAACAACTTCAGTAAATACTATTTTAGAAAGTAATTCGCTTAAACCTTTTTTTGCTTTAGATTTAGAATTTGATGGAGGTAATTTTGTTGCTTGGACAGGTTATGGAAATATTACTTTTGGTGGCACAACTTACTTTGGTTCTGGGGATTTTCTTAATGTTTCTCAAATAAGCGAAACTGCTGATATACAAGCGAATGGAATAAATATTACACTATCTGGAATACCATCTGATTTAATATCAAGTGCTTTAAATGAAACATATCAAGGTAGACCTGCAAAATTATATTTAGGTTTATTAGATGATAATAATGCAGTTGTTGACGATCCTTATTTAATGTTTAGTGGTCGTATGGACACAATGGGTATTGAAGACAGTGGTGATACTGCCAATATAGGTTTGACTGCTGAAAGTCGCTTAATTGACTTAGAAAGAAGTAGAGAAAGAAGATACACATCTGAAGATCAGAAGATAGATTATCCAACAGATAAAGGATTAGAGTTTATTGCTGATTTACAAGATAAAGAAATAATATGGGGTAGTTAATGGGATTTTTTAAAAATTTTGTTAAAGCATTAACTAATCCGGCAACATTAGTTGCAGCAGTTGCAGCAGTTGCTCTTGCTCCTGCTACTGGTGGAAGCAGTTTAGTTTTATTTGCAAAAGCATATGTTATAACGGCAGCATCAACTGCAGCTTTACAAACCTTTTCTCCAAAACCAAAGCTACCTAGTTTTAGTGATTTTGCTTCAGAAACACAAAACAGAACACAAATGATTAAGCAACCAACTGTTGCTAGAAGAATGATTTATGGAGAAACAAGAGTATCTGGTGTTTTAGGTTTTGCAGAAAGCACAGAAGACGATAAGTTTCTTCATCTAGTTATTTTAATGGCATCACATGAAGTTAATTCTATTGGTCAAATATATATAAATGATGTTGCAATTACTTTAGATGGCAATGGTAATTGTACTGCACCAACTCAATATGCAAACTTAATTAGAATTAATAAACACTTAGGATCACCATCTCAATCAGCAGACGGAGATTTAATAAATGATAGTAATGGTAAATGGACAGATCAACATAGATTGAGTGGCATAGCTTATATGTATGCCAGATTAGAATTTGATGCAGATGCTTTTCCAAATGGATTACCAAACATATCAGCTATAGTTCAAGGTAAAAAATTATTTGATCCTAGAACATCAACAACTGTTTATTCAACAAATCCTGCATTAGCTATAAGAGACTATTTAACAGATAATATTTATGGTTTTGGATCATCATCTTCAGAAATAGATGATACATCTTTCACAACTGCAGCAAATATTTGTGATGAAAATGTTACTTTATCTGGTGGTGGTACTGAAAAAAAATATACAATTAATGGAACATTTGAAAGTAATGGAAGTCCAAAACAAATATTAGAAAATTTATTAACCTCTATGGGTGGATCAGTTATTTTTTCTAATGGTAAATTTAAAACAAAAGCAGCTAAATATGTTGCTCCGACTGTAACATTAGATGAAAATGATTTAAGAGGTTCTATTTCTTTACAATCCAGACGATCAAGACGTGATAATTACAATGCAGTTAAAGGTATTTTTACATCACCAACTAATAATTATGTTGCTGCAGATTATCCTGCATTTACATCTACAACATTTCAAAACGAAGATAATGGTGAGCAAATCTTTTTAGATTTAGATTTGCCATATACAACTTCTTCACCTATGGCACAAAGATTAGCTAAGATTGCTTTATTTAGAAACAGACAGCAAATAACATTAGATATGCCTTGTAAGTTAAAAGCATTTCAACTGAATGTAGGTGATACAGTATCAATTACTAATCAAAGATTTGGATTCAGTTCTAAAGTTTTTGAAGTAGGTGAATGGAATATTGTATTTGAAAATGATGCTAATGGCATACCTGTTATGGGAGTTGATTTAGTTTTAAGAGAATTAAATAGTGCAGTTTATGATTGGAATGCTGAAGAAAAGGCATTTCAACAAGATAATACTATTTTGCCAGACCCATTTGTTGTGACATTACCAACTGTATCTGTTTCAGATGAATTAAGAGTTTTAAATGAAGAAGCTATATCTGTTCTGGTTGTTAATGCAAGTAGTTCAAGTGCAAGAGTAATTGATTTTGAAGTGCAAGCTAAAAAAACAACAAGTAGTGATTATATAAATTTAGGCAAATCAAGTGCAAATTTATTTGAATTAATTAATGTTGAAGATGATGCTATTTATGATGTTAGAGTTAGATCAATATCAAGGTTCAGTAAATCACCTTTTGTAACAAACCAACATCAAATAGTGGGTAAAACTGCACCACCACAAAATGTAACAAATTTTTCAATTAATATAATTAATACTGAAGCGCATTTAAGTTGGACACCTGTTGGAGATTTAGATTTATCACATTATAGGATAAGACATTCAAGAGATACTTCAACAAGTGCAACATATGCTAATTCAGTTGATTTAATAGATAAAGTTTCAAGACCTGCAAATACGGCAGTAGTTCCGGCAATGACAGGAACATATTTTATCAAGGCAGTTGATAAATTAGGAAATGATAGTTTAGATGCAACATCTTCAGTTGCAATAATAGAAAATATAAAAGATTTAAATTCAGTTGCAACTTCTACACAAAACCCAACTTTTAGTGGTGCAAAATCTAATGTTGTTGTTATTGATAATAAGTTAAAATTAGGAACAAGTGTTTTATTTGATGCAACTGCAGGTAATTTCGATAGTACAGGTGGGTTATTTGATGGTGGTGGTGGAACTGTGGCATCAAGTGGAACATATGATTTTGATAATTATATTGATGTTGGTGCAGTTTATACAAGTCGAGTTACTGCTAATGTTACAGTTGAAAGAATAGATTATGGTGTTCAATTTGATGATGCTACTGGTAATTTTGATGATAGAGAGGGTTTATTTGATGGTGATGCAAATGAATTTGGAAACACGAATGTTGAGTTACAAATAGCAACAACTGAAGACGATCCATCTGGAAGTCCAACTTATACTGATTTTAGAAAGTTTTTTGTAGGTGATTATAAAGCTAGAGCATTTAAATTTAGAGCAATATTAACTACAACTGATAGTGAAGCAACACCGAGTGTAAGCGCATTGTCAGTGACTGTTGATATGCCAGATAGAGTTATTGCTGATAATGATATTGTAAGTGGTGCAGGATCAAAAACTATTACATTTAATCCTAATTTTAAAGGATTACAGGGTGTCGGTATTTCTGCACAAAACTTGGCTAGTGGTGATTATTATGTTATAACAAGTAAAAGTGTTAGTGGATTTACAATTACTTTTTATAATAGTAGTAATAGTGCAGTAAGTAGAACTTTTGATTATGTCGCTAAAGGATTCGGTGAGATAGCAGCTTAAAGAGGTAAATATGGCTCAACATGATTTTGTAATAGACAACCAAACATTTCCTAATTTTAGGTCAGATTTAAATAATGCTTGGTCAGCAATCGTTTCACAAAGTAGTGGGGGTTCTGAACCGAGTACAAAATATGCTTATCAATTATGGTATGATAGTGGCAATAATATTTTAAAAATTAGAAATGCTGATAATGATGCTTGGATAAGTTTATTTACATTTGACCAGACTGCCGACACGGCTGAAGTTTCAGCAGGTGGTGGTGCAGGGTTCTTTCAAGGAGATAATGGAACAACTGGTGATTCAACAAATGGTAAAAAAGATATTTTTAGAACCCACGAGCAAGAACTAAATACAAATACAACTATAGCATCTGGTGATAATTGTGGTTGTTTTGTTAGTCTTTCAATAGCATCTGGTGTAACTTTAACCCTAAGTGGAAATTTGGTGATAGCATGAGTTCAACAATAAAAGTAAACAATATCCAAAATCTTGCAGGAGATGATAGTGGAATAGACCTATCAACGAATGACCAAATAATTTTAAAAACTGCTAACACTACTGCCATAACAGTAGATAGTTCTCAAAATGTTTTTGTTACTAAAACTAGTTCTGATGTTGCAGTCGTTGGTCAAGAACTACGTTCAAGTGGTTTTTTTGCATCTACAAGAGATGGTGCAACTGTTTCAGCATTAACTAGATTAAGTTCAGATGGCACAATTTTAGAGTTTAGAAAAGATAGTTCTGCTGTAGGAAGTATTGATGCAGTTGGTGGGAAACTAACATTAAATTCACAAGGTTCTAACCTTGTTTTTAATGTAGGTGGAACAACATATATAAATATGGACAGTACGCATATTTATCCTCAGACCGATAATGCTTATGATTTAGGTAGTGGGGGCAATCGCTTTGATGATGTATTTGCAACCAATGGCACAATTCAGACATCAGACCAAAACGAGAAGAACACCATAACAGACAGTGATTTAGGTATAGACTTTATTAAAAGACTAGAACCTAAGTCTTACATATTTAATGGTAAAACAAGAACACACTATGGTTTAATTGCACAAGACGTTGAAACTGTTCTTAGTGACATTAACAAACCTACAAGTGGTTTTGCAGGGTTTTGTAAAGATGATATATCAGAAGAACAAGATGGCAGTGGGTATAGATATGGTTTGCGATACCACGAGTTTGTTGCACCTTTAATCAAAGCAGTAAAAGAACAGCAAACAATCATAGAAGATTTACAAGCCAGAATTACAGCATTGGAGAGTGAATAATGTCAGAAATAAAAGTAAATAGTGTTGTAAACTCTACTGGAGATAATGACAGTGGATTAGATTTATCTACTAATGACCAAGTTATAATAAAGACGGCAAATACAACTGCTTTAACAGTTGATTCAAGTCAAAATGTTACCCTTGCAAGTAAATTAGCAACCACTAATTTAGGAACTGGTGCTGTGTTGCAAGTTGTTCAACAAGTTCTTAGCACAGAAAAACAAATAAATAGTGCATCATATATTACAACTGGATTATCTAAAGCTATTACACCAACATCAACTTCATCTAAAATACTAGTGATAGTCAATGCAAGTTTTGATGTTTTCCAAAATGGTGATGCAGGACGTGCTATTTTTGCTGAAATCAAAAGAGGTAGCACACAGATAGCAGAAAAAACAGTTGACGCATATGCAGACCAAACTGGTATAGGTTATTATGCAATTCCTGCTGATGGTAGTATGATATTTTTAGACTCTCCAAGCACTACTAGTGCTACTACTTATACAGTAAATGGTAAGGTAAGTGATGCATCAAACGAAATGACTTTAAGAATATCAAAATCAAGTTCAGATTCAACACTAACATTAATGGAGATAGCTGGATGATAAACATCGCACAGTCAATAAAAGCTATAAATTTAAATGCTGAATTTGCTATACTAGAAGATGACGTAAAACAAATTGAATGGTGCAATGGCACAAAGCCTATATCAGAAGCAGATATATTGGCTAAACAAAAAGAACTTCAAGCAGAATATGATGCAAATAAATATCAAAGAGATAGAGCAAAAGCCTATCCATCTATAGCAGACCAACTAGATAACATTTATCATAATGGTATAGATGCTTGGAAGACAACTATCAAAGCTATTAAAGACAAGCACCCTAAGGAGTAATTTATGAGTACATTAACAGTAGGAACAATATCAGAAAAAGTCGTAGATGCAGGGGTAGCAGTTGATGGTGTTACACTCAAAGATGGTGGTGCTACATTTACAAGTGATGTAACAATAGGTGATGCTAGTGCTTCAGACAAGAAGATATTGTTTGATGGCAATGCAGTAGACTACCACATAGGACTAGATGACAGTGCAGATTCACTGATTATAGGTAAGGGTTCAGCTTTAGGTACT
>Ga0181394_1001020_pt1 | contig 12296 bp, 19 predicted proteins | sample 17SPOviralmetaG_FD_130123 | JGI IMG/M metagenome (GOLD analysis project Ga0181394, IMG submission 130123) | Marine viral communities from the oligotrophic San Pedro Time Series (SPOT) site, San Pedro Channel, CA, USA - 17 SPOT_SRF_2010-11-23 | ecosystem: Environmental > Aquatic > Marine > Strait...
ACGGAAGGAGACGGCGATGCGATGCGACGAGAAGTACTGCCCACCGACGTACCAGATTCACGTCGACCGGCCAGTGAACACGCTGCTGAAGGATCAAAGCGGGGGCGCGGGGCTTCGAGTGTCGGGCGACGACGGGACGCACTCGAAACACCCGCCGACACCGCTGTGGACGCTGGCGAACGCGTACCGGAAGACAAAGATGGACTACCTGCAGGAGCAAGCGACTAGCTCCGGTGTGCGTCTTGTGGCACACGCAATTCCGTAGGTTTTTCCAAGAGTGATTTAGCATGGCTCCTCAGCTGCAGATTAACCAGGGTCCCCAGGACGCGCTACTGTACGATAACACGCGCTCATACTTTACTAACGTCGGCTACGTCCGCACGTCTAACTTTCAGGTGGAGTACCGCGACGTCGATTCGCAGAACGCCACGTCTTTCGGCACGACGGTGCAGTACGTCATTCCGAAGGCGGCGGACTTGCTCGGCCCGGTGGATTTGATTGTGAACCTGGCGACGCCTAATGACACCTCAGTGACCGGCGCGGCGGCTGGGGATCTCGCATGGGCACAGTGGGTCGACGAGCTGGGCTTTGCGATGATCGAGAAGGCCACGCTGAGCATCGGCTCGAATGACATTGAGACGATCACGGGTGAGCAGATGCAGCTTAAGAACGAGCTGATGACTTCGGACGAGCAGCGTCTTGGCTTTGACCACACGCTCAAGACCGGTCGCCCCGCCGTTGCCAACGTGGGGGAACGCACCACCGCCGTGGTAAGCGCCACTAAGGCAGCTGCGGCGGATGGCGAACTCCATGACATCGCCCTGAAAGGTCAGACCGCCGGGCTAATTGCAGTTGGCCAGATTGTGAAAATGGCTGGGACGCGAATTGGCGTCGTTACAGTTGTGACCAACCAATCGAAAATTGATATTCAGACCGACGCGACGACGCCACCTGCCACCTTTGCCACTGCTCTCGCCGTCGATGATGTCCTATCGTTCTTCGGGCCCTTGATTACGACCAACGATAATGCTGGCCGGGCTAACAAGCGTGAGAACAAGGACTACACTCGGCTCATTAAGCTGCAGGAAGGCGCGACTAGGACGAAGGCGAACAAGCGCCAGCTCATTATCCCGCTCAAGTTCTTCTTCACGAACCACGTGTCGCAGTACTTCCCGCTGTCGGCCATTGCGGGCTGCAACGACTTCCGCATTGCGATCAAGTTTCGCGCCCTCTCGGAGCTTGTGCAGATCCGGGCGGATTCGGCGAATGCTGCTAAGAAGTTCGCGCTGAACGATCTGTGGGGGGCGGACCATACGAGCATCATGAGGGACACGAAGCTGCGCTGTCACTATGTGCACGTTACCGGCCCCGAGGCGACGACGCTCATGAACAAGGAGCACGTGCGTCTGATGAAGCTGTGGCAGCACCAACAGACGCAGGTCAAGATCGCCACGAATCAGACCACCTCACAGGACATCTCGATGAATCTGTCTTTCCTGCACCCGGTGAGCTCGCTCCTTATCGTGCTTCGTCGTAGTGCTGATCTGAACCAGAGTGTCGATGGTACCGATGACTCGGCACAGAAGGGCTACTTCTTCTACCACGGCGATGGGACTGCTCCCAACTACGACAAGGCCATCAAGAACGACGGCACCGATGCCGCCAATGCCGCGAACAAGACGCTTGTTGTCGAGAACGTGCAGCTCACGCTCAACGGCCAGGAGCGCCACCCGGGCCTTTCTAAGGGTATTGACACCAACTACCTGAAGCACCGCCTGATCCCTCAGCTGCACTCGAACAGCAACGCTCTGGAGCACCAGCTGCGTGCGTCGGACAACTCTGTGTCTCGGCAGGTTGGCTACGAGATGAAGGGTTCGAAGAACGTCATCGTGTACCCCTTCTCGCTCAACCCCGAGGGCAGCAACCCGGCGGGCGCGGTGAACTTCTCGAAGGTGTCACACGCTGTGCTGAAGATGACGGTCGGTGGGTTTGGCAGCGACGAGGAGCGTGTGGCGGTGGGTACCGTTGCCGGCGACGAGACTTTCACGGTCGACGTCTACGGCATGTACTACAATTGGCTGCAGATCAAGGACGGCCGCGCACTCCTCAGCTTCGCTTAAAATCTCAACGCGAGATGATGAGCAGCTACGAGCCCGATTTCATCGAGCGAAACGGTGCGTGGGTCTTGTCAATGGTAGGGGTAGTGGGGGCGTGTTGCAGTGGGTTGCTTGTGTACATGATTAAGAGCCGCTGCACACGGATTAAGGTGTGTGGGTTGGAGTGTGAACGGAGCGTGCTGGACATGACAGTGCATGACGTCGAAGCGCAAGCAGTGAGACGTCCTTAATTCTGATTCACAACCAATGGGGTACATTGTGGCGATAGACGTTGGTATTAAGAACATCGGCCTGTGTGCCTATGACCCCAAACTGGAGAAGTTTATCCACTGGGAGAACACTAGTATCGTACCACATGGACGTTACATTCCTGCACTCAACGTGCAATACGTCCGCGATTTTGTTGCTACGCATGATTACCTATTCAACAACGCATCTATTGTGCTCGTCGAGCGGCAGATGCGCTGCAACATGCGAATCATCGAAGCGGTGCTGCAGACGCTCTTCTTCGACAGGTGCCTCGTCATCAGCCCACGCAGCGTCAAGGCACATTACAAGCTGAGCACGAAGAACTACCGTGCAAACAAGGAGAAGGCGGTCGAGTGGACGTTGGGGTTCGTGCGTGATCACCCGAACGCGTTCTTGAACCCTAACACGTACCAACTCTACCTGAACGGTAGCCAAAAAAGGGACGATCTCGCCGATGCACTGCTCTTAGTGACGTACTACCTAGACACTTATTCTGACATTACAGTGACAAGTCATGCCTAGTACACGCGCTGCGCAGGAGCCGTTGGTGGATGATTACATGGAGAGCGACGAAGACTCGGACCCGGATTACCGTGAAGACAGCGCCGACTCAGACTCGGATGAATTGCCCATGACGATGGGGCGTGACCGTGCCCAATGGACAGTCGACAACGCGGACGCACTGTCGGATCTGTACCAGGACTTCTTGGACCGCGGCCGTGACGTCTTCGGCAATGCCTTCTTTCAATTAGGGTCAGTGACTGCGTTCGCACACTTTGTGTACAAACACACGACGCCGGGGGTGGTTTAATATTCTCAGGCACAAGCCACAGATGTCGACGATTGCCTTGACGTTCGCAGCGTTGTACCTGTTCAAGAAGAAGTATGAGGTGCAGCAGAAACTGGACGAGCAGGTGACGATCTACAACGAGGCTGCGGAACCCGCGACACCTATGTCCACACAGGTGATTCGGGGTGTGCAGCGCACAGTGCCGATGTCCGAAACCCACCAGGACATGAATCTGCAGGATCTAAACATGGCGGATGTGAATAACATTAAGCGGGCTGAGAAGGCGCAGGCCGACGAGGTTGTGGCGTACGAGAACCCTGTGCAGTCGCCGGAGATTCAGGGGGTGTATCTTTCGTTCGAACGCGGTTTTTGAGGCGCTCTTTGTGTCCAGAGACGTCCTTCTCGGATTGACGCGCATAGGCTTCCTGAAGTAGGTCCGTGTTGCGCCGGCTAATGTCGTGTGCGACGCGCGCGTCCCGTTTCAGTTGCACAACCCGCTGTTGCTCGAACACCTGTGGGTCGCCGAATTTTGATTGGAGATCGACTTCCCACGTTTGGACGGTCCCGTGCAAACTTGCACACACCTGTTGACGCATGTCGTCAATTGCCCGGCACGCCATGTAACAACACACGTCCGGAAATTTCTAGAGTTGTTGTGACCAATGATCGCTTCTATCATGCCAATGGCTTGCGAGAACAAGCGTGTGACGTCTGCACTGGCCGGTGCGGCCTACACCCACTTCTACGGGGCGAGTCCGATGTATTCGATGGCGGCGGGTGCGGGTGTGCACTTCGCTTGCAACGGGGGGGACACTCCGCCGGGCATGCAGGAGATCGCGATGAGTGCGGGGCTCGGTTACGTGGGTATGATGGGGTACAAGATGCTGATGGGTTGATAATCTGAAACATAGGAGATGCCAGACAACGCCGGTTTCATCTTCGCGTCAAGTGGCGGTGGAGGCAGCGGGATGTCGACAGCTGAAGCTGATGCAAAGTATGTGCCACTAGTCGACGCGGGTACATGGGGCGTGCAAGCTGCAGGGAAGGTGTACAGCTTTCCCACGTTAAGATCATGGGCTCATGAAATCGAAAACAGAGTATCACAACATGATCTCGATTTTGGTACTTATGTACAGAAGACGACGTTAACGGATGATGGTAGCACACCCGCCGAAGGAGGCGACAGTCTAGCCTTTTTCAACGCCTATGTGAAACAGCACGCAGACCAACAGTATGCCTCAAGTGGCACAGTGGGGATGACTCAAACCTTCGCAGACGGCCGCTACGCCCAACTGACGGTCATGGGGTATTGGCCCGGAAGCACGCGCACGGTCGGCGGAACCACGATTACAGAGCCTGCCATCACGATCGGTCAAGCACCACATCAGACACAGTATAATCGGGGCATGACAGACAGTGATGGCGTGACATTAGAACCCACGACGCGTCGGGCGATCACAGTTCTCGAACGTAAACAGGAGATAACATGGAGCTCACAGACAGCCCTATCACAGGCTATCGGCGCTTGGCCGACTGGTGGAACGACGCGGGCCTCAAATGGCCTTTCTCAGTTCCTCAGGCCAGCTGTAAAAGACATCGAAACGGCGATTGGGAATTGGACTGCAACACGGTCAGGTTCTCTGAACCAAGACATTAAGGCAGCTATAGAGTACCTCGAGCTAAACATGAGCACTGGCGGTGGTGGTGGTGGTAGCAGCTTGACACCCGCCCAGGTCACAGCCGCAATCCTAACCGAGTTTAACAGTTTGGGCGCGACTCATCGGGCGGCCGCTGGATGGAGTGTTGCTGCAAATGGGTACGACCACCCGCAAGCCTACTTGCGTAAGGGGGCACTAGATGACTATCTCATTAGTAAGACTGGGACTGTGTACCAAAACGACGGTGCGTTTAAGAACTACATAACATTTAGCGGTAGTTTGGGACAGGAAAGCGTCACAATACAAAACTTGAATGCGAACTCCTTGAGCTGCACAGGCAATGCGACTGCCCAAGTGCTGTATGGAAGCACACGCGTGAATACGCCCCTCGTGGAAACCGACGCGTTGGCTACCGACGTGTTGAGACCGAAAACAGCCGGCAGCGTAGCCGTAGCATGTCAGGATTTGGTTCCGGATCTCAACATGACAAGGGTACTTGGATCACCTAGCGGGGGGTTATGGCATTCGCTGCACATTCAAAACGTCTTCGCCGACACTGTTGTAGAGACGCCCAAAATCAAAGGTGACGGCACTGGCAAGCTGTTGACTCAACACTTAGTACCGGACGGAACTAACACGTACGACCTTGGCACCAACACTGTTCGCTACCGAACAGCTTACTTCGATTACCGTGTTTATGCGAGTGGTGGTTTTTTCAATGCCATTGGACAGACCTCCGACGAGCGCACGAAGACGAACGTTCGCCCAATCAGCAACGCACTCTCGGTAATCAACAAGCTGTACGCCAAGCGTTACAACGAGAAGGAGTCTGGGAATGAAGAGGTGGGTTTCATGGCTCAAACGGTCGAGGAGGTCCCGGAGTTGAAACATACCGTGCACCAGGCGGGGGAGTACAAGAGCCTCTCTTACAACGACATCCACTGTTACAATGTTGCGGCTGTGCAAGAGTTGCACCGGGCGCAGACACAGATGTTGCAGAAGATAAAGGAGTTGACGGCGCGGATTGCAGTCCTGGAAGCGCGATAATCTGATCATTGGGTGATTGATGGTGAACGCAGCGTATCTCGGACAGGGGGGCTTCGGCGGTGGCGGCGGGACTCGCGGCCCACAGGGACAGCGCGGTGAGAGAGGTCCTGCAGGGGTACAGGGTGTACAGGGCACCACAGGCGCGACGGGTGCGGTGGGTCCAACGGGGGCTACGGGGCTAGAAGGTCCAGTGGGCCAAGAGGGGCCTGCGGGTGCACAGGGTCCGGTGGGTCCAGGGGGGCCTGCGGGGGCACAGGGTGCTACAGGGCCAGCAGGTGCCGACGGTGTCGACGGTTCACAGGGTGTACAGGGCATTGTAGGGGCAGCCGGTCCCGCGGGGCCCGCCGGGGCGGACGGTGCCGACGGCCAAACGGGTCCTGCCGGTGCACAGGGTCCTGCAGGGCCTGCCGGGGCGGACGGTAACGACGGCGCCACGGGCCCAGCCGGTGCCACGGGCGCTGCTGGTGCCACGGGCGCTGCTGGTGCCGACGGTGCCGACGGCGCCACGGGGCCTGCGGGTGCTGCCGGCGCTGCGGGTGCCCAGGGCCCTGCCGGCGCTGCGGGTGCTCAGGGCCCTGCAGGTCCTGCCGGCGCTGCGGGTTCCCAGGGCCCTGCCGGGGCTGACGGCGCCACGGGCCCTGCAGGCGCTGCCGGTGCGACGGGTCCAGCGGGTGCAGACGGTGCCGACGGTTCACAGGGCCCACAGGGGGCTACGGGTGCGACCGGAGCTGCTGGTGCCGACGGTGCACAGGGCGTTGCCGGCGCGACGGGTGCAACGGGTCCAGCGGGTCCAGCGGGTGCAGACGGTGCAGATGGCGCACAGGGCCCACAGGGGGCGACTGGTCCACAGGGGCCACAGGGGGCGACTGGTCCATCGGGCTCGGGGCTTGCAAAGGTATACTCACACGTCTTCACAAATGGAGGTCAGACATGGATCGCTTCGAACACCTCGTACATTCTTGGCAAGTCCAGCAGTACACATGCCTGGACGGACAACTACAGCGCTCACGCGAACAGTGTCGCGAGTGGCTTTTCAACTGGTTCGTCAAGCACTGCGCTGATGAACTCGAACGGGTGTTTCGTGGCGCCGCGTGCAGGGAAGTACTTCATCGACGTTCGGTATTGTTGCGCAGATGCTGGTGCCTATTCGAGCTCCAATCCGGGCATTATTCAGTACAAAACCGTCTTGAAACGGGGCTCGGATAACAAAGTCTACTGCGGTCGTATGGATGGATGGCCTGCACCAGGCGTTTGGCCTTACGTATCAAATCAAATTACAACGTGTCTGGACCTGGCAGCTAATGAGCAGGTGTACTGTGAAATCAAGAGTGGTGGTGGATACTCTGGCACAACTGATCCAGGAGGGGCGTACCTGACCAGCTTTCACGGCGCCGAAATCATCAACCACTTCATCGTGTTTAGCGTGGACTAACCCAAATTAGGAAATCCCGAGCACTTCACAAAGCGAGCACATGGTGTTCGTCCCGAAGCATCTGCAGCAGTGGAAGCCCGCCAACCACTCTCACAAACGCTGCCACTGGTGCACGCGCGGTCCGCTGTCAGTGGGTAAGATGCTGATCGTGCTCGAGAGTCCAATGCGGTGGTACTTCTGCACGGAGGGATGTTGCGACAAGTGGCAGGCCCGGCGACACGACGGCGACGTCATCGAGTGGCTCAAATTCGGGCGCGGTGAGCGAGCACATGTTCTTAAACAAGTACGAGATGAGAACGAAACGCCCGCGACAGATTGTGGCCGCTGCTTTGCTCGCCTACGCGTCGATTCTCACCTATCACTGTCCATGCCCGACGATCATTAGCTGCCACAAGCCCCATTTCTTTCTCAGTGTAGGGTCAGCAGTGGGCCTGATCCTGACGCAATGAGTTACGACGACGAGTGCTTCGAGCTGTTTCATGCCGACTACAAGGAAGCGGTGGCCGAGCTAAGCAGGTTGCAGCAGCTGTTCAAAGATGCAATGTACTACAACATGGACGTCGCTGTGCATCGGCGTGGGAAGCGATCCGCAATGCACCGTCGCTTGTTTAACTTGCGCATGTACGGGCAACGACACGAGATTAAGGTGATCAACGGCAAAGTGCACGAGTACTGCACATTCCCCCTATGGTACGAAGGCGTGCCAGATGACGCGGAGCAATTGCCGCTGCAAATCATTCAAAAGGAGCTGCAGGAGGCTCTACATGACGTGTGCGCGGCCTTCCACCAGATGCAAGCGCCCTACGATTGGGCACCCGGCGGGTATCTTTACCATCGACTCACACACACGACGCAAGTTGGCCGAGTTTTTTCCAGTGGGTAGCTGATGTCCGACGACGGAGAGACGCACCGCACGGATGAGGAGTCCGTTGACGAAGAGAGTGAGAGCAGCGAGGAGGAACTTGAAGTGATTGAAGTCTTAAGTTGGGTGCTGGACGAGAACTGTCGACTGGCCTACTGGGTTGAGTGTGTGGGTGGCAAGAAGGAGTTGGTGGATCGATCGGACCTCATGGACGGCTGCAAGGCGCAGCGGTTGGTCTTGAAGTTTGAGCGCCGCAACAAATTGCCGTGGGACCAAGAATGCCCACACTGTGGCACGGAAGGTTGTGACGAATGTGAGTGTCCGGATTGTGACCGCATGTGTCGCTTTATGGAAGGTGTGAACTATGGGTGTGAAAAGCACCCAGTGGTCTAATTTCCAATGGTGGTATTATAATCATGTCAGATCCAGTGCCAGAGACTCCGAAGAAGCCCCGTAAGTACACCGGTCCCGTGAAGGGTTCAGAGGAGGCAAAGGAACGTATGGCGAAGGTGCGTGCGGCCCAGTGGGCTAAGAATGGGCTGACTATTTCCAGCCCGAGTGCTAATGGAAACTGAAACCATTTTGAGTGCGCTAAAACAACTCTCACAACAGATGCTGCTCATTGAGCAACGGTTACTGGCGATCGAGGCAGTGTCACACACCCTGCGCCTTCAATTAGTCCTTGACGACCTCGATGACGACGAGTACAGTGAAGGGGAGACCTCTGAGGAGGAGACAGAGGAGCGTTACTTTCTCAGGCCGAGGCAATGAGAGCACAGCTTCTCCTCGCGTCGATCATTGCAATTGGCGCCATCTACTACACGCGGTGTCAGGTGCTGCAGATGCATGCAGCGCACGAACAAGCTGTGGCCGAGGCTCACGATGCGTGGGCACGACTGCCGTTCACTTAATCAATACGCCTGCCGATAACTGCTCCGCCCTCACCGCGTTGTCTTACATTTCTTGCCTCAAGTGCGGCGCGGTACCAACCAGGTCTCCGGGGATCGATGCGGCCTTGACGGGCTTGATCCGCCATGTACTGAAAGTGCAAGTCGTCGAAGGTGTCGATAGATGTAGGGACACCGGCGTAGGGAGTAAGGACACCACCCTCAATGCGTTGTCTGATGTGTGTGGGGGGGTGGTACTGCGCCGGTGGCATAGAGGAGTACTCGTTGTATAAGTCCATTGCGCGGGATCTTGGGGGAGACCAGGCCCGTTCCTGCCGGCGCATGTCTTCAAGGTACTGCAACTCCAGCTCTCTTATCGGATCGACATAGGGTTGAGCTACCGCGATTCTGGTACTGTTTCTTGGGCGTTCGACTATTACCTCGGGCGGATTTCGGCCTCCATACCCCCTCTGCGCCGGCGTCAGCAACGCCCACTCCGGTGCAACGGGAATACCAAGAGCAATGGGAGTGCCCGTCACTTCTAGCGCGGGCAAGTTGCGCCCCTCGAGAATCCCCGGTCGCATCCCCTCGAGCCACGCACGGGTCTGGCCACGGGTTGTGTCTATGCTGCTAAACAGCCAATCGTCGAACATCCGGACGCTTTCCTCAGCAGTGAGACCCTGACCCATCTGCACCTCGCGGCGCAAGTGTGGGTTGTTGTTGAGGTTATTGTTATCGTCCCCCATCTGCACACGCGTTAGACTATTTGTCCTAAGGACGGTAGTACGGGTCTTTATCTTCCGGGATTGGCAGATCTTCGACATAGGGTTGCCCGTGCTCCCTCGGCCGGTAGCGGGGGGCAAAATAGGAAGCGAAGAGGGGCGCAAAGATGGAGTAACTAGGGTCAAATTCGCCATGTTCTGGCGAGAACTCGGGGAGGTTTGGTTCACCATGCCTTGTGACATACTCGTCAGCTTTCGCCGCCGTCCATGGACTCGCGTGAAGGTAGCGACGAGGCCCCAGAATCCAATTAGGGTTAGACGAAGGCTCCTTGGGTGCCCGAACGTAACGTCGAATGTATGCACGTGCATTGCCTCCTGCATGCCCCCCCCCGTAGTTAATTTGCAGTTGCTGGTAGCCCGGAGCTAAAGGAGGGAGTCTACGTGCCATGTCCTCCAAGTTGAAGTCTATAAGAGACTCCTCAATGCGTTCGTCCCGATCGGATTGTAGTTGGATCAGAGAGTATGAAGGCACGTACGTCAGCGAGTATGGCGCAGTATTGCCTATCTGCACCTGCGCGTGGGACATGAGCGACTCTGCATTTGAGTTGTCGAGGGAAGTCAGGTCGGGGTGCTTCCGCTTGCCCATAATGCTGTCAGTGCCCTCAGTAATGAAGCCCGTATCGATCGGTCGTCGCTGCATGCATGTATACCTACTAGAAGATTCGCCCGCATTAAAATCTCACATGCATGTGATGGTCGGCAAGCGTGTGTCCTGTGGACCCGGTGAGCGGTACATGAAGGGCATCGGCTGTGTCACTCCGTACCGGGGAAAAGAACCTTCGTTCCGTGAGACTGAAGAGGCGTTGTATGGGCTGGGTCCGCTCAAGCCAGTATTGACAATAACGAAGCGACCGGCGTACGTAGTTAAGCCCGGTCTTATGAAGGCGAAGGCAACTGCGAAATCATACATGAAACGCGCTTCAAAGTATCACATCCGAAAACGTTGATTTTCCGGTGGTCCCTTGATGGCGAAAGGATCTGTGAAGGCACACTGTCGCAACACGCCGAGTGGCAAGGGCTCATGCAAGAAGTCTGGCCTCGGAATCAGCGCTTACAGTTCGACCAAGACCGGCGCGCGCTACGTGCGGGCACACACCCGCAAGAAGAAGAAGTCGTAAGATTCTCACGGTAAGCAAACATGGAGCGACGGCCGATTGATAAGGGCTTCATCGAGGAGGGCACTGACGGTCCCTTGGGCAAACGGAAACGCTCCGAGCTAACCTCCTTTCAGAGTGCGAAGGCAGACTCACTCGCTCCGATCCTGGATCAGCGCACAATGAACATGTGGGGCTTAGTAAAGCGGCCAAAGCTGATGGAAACAAGTAGGTTTTTCATCACTGAGGAAGAGGAAGGCAACATACTGTTCGAGGAGAGGGTGACCCGTCCCGTGCTCGTTCCAAAGGGCTCTGACACCACTACTACTACTTATACATACCGACACCCCGTGCGTCGTGGACCTCCATCGAGCCGCGACGGGAGGCCTGATCATCCCGTTGTCAGCATCTACCGCCGCTACTTCTATGGCACTCCCGGATACTCCAGCGATACCTGGTCTCGCCGTATAGCTGACCATCCGCTAGACCCTTCGCTATACCATCCGCTATACCAATACGAGTTCTATAACCGCGCTGCGCGGCCGTTGGGTCCTGAGAACGATCCGTGGGATGCGAACCACGAGGATGAATGACCCAATCACGGACGAAGGTCCACACCCACTGTATAGGCCTTAGACGGACTTTCGTCACCGCTCACCGCGCCACTCACCAGGGGTATGGAGGCGTGTGAACCGTATCCTGGAAGCACGCCTCGTAGATCTCCCGGCAGCGCAACGTGAAGACATCCGAGGAGAGCAGGTAGATCTCGTCGCGGTCCGCCTGGTTGAGCCTGGTCGGGTAGGCCACCCAGGAGACCGCCTCGAAGGCGAAGGAGAACCTGAGCAGGACCTGGCGCTTCATCTCCTCGATCGAGTCGCCGCGGATCGCGCCGTCGCGGAACACAGTGTCCACGTGGAGCGCCATGCGGAACATCTTCTGGGCCTCGGAGTCCTCCTTGTAGGAGATCAACACGTACCCGAGCTGGTTCTCGAGGGAGTGCACGCGCTGCTCGAGGTCCACGTTCGAGCGCTGCGCCTGCAGGAGGAGGGTCTGCTGCTGCTCGAGCGTGTGATGAAAGAGGCGGAGGTCGCGCCAATACTTCTCCTGCACGGCATGGATCTCGGCGCGCAGCATCCCCTCGAAATTCTCCTCGAGCTTCTTAATCTGGTCGCGCTGGTCCGTCGCGATGCGCCTCACCTGCTCGCCGCAGTGGTCGACCTTCTCGTTGAAGAGCTGCGCCTGCGTGGCAAGGGCCTTCTCGTCGCGCTTGCGAGAGTGGAAGAGGCGGCCCAGCTTGGCGCACGTGAGAGCGAGCGTCTCGATCTGCGAGAGCGACACGCTCCACAGGCACGCGCGCAGAGTGACGCGCAGAGTCTCT
>Ga0181394_1001021_pt1 | contig 12295 bp, 15 predicted proteins | sample 17SPOviralmetaG_FD_130123 | JGI IMG/M metagenome (GOLD analysis project Ga0181394, IMG submission 130123) | Marine viral communities from the oligotrophic San Pedro Time Series (SPOT) site, San Pedro Channel, CA, USA - 17 SPOT_SRF_2010-11-23 | ecosystem: Environmental > Aquatic > Marine > Strait...
CAAAAATAGAGTTTTTGTTTATAAACTCACTTTCATCTTTGGTATTTCTATTTGGAGTAAATCCAGTAGCAGTATCTTCACCAAAATATTCACCTTGTTTAGTTCCTACTTTTTTGTAGTTAAAACTTTTAATATCGGTTGTCATATCTAATAATGGCATTATTTAATCCTTACCTTGATTGAGGAGACCATCAGCAACCCGTTGTCTTTGTATACGTTCGCTTTCTGCTGTTGTTTTTTCAAATTCAAATCGTTCTCTCTGTAGGTCAAGTTGTTCTTGTTGAAATTTTCTATCTGATTCAGCTTTACTTGCAGCCGAGTTTGCTGTTTGTTTAGCATCTTCTTTTCTAGCAGCTTCAGCTTCTTTACTTCTCATAACCATTTCTCTAGCTATTATGACACCATCAATTGCTGCTGAACCTGCCATACCTAATGGTCCAAGTGAACCAACTGCTCCACTAGCAATTTCCAACCCGGCACCCGTAAAATCTCCTTGCATGGCTTTCATCGCACCAAAGAATAATCCAGGAACCCATCCTATTCCAGGTATCTTTTTCATTCCCATTTTCATTAAAGCTTTGGAAACTCCTTTTTGAGCAACTTTTTCTGCACCTTCCATTCCTATTGCTTTAGCTCCTTTTGCGGCTACTTCTGCGGTCTTACTTTTTGTAAAACTTAAAGCATTTTTTACTCCACCTAATATTTTTCCAAATGAAGGTATCTTATCAGCTAAGATAGATATAGCCTTACCTATTAGTTTAAAAAAACCTACTATAGGACCGAATGTTTTGTCCATTAGTTTAAGTGTCATGTTGGCGATTTTATAAATAAATCGTAAAGGTATAAAAAGAGGGTAAAGTTTGTTAAACTTATCTACAATTTCTTTTCGATTTGCCATTAACCAATTGAACATATTAACAATGACCTCTCTAGTCTTTTCTAATACTTCAAGTATCATGTTTTGGATAGGTGCCAATTTGGCAATAAGTTGATTTGTTATATCTAAACTTTGATTTACTTGTTTAGTAGCCTCTGCAGATGCGTCTTTTACATCCATACCACCTTCACCACTCATCAATTTCATCAATTCAGATACATCTAATCCTGCTGCTGAAGCAACTGATCTTTTTTGTAATACATCCATTTTATTAAATGCTTCTGTTCCACCTACTTGATCTACAACTGCTTTAGCTGCTCCAGCCAAGTCTCCTTCTAACGAAAGTTGTCTAGCCTTATTTAGATTGATATTTCTACCTATCATTAACGAAGCTGTCATTTCTTTTTCAATAGAGGATTCAAAATCTAATAATGAATTAGCCATTTTAGCTGTAGTAGCAATACTCATACCCAACTTCTTAGCCTGTACAGCGGCCTCAGCTATATTTGTTCCACCGTCTTTTGCAAATTCAGCAAATACTTCTGTGTTATCTGCAATATCTGCCATAACATCTCCAGCAACAACTCCATTTGTTATTGCTAAAGCAGTAAATTCTTTCATCTTATCTACGGCACCTGCCATATTACTAGCAGCACCTATTGTCATAAAGTTTTTAGCTAACTTAGCAGAAGTATCAGTAGAGATACCGAGTGAGGCCTGTAATCTACCGAGAGTCTTTACATTCTCTACGGACATACCTTTCATTGTACCAAATTCTTTAGCTAAACTTTTAGCTGTCTGTATAGCATCATAACCAAGAAGTTTACCTTCTATTTCTGCTGCTTTCATTTGAAAAGCAAGTTCTCTAGCCTGTACAGCAGATATACCTAACTCTTTTGCTAACGATTGAGTGTAACGAAGAAATTTTATAATCAGTGCTAACGCACCTGCTAGAAGTGCACCTATTACTAGTAATGGATTAGCCAACATAACTGCAGTCATTGTTTTTATACCAGCTACCATACCCTTTATGGCCATTCTACTCATACCCAAACTGGCAAGAAGTTTATCCTGTATTTGTTGTTGACCTTGCATCGTTCTTGCCATATTAATATTAGATTCAACAATACCAGTAGATACATTTAATCTATTTTTCAATTGTATATATTCGTCACTACTTTTGTCTAGACCTGACTTATCTAACTTTTCTTTTTTTATTTTTAGTTTAACTAATTTTTTCTCTGCACCATTTATGTCATAGTTTAAACTAGATTCCTTTCCTAGTGTTTTTAAAGAATCCTCTTCTGTATTTAAAATATCTTCTTTTAATTTTTTTTGTTCTTTTAGATTGTGAAGTTTTTTTATATCTTCGTCAGAAGCTTTCTTACCATCTGCTTTAATTTTTTTGGCCGTTGCAAGTATTTCCTTATCTACTTCAAGGATTTGTTTTCTAATCGCTAAATCTGATTTAGCATTGTCTATTGATTCTTGGTCTGCCATTATTTATTCCAGTTACTTCTTTCGCCAAAAAGATGACTCATTTCTAAGGCGTTTCATTATTCTTTGGTAGTCTTTATCGTATTGCAATTTAGCCCTTTCAAATTCAGCATCGGACATTTTTTTAATTGATTTTTCTATGGCGTTAAAAAATTTATCTAACAACCCTTCTTTGTATAATCGTATTATAGTTTCTTTAGTTTTACTCATAATAGCTTCCTTATTTTGAATTGATGTATTCAATAATAAATATCAAAATAATGTATTTTATGAATACTACGTTCTATTAGATCTGGCCTTTTTCATAGCCTTTTCTTTTTCTTTAGCTACTTTTACTATTTGTTCTAAATAATATTTTCGTAAATGTAATGGCATAGTATATACATCATTAAAGGTAAATCCTTTACCATAATGTATTAAAGTAAATACTTCTTGGTGAGTGTATTCCTTATGTTTAGGTGTCAGGCCAAAAAAACCCAACTCCTATCGGTATAGTTACCGTATGGAGTTCTCCTATTTGACTTTCATATTCTGTTTCAAAAATAATGTCTGGTGTAATACCGGCAACATACTTACGGAATTCTTTAGTATCTAATGATAAAAATCTATTGTCTACAAAATCACTAATGGTATTAAAGTCTGTTTCACCATCTACTGAAATAATTGTATTTTTTAATCTAGTAGTTAGTTCACTACTAACACCTGTTGCTTTAGTTATTTTAGAAAGTGCCTTTATATGTTGTTCTATCTTTTTCTCATCACTATGAGTTAATAGTTTAAATTCTATATTTGCCTTACTATTAGGTAGTTCAAATGAAAATTTATTTTCTCCAGATTTAAACATTTTATCATCAATTTTTTTTGATTCTAATTTAGTTAAATCTATATTAAACTCTACCTTTAAAGTAGTATCTGGATCTTCTATCTCTACTACATAATCTTTTCCATAACCTAATACTCTAGTACCTAACATTAAAGCATTCTTGTCTCCAATCAACATATCATCTAACTTAACCTTTGGATCTGCAATTACAGATTCAAGTAATCTATCTATAACAATTCCTTTATCAATTAAATTAGTTGATGTTAATATATCTTCTTCTTTAGCGGTCATGTATTTTACATCTATTTGACCTGAACTTAATGGATGGTCTTTTGGGTATAACAAACCTTTAGACGGTAATGCTAGCACTTCTGTAGGAAATGCGTATTTTTTTTCTGACATTATATTCTCCTAATGAATTAAAACCTATTTTGTTTATAACTATATTAATAAGTAGAAAGGACTTCTACTTTTTACCAAACTTTTCTGCAGCTGTTACTCCTAATCCGACAACGGATATATACATAAAACATTCTAATATTTTGTCTTTGACCTCAAATGCTGTAAAGGTATCTGCACCCCAACAACATATTAACATGAAAAACGATGCGAATCCGACAGCCCTTTTGGATGACACTTTCGCATCGCTTGACAACATTTCTCTTAAAAAACTCATACTTACCTCTTAGAAAGATAGGATAGCATAATCGTAACGAAGTGTCAAACTAATGTCTGCCACATCTGTTCCGTTAGCCATATCTAAATCATTGAAGTTAGCACTTTGAATAAATGCACCTTTTAATATCCACTCTTCAACCTTATCACCCACTGGTCCTAAAAGATTAAATGTAATTTCTTTCTTGTAGAAATCACTATATCCATCACGACCTGTAACAGATTCATGGTGTAATCTAACCCACTCCATAACTGCCTGTGCACCACTTGGAACAATTGGATCATACATTGTTATTTCTAACGGTTGCCATGTTCCTTTACCTTTTAAGTATCGTTTAATGTTTATATGATTTAATTCTATTTCCTCAAATTCAATAGATGGTCTAGCCATTGTTTTTACAAAGTAAGATGGAATACCCTCGATGTACATCACGAACCGATTTTTTGTTTTCGGTTCAAACGGGGTAAAAAAGATTTCATCGGCACTTAAAATATCAGCCATTTTATTCTCCTAAAGTTAGGTTTTGTTATACATTAATAAATATCATGAAATTAAAAAAAATGAATAGTTTCTTATTTATCATTATTCATAGTTTTTTTGAAGTTTTTTATATAAAGAAAAACCCCACTAAAAAAATGGGGTTTCTCATTACGTTTTTATATGTATAAGTTAGACTTACTCAGGGAACGCGGCTCCTGTAGGTAAGATTACAAAATCCAATACAATGAACTCTGCAGTTCTTGTAGGTTGGATAAAGATTTGTCCGACCAGTTGATTTCTATCCACAACATCTGGAGTGTTATTTGAATCATCCATTACTACTTTGAATGCACTCAAACCACTATTTGATTGAACTGATTCTAAGAAAGGATTAACTATTCCTAAGAATCTGTTACGAGTAGCAGCAGTGTTTTGTTCAAATACCAAGAATCTTGAAGAACTTGCAATAAACTTACGAAGTCTAATTAACAATCTTCTTACATTGATTCTATCTAATGCAGATGGTTTACCTTGTAGTGTCTTTTGTCCGAAAACAACAACACCTTGTCCAGGGAATGAAGCAATTGGATTAACTCTACCTTCATACAACTCATCTCTTTCGGTATGTGTCAATCTTGTTTTAGCTTCTAATACTGAACCTAAACCACCACGATTTAAACCAGCAGGTGCAAACCATTCGTGTGCTACACTATCTGTAAAAGATATTACACCAGGTAATACTACAGAAGGCGGAACCCACATTGGTTTGTTCTTGACATCATCTATGATTTTAACCCAGGGATAATAAATAGCTGCATAATTCGTATCCAATGTAGAAATATCAGAAACTGCAGTAGAAACTGCTTGTCCCCATCTTGAACCATCCATAATATAAAAAGCATCTGCTCTAGCTTCAACTTTAGATATAGCATGTTTGGTAACTTGACTATGATACTCATGTATTATACCAGGTGTTACTAATAGATTGATATCAAATTCATCTGGATTAGAGACAGCATTTATAGCTCTCTTGTACGCCTTAGTTCCATTTGTAGTAGAAGTTGAACAATCCAATCCTTGTGTATTAGTAGCTACAATTTTATTACCAGTCAACTTATCTGTTGTTGGAACATCTCCATCAAAACCACCTTGAAATGGTACAACAAATTTTCTTTGTGCCTTATGTGAAGTAGATAATTTAATCTTAGTTGATCCATTAGCAACTGTTCCAGTCAAGTCGTCACTAGCAGATGCATGTCCATTTTGTAGTTCTAAGTTAAATACCGTATTCAAACCAACAGATTGTTGTGCTGCCTTTGGTAATGGTGCAAGATATTGTTGATTATCGTAAGCAGTTTTCGCAAAATTAAATCCATAAAATACGTTTTGGTCAAAATTACCCAAAGTATTTGTTTGTGCTATTACTTGAGCAGCTGCTGGAGCATCTGAACCTGTAATAGGTTGGATTAACTTATCAAATCCCATTGGTACTATATCTTTAGCAATACCGTTTAATTTCTGTGGATAACCAAGTCCATCATCTGGAGTTGATCCATCAGGTGCAATGTAAATATGTACTGACTTATTAGGCCAATCTCCGTGATAAAGTAATTTACCACTTGAAGTAATAGTTACATATCTATCACCAATAGCACGTGCTACATAGTTAGATGAATCTGGATCAAAGTTTAAATTGTTAAACTCTTCAAGAACTTCACCATCGTTGCTTTCACCAGGATTATTTCTCAATACTTTTATAGTAAAAGCACCATAATCACTACCAGGTACATTACCAGCGGAAGTTATATCAGATATACCAATTTTAAACTGTTTATTCACATCAGTACCTTGTGAACGAGTTTTTATCTGAAATAATGATTTATAAGCACCACCGACTAACTGTGATATAATGTAAGGTGTAGTTGCTTCTTGAAAATCTTGTTGAAAATCTTCACCAGCACCAGTAACAAAACTTACAGTAACTGCTTCACCACCAGCTTGTGCATCCGCATGTGTTCTAAAGTTTTTATAAACATACAACTTAGAATTAGCATTTACCGGATCAGTACCAAAAGCGTTCTCAATATAATCAGCACTTGTAGAATCAAAAGATGCAGAAGCACCTTGTGCAGCACTATCTTCTGTAAAGTTTAAGGTAAACACTGCCTTAGTAGCATTAGCTACCGAAACAGCAGAAATAGCTTGATTAGCAGCTGCTGACGTTGGTTTTAAAACTGCAGCAACTTTTCCATCCATTTTTAAATGAATGCTATCATGTTTGTATCCACCTAATCCCATCACACGAACAATCGTAACTGTCGGTGCATTTTTTATGTACTCTTTTACTGTATAAGGTACATAGTATTTTTCATTTAATCCACCAAAGATATTTTCAAATTGAGCAAAACTTGTTACCTGCGTAGGAACAAAAGCTGGACCTTTAGTTGTAGGTCCAATAATTGCAGCTCCAATTTCTGCTATACCTTGTGGTAGAAATGATAAGTCCTTTTCTCGTGTAAATACACCAGGACTTACTATTCTTTCACTCATGTCATTCTCCCAATTATAATTTAATGAAATTTTATGTAGTAATAAATATCATATAGAAATTTCAAACTACATCCACTTGGAGAATTATTTAACTTTTAGTAGGTGTTTTTTCCTCTTCTACTGATTCTTGAACTGGTTGTGGAGTAAATACTCCTGTTTCAGGGTTCAATGAACCTGGTCCATACTTCTCGTTTAGTTCTTCAACCAATTTTCTTTCGGTATCTTGATTGTCCGTATAAGCTTTATGAACTTGTTCGTCTGCGTTATCTAATTCTTCCAACTGTTGTTCTAAAACCAAGCGTCTAACTTTCAATGCACCAAAATCCTGTTGAACCTTTCCGTAAGTTTCTCTTAACTCACTTAATCCTTTCAACTCATCTTCGGTAAATTTAATTTCTTCAGCCATAATATAACTCCTATATTGTTTTTTATGCGTTTTTAATTACTTTAATAAATATAACTCAAAAACCCCAAAATGTATTTTTTTAGCGTTTTTCTTTAAATTTCTATAACTTTATACTTTCTTTTTGTACTATCGGCTTTCTCTAACTCCAACATCTTACGATATGCAGTATCTTCAAGGTTATATTCATGTAAGGCATCACTACTACCACTTAATTGTGATACATAAATTGTATCTGAACCTGAAGTGTATTGCTTTACTATTCTAAATTTTGCCATTAATGTTCTCCGTTGGTAATAAATATAAAAAAATTAATTTTTATACTCCAAATCTACTTCTTAAAGCGTTGAAATTATGTAATATTTCTATTGCAGATAATTCTCTATCATAAATATTATTTTGTGTCATGTGACCTGACCAATTAGCACCATCTGCAGCATAATTACCAATCCGTAATGTTCTACTACTGTTTAAATTTGCACCAGCATTTCCTGAGTTTGATACTAAACTTCCATTTACATAAAATTTTGGAGCAGAACCATTCCAAGTAACCGCTACATTATACCAAACATCTGCACTAATTATACTATTTGCAGTATCTTGGTAATTGGTATTACCATAATGTGTTCTTAATTGGCCACTTGAACCAACACCAAACCATAAAAAATTATCAGAAGTTGTGGTAGCTATAAACGGCCTCCAAGTATTAACATTATTATTTAGTGCCCATACTGAAAATGTAGCGTTACTACTTGGTGGAGCTATATTTGTAGTTATATAATCTGTAGTGCCGTCATAAGTAAAATACCCACTAGTATTAAATGTAGCATTAGTAAGTGTTCCTGTTGATGTTCCAATTACATTATTTACAGTTGTACCACTTCCAATATAACTATTTTTATCCAAAGCGTCTATACAATGTATTAATCCATCTGTTACTATATCTGTTCCCCCATGAACTGCCATAATTATACTCCGAACCTTGTTCTTTCAACGGTATAGTTTTTCAAAACCTCCGCGGCTGATAATGCCTTTGTATAAACCCTCACAGGTCCTACCTGTCCATTGAAAGCTTCATTAGAACTACTATTACCAACTAATAATTCTACTTCTGACCAATCATTTAGTGTACCCGAAGTATTACCACTATCTGCCAATGAACCATTTAAATATAATTGAGCAGTATTATTATCAGAATTATAAACTCCTGCAATATGATACCAAACATCAGTTGATAAATCACCAGTAACGAAAGTAGCATCACCTGTGATATCAATTTCCTCTAATCTCCATTCAATCTTACTTGTGCTATGGTATCTATTCAACATCCATCCAGATTTACTAGTTGAATTCCAATAATCAACTAACCTAAACCAAGCTTGGTCAAATGCATCAATATTAAACCAACAATCACAAGAAAAACTTGTTTGAAATCTAAAATCAGTTGTTGATAGAGTGAATTCATTTGTACCACCATCAAAATCAAAAAATGAATTTATTGCGGTTGTCTGATGAGTTGCACCAGTAATAATCATATTTCGTGAACCAACTAAATCATACATGGTAGTACCTGAATTGGGATATCCAATAGGATCGTGTCCATCTATCCACCAAAATAATTGGTCTTTTGTTATTCCTGACTCAAATGGTCTTGTTGCTCCGTTATGAAATGCCATAATTATACTCCGAACCTGCCTCTTTGGGCGTTAAAGTTTTGTAATACTTCGGTTGAGGTTAATCCTTTACCATTATAAATCTTTATATTAGCTATTTTTCCATCAAAACTATGATTACCACCTTGTTGTTCTCCAAATAATATTGCTGATTGATCATTTCCAGCAGTGCTATCAGTTTTATTTGCTCTTGAAACACCATCTATGTAATATCGTATATCACTACCGATTCTTGTAAAAGTATGACATGACCATCTGTTTTGTAAATCTGTTAAATTACTTGTATTTACCCATCCAGTATTACTCTGATTTGATAATAGTATCACTCTTGGGTTATTACCTGTAGATTCTATTGCAGGATTTAATTCATCAAATGTGGTTGAATTATACCAAACCGTTGCACCACCTTCTTGACCTACATTATCAAAATACAACCAACACTCTACTGCAAAGTCTGCAAAGTCAAACTTTGTTGAATGAGTTAAGGTTAGTTTATCACTTCCATCAAAATCAAAACAACCACCAGCTAATGTATTATATGTTGGTTCTGTTCCACCACCACCAACAAGACCAGTTAAATTAAAATCACCCATTATATCGTTCCAGTCATTACCTGAACCTACATAACTATGTTTATCTGATGCGTCATATAAATTTGATAATCCTTTTGCTACTATTGGTGGTGGTCCGTAATTTATTCCCATTTTTTATAATCCAAATCTATGTTTATGTGCATTATAGTTTTGAGTATGTTCGGCTAGTGTTATTCCCCTATTGTAAACTTGTATCATAGCCCATCTAGCACTTTGACCATAAGAACCTCCACCTGTTCCACTTCCACCAGCTCTTGAACCCCAATTTAATTTGGAAGTTGCTAATGCTGAACTAGCACTGTTACTAGTATCTTGTTGTGCACCATTTACCCAAATATATGAATTACCACCATGAGTTTGTGAAACTGTTACATAACGCCATACATCTTTTGTCACATCGTATCCAAATGAGTTACTAGCATGTCCATAACTAAATTGTGTATTGTTACCTTCCAGTAAAGGTCTTGTATCAGCACTATTTGCAGCATTTCTTGACTCAAACAATATTCCATAATGATTATCAGTTAAATGCATATACCACCAACTAAGAGTTAAATCAGCACTAGCGTCTCTTACCCAAGGCATTCTCATGATGCCAGAAGTACTTGTTTGAAAATATCCTCCATTACTTGTACTATAATTGCCTTCATTTGAACCAAGTATTAATCCATCATTTCCATTTCCACTTACATCAAACCAGGTTGTTCCTGTGCCTGGATAACTAGCAGTATTACCAGCATCAAAACAATGTGTCAGTCCATTAGTAACTATTGAACTTGGTGTTCCTATAAACATTCCCATATTTAATTCTCCTATATAGTAATATATATAATACTATTTTGTATTATACTGTAATATTTTAATAAAATCTTTGTGTGATTGTATTTCTCTAATGGTAGCAGCATCAGTTGTCCACATCCAAACTTTACCTGTTTTAGTACTTGAATCATAAGTTAATGTAGTACTACCACAAGATAAATGTCCTAAATCTTGTAAAATACTTGGTTTAATTCCTTCTACATTTCCATCATCATCAGTATCATCAATAAATTTCATTTCAACTAAAATACCCTTTTTTGTTCCTTCACTCGTATCATAATAATAAAATTTACCTGCCATTATGAACTCCGATACATTCTAATCCAATCTATATCAACTGGACCAGAGCTATTATTTAATCTTGCAACCATAAATCTAATACCATAGAAATCATCGTAAGTTGAGTCTGTCATTGGACCCAATACAGTACTATTATTTATATACACATACCACTTACCAGAACTAGTTCTTTTTATTTTACAAGTTTGTGATGTATCATGTGAAAATGCATTACTACTACTAGTATCAATTGTAGTTTGAGAACCAGCTGAAGTAAATTTCTTCATCCAAATATATCTATTTGAACTATCATCAAATTGAAATCTATATCCAGACCATGTTCCACTATTCCAGGTATCTCCTACTGCAGAATTTGTTTCAATAAAAAAATTTAAATCTTTAGTTGTGGCAGTTGGCATATAAAATGAAAATTCTATTGTTATTTCATTAGAAATATTAACCCAGGGATTAGTATGAGTACCACTAATCATATCAATATTAGTAGTTCTCCATTGTGAATGATTAGAATTAGAGGTATTCCCCATTCTTATTTTATCATTAAGTGCGGAAGATGTTCCACCACCTAATGCACTCCATACTGGTCTTGTAGCAACTACAAAATTATCAGCTGTTGTTGGAAATGACTGACTATCTCCTAATGAGGTATTAGCAAATGTAAGTCTTGTGTCAGCCGGTGTTCTTGTACTAGTAGTAGTAAAATCATCAACAAAATATCCACTAAATGGTGGTACAGCATCATGGTCATAGGCATAAAATTCACTCATATTATGTGGTGTTGAACCATTTGGCCTATCTGCAGAGGCATTAGCAGTATTTATAGTAGCTTCTGTACCATCAGAACATTCTTTTAATGATATTGAATTACCATCAAAAACAACATTACTGTAATTATTACTATTTAATTCTTGATGTATACCCTTTAATGATATTTCTCCACTACTTGGAACTGCCATCTTTCAACTCCTGTATTTCAGATTTTAATTCCTCGATTTGTTTTTGTTGTTCTTTCATAGATTCTATCAATAATCCAACCATATTACCATAAGAAACTGAATATTTACCCTCATCATCTTGTTCAACAACTTCTGGTAACACTTTTTCTACTTCTTGAGCAATAACACCAATTTTTTTAGATTTATCCTCAATGTCATTTCTATTATATGAAACACCCCTTAATTGTTTTACTTTTTCTAATGGATTTTCAATTGTTTCAATATTATCCTTAACTCTTCTATCCGAATATGCAATTACATCAGCAGTTGCTCTTATTGTGCCAGTTACATCTAAAGCATATGATGGATCGGTAGTAGCATATGGAAATGAAGTAGCAGTCTTATTAATAGCAACATATCCTGAAGTATGATGGATGAACATTTTTGAATCTTGTTGACCAGTTCCAAAATTATCATTAGTTGTATCAATTAAGAAGTGTAAATCTTGTCTTTTAACACCATCACCTCTTGATTTTGCTACTATAGCAGTTTTTCTTTGGTTATAATTTCCATCGTTTGCAAATCCTAAAGCTATTCCACAAATCTCTCCATTAGCATCTATCTGACTTCCACCAAAATGAGCTAATTCACCGGGATCAAGTTTTACTTCAA
>Ga0181394_1001022_pt1 | contig 12286 bp, 9 predicted proteins | sample 17SPOviralmetaG_FD_130123 | JGI IMG/M metagenome (GOLD analysis project Ga0181394, IMG submission 130123) | Marine viral communities from the oligotrophic San Pedro Time Series (SPOT) site, San Pedro Channel, CA, USA - 17 SPOT_SRF_2010-11-23 | ecosystem: Environmental > Aquatic > Marine > Strait...
AAAGAAGCGAAGAAAATGAAACCTAAAAAAAAATAAAAGGTAGAGTATAAAATGAGTGATTTTGGGCAGAGTTCAGCGATAGAGCAAACCAATAACCTTATCTCGCAAGGGATGGACAATGCCAGAGCGACGAGAGAGCATAATAATAATGTCCTTGACACCTACAATGCCAAGATAAAGGCAATTAATAATAAAAAAGATATGGTAGGTATTTCATCAAAGACAGAAGATACTGGAGAGACTGGATTGTCAAGCATTCAGACATTAGCAGCAACTGGTAAAGAAGCAAAAGCAGCGTGGGGAATGGGTGTGGGCAATTATCTCAAATCTCAACCCCAAGCAACTGCTGAAAATCTGAAAGGGGCATTTGGTGCTGCCAAGTCTGCCTTCGGGGTAGGAACTGCCCCTGTAAAAACGGCAAAGTATATACCCGTAGGGCAAAGAACGATGGGAGGGGCACGCTCAACCGCTGAGGCAGGTGAGGAGATGGGTGTTCTTCCTGGGGTATTTAAGAAGACCTTAGGGGCAATAACTGATTTACCTGATAAGCAAGTTGCTGGGATTGCGAAGGGATTAGGGGCATTTACGGGAATAGCAGGGGCAGGATTAACAGGGATAGAAGATATTGCCTCAGGGTCATTAGGCGGGTCAGATGGTAAAGATGCCACTGGACTACAGAAATCTGCTAATGTATCATCCCTTGTTGCTGGCGGGTTAGATGCGATGGCACTTGCTGTGCCCATCCTTGCCCCTGTTGCTGGTGTTGCTGATATTGTGTCAGGGGCAATGGGAATTGCTGGAGATGTGAGTGGGACAAAGAAGGCAAAATCTGACGCAGGGGCAACTAAAGACCAGAATACTGAGAGCGGGGCAGGAGATATAGTCTCGGCGGGTTCTTCGGGTCAAATTGATTCCCAATCTACTCAACAGAGAACTTACTAAGCGAAGCAACAAGGTAAAAAAATCAAAATAAAGTAAAGGTAATTAAAATAATTTATATATTATAAAATGAGTTTCTGGAGTGTAGATGACAAAATACCAGTGAGGCAAACGAATGTGTCAGTTTTTGCTGAACACGGATTAGAATATAAGTCCAGTCAAAAGATTAACTTTCATATTCCGCCGACAATCCAATACTTCCAACCGAAGGAGTGCTATTTAGAGTTTGATGTCCAATTGCTTTGCCAGAATGGCATTGCTGGTCAGACACCTTGCCGATTGTCCCTTGATGCGGAGACAGGGGCACAATCTCTAATCAGGGATATTCGTATCCATTCTGGCGGAGCAGGGGCAGTTCTTTTGGAGGAAATCCAGAATTACAATACCCTGGTCGCCCTGAAATACGATTATGAAAGCAATGATGTATTAAGAAATAAGCGTGCTCTCACTGAGGGGGCAATTACTTATGACCCAGACAATCGTGCCACAAACGGGGCAACCAAGAGTGATTTAAATAACCATAAATCTCAACCATATACCTGCCTATTCAGAGATGCCGAGGGACAACCGATTGCTGCCCCTGACCGCACCAACACCACTTGGGAGAGTGCTACTGATAGTAATTTTAACAAGGTCAAATGTCTATTGCCCCTTCACACGGGCATCTTTGGTAATTCTAAGGTATTCCCTGCTTTACTGACTGAAGGATTAAGAATTGAGATTATCTTGGAAAGTGCTGGCAGGGTTCTTCGTATCCCTGATACTATTAACCCTGCTCGCAGGGGGCAGTTAGGTCTTCGTTTCCATTCTAAGGATGGCAAGGATGCCTCCCTAAATGCGGCGGCAGGTAATATTGCCCCTACTAATGAGATTAGTAGTTTCTATATTGCCAGAAATAACAACATCACATCAGTAGATAATGTGCCCCTTGTTCCAGGGCAGAAGATTGCCTTTTGTAAGTGTGCTGGCGGTTCAGATGCTGCCACTGAAAGTGAATGGTTTGACAAACCCGATGATGATTGGTTTGCTTCCTGGAACCACACGGCAATTGTTGATAAGATAGAATTAATAGCAGGGGACGGTAATGCTGCCACAGCAGGGGGCAAATACGGTCTGATAAAGATTACCCTTAAAGCAATCTGGAATGTGGGTGGTGGTCAGGCGGGAATTACTCTGGCAGCGGGACCGACTATCAGCAATGAAGACGGTTGGATGATTGTTGATGCTTCAGTTCGTAATAATGTATATAATACCCAAGTTGCCGCAGGAGACTTTAAGGGAGATTATAAACTCTCCAATGTCCAGATGGTAATTCGTCAGATTGATATGCCTTCGGGATATACTGGCAAATTAATGGGTATGATGAAAGGAGGGGGCACAATGAATTATGATTTCCTCTCTAATACAAATTACAAATACTCCCAACTGGCGGGCGACCGAGTGGCAAACATTCGCTTGCCCCTGTCTCAATCCAGGGCAAAATCCATTTTATCAATTCCGACCGACGCATCAGTTTATACCAATTCCACTATGATTACTGGTATGAAGACTGACCTGGCATTAAAGTTCCCAGGGACGGCAAATAGTTCAGTCTATCCTTTTGCTGATATGCCTGACCTGGGCACATATGTAGAAGATATAGATAGTGAAGATACATTTAATCTCTCTGTCCGCACAGGTCTAACTGGTCTATGGGATGAACTGACAGATTACCAGTGGTTTTATGATGGCAAATTAAATCCCTCTCGCAAAGTAGAAACTGCCGTTATTTCTGGCAGAAAGGGTATTTCTCAGCAACCGCTGATTGAGTTAGAAAAGGCACTTGCTATGGCAAATATAGAACCGCTATCCTTCCGCAAGTTTAGGTCTAATTGCTGTATTGGTAGGGCACTTGCTTTACAGGACGGGGTATATGATTGCCGTGGCAGGGACTTTAATTTACAGGTAAATTATCAATCCCTAAGAACTCCCATCAAGAATAAATTATGGATGAACTTTGTTGCCCATTTAAGACGCATAGAGGTTAAGGGAGACCAGATTTCGCTTCAGGTATAACCGAAGGATGCTGTGCTAAATGAGAAGAGGGAGGAGAGGAGAAACAGTCATATCAGTTGGTTCGTGGCATTTACAAACTTATCTTGGAACTTTAACTTTTCTCTTAGTATCCCTCCACCCCCTCTACTCACTTTTTAGTCCTGACAGCAAATAAAAAAAGCAAATAAACTACCTTTCGTTTTTATTAATTCATATAGTATAAATATGAGTTCATCAGCAGGAAATGTCAATCTTCACATCACGCCCAGCAATGTTTTAAGTTCTGGTAAAATATCATTTAAATCTGGCAATCCAGTAATCCAGTTCATCGTGGGAGAGCAAGACCGTCTCCTCTTAGGTAATAGTATTCGTCTCGTTGGCAAGTTAAACTTCTGGACGGATGATAATAACACAACTGCCCCTACGGCGGCAGATAGTCTTGCCTGGGATGGCAGGATTGGAATGTATAATGTAATTGACCAACTGGTCATCAAAAGTCAGGCAACTCATCAGGTCATAGAGCATATAAAGAATTATAACAGAATGATGGCAAGTTATATCCCGACCACAACATCGCTTGAGGATGGGTTATCTCATCTCTCTCAGAGTGCGTTAATTACCCCTGCTTATGAAGCAAGCAAACATTCTATCGTAGATAAACCAGGGTCAAAAGTCTCTCCCAACAGTTTTGCCGTTCATCTGCCTTGTGGTCTATTTAATGGCACTCAGGGTATTCCGCTATCGGGCAATGGTGGAGTTGGTGGTCTATTAATTGAGATACACCTTGCCCCTGATAACAATGTTTTATTTGACCGCACGGGCAATGCTCAGACTTCCAATCTTGACCGCTCATCCTATGAGTTAAGTGATGTTTATTTAGCAGCAGAGGCAGTAGAAGATGTTAGACCTCCTGGTCAAACATCTACCTTTGAGTATAATAGTATTTCTTCATATTTCACATCTATTAATTCTACAAACGCAATTATTAATTTTAATCTGGGTCTTTCTCGGGTTCTTGGGATATTTATGAACTTTATTCCTTCACATATGATTAATGATTTTAACTACAACGGGATGGCAACAATGCCCATCCAGAATGACAATACTGCCAAGGCAGATATTAAGCAGGTAGTATTTACCCGAGGCGGTCAGAAATACCCGTATATGTTTAACCTTGATTTAGAGCAGAAGGATGAACCCCAGCAGGAGTTGCTTGACCCTCAGTTTATTCGTGGGGGTATTGACGCTATCAAGGGATTTATGAAGACCAAGCGAATGATTAATTCTACTTCTAATACTCGTCTCAAAAATCGCACTGCTCAGGCATTCGTTTCTGGCGGGGGCAATTCTGTAAATGGTGCGGCGGGGCAAGCACCGCTCAGCACTAATAACGCCAATAAGGACGGAGGCGATTGCTTTACTATGGGAGTAGGATTTGACCAGATTTCCAATCAGGGCATATCATTTGCCACTGAGAACTTCGGCACATCTATTAATCTCGGTCTTGTCTCTAATCTGCCTCACGGGGTATATATGTTCTGCCACGCCAAGAATACCCTGGTCTTTGGTCCAGGGGGTGTCCAAGTCCTAAATTAAATTACAATTTATTAAGTTCTTTTTTTATTAATTCATATACTATAAATATGAGTGTTCAGTCTTCCCAAATCCCAGACCTTTTAAAGATTGGCAGTATTCCAGTAAATACTGCCCAAGATGTAGAAACTGCCGTTTTAGAACCAGTAGTTCATAGTGATGCTTTTTGTCGTTTTGTATTTCAGAATAAAGGCATCCTCCATTCTCATTCCAAGATTGAGATTGGATTAGAGAATATGGCAAGCAAGGCAATGTTTCCGATTGGCGTGGGTGTTTATTCACTTATAGACCGAGTTGCTTTAAAGATGGGAACTAAGACCATCTGTGAGATTGAGGATTTTGCCCATTGGTATGCTTACAAATCTACCTTTGTTGCGAATGAGAATAATAAAGAACGAGAACTCTACCAGAATGGCAGAGCAATTGCCCACGCCCCACAATATGAAGATGCCCTATTAGATATAGGAGATGCCCAGGGGTCGGGTGAAAGTGATACTCTTGCTTCTGCTATTGGAATTGATTTCGGCAGAGATTACAAAGACGGTCGCAATTCTGCTGCCCCTGCTCTTGACGGGGCAATGAACCTCCGCCCTCTGGACTTTATGAACCTCCAGCAGGAACAGGCAGAGAAGGGCAATGTGCCTGCCCCTGTTGCTTTACCTGAGGATGCCCCTACTTTCCAGTTATCCCTATCTGAACTTTGCCCCTTCTTAAAGATGAACCAGTTGCCCCTGTATATGATTAAAGAGCAGGTTTCATTAGAACTTACATTTACGAAGGCAAAAGGCACAGACCAAGAGACGGGGCAATCTCGTCGGGTTGTCCAGATATCTGAACCAGATGGCACATTAGATGCTATCTCTGCCCCTGTAATTGATACTACCAAGACCCGATTAATTGCTGACTATCTTTATTTCCCACAGGAGATGATGGAGAGTTATGCCCAAGCAAATGCCAATATGTCATTTACCTATGTTGATTATCAGTTGTCCAAGCAGAGTTGTTCAGTTGCCCAACTTCAGTCTCAGGGTATTCGCAATATCGGTGGTGCTGGCAGAATTGTCAGCAAGTTATTCTGGGGTATTCAGGATGAGTTTGCTGAAAGTGAATATCTCCTTGGCAATTTCTATTCCCAGGGTCCAACGAGAACTTACACAGGCACACCAAATACTGACAGCAATGGCACAGCAACATTTAATCTAAAATACAATGATAACTTCCTTTACCCTATTGATGTTGATAATTCTGCCAGACATTTCTACAATGTCCAATCAACTGAGGGTCTTGTGCCATTTGTTAATCGTGAAGAATATTGCGGAGAGGGAGATGTTCTGACCACTCGTAAGGTTTCTGGCAAAGTTCAGGGGGGCGATGGTCTCCAGAACGGCACAGCAGTCCAACGCAAGAACCACAGCAATCTCGTCTCAAAGTTCTTCTGGAATGGTGCTCGCCTCAACAAGAACCAGCGTATCAATTCTCGGGGTATTGAGTTATACTATAAGGTAAATGATATGCCCCCTCTCCTATCACGAACTGCCCCTGGCATTGGTGGTGCTGTTCATCTCTCTCCTGGGTATGTCCAGCGTGTCTATATGGAGGTTGTCCGAACTGCCACTCTCAACGGAGGGTATTTCCAGTGCTACTACGCCTAATTAATTCTATTTTTATCATCTATTTTTTAATCTATTTATTAATATAAATGACCTCTTATGTGGATACTATATTAATAGATTGTAATAGGAAGGGTTCCGAAGAATACAAAATAAAGAAGGGACTTAATGAACCAGCGGTCTTCACCTGTAAGCAGGGAGCAGGGATAAAGTTAAATCCTGGGGATGAGGTGTCAATTCATTCGGCATATATCAATGAAAGGGGCAATGAAGACAATATAGAGTTCTCTGGCAAAGTGCCAAAGGATAATCAGACCTATGAATTAGAATATACTGATATCATACAAAGCAGATTAACTACCGCTACTGAAACAGTTGGCACAACAGACCAAATAAAAATGCTGACCCGTAATCCTAATTGGGATGGACCAGACCATAGGATAGGATATGGGAGGGCAGATTGTTTATATTACCAATACGAGGGAAAGGGTGTTCAGCAGACCACGGCAATTAATAGGAAAAAGGTATTTGATGTGGTTGATAATGAAATCAATTTTGCCATCAGTTATTATAAGAATATGAATGGAGAGGGGTATTTATCATTACCCAGGCGATTTGATGCCCCTAATCCAATGCGACCTGACCCTGACAACTATGGATATCCAAACGGAAACTCGGCACAAAACGACCATACGAATGATACATTTGGTCCCCCGTCAAATCACGGAGACGCAAGCGTTAGTATGTGGTGCGGGGCACCTGATTACCCAAAGATTAGTCCCAGCACACCAGGGAAGTTTGATTATTATTTAGAATATGATTTTTGGTATTATTTATATACTGCCTATGATGGCAATGCGAGAATAACGAGGATGGGTGATTGGGCAGCAAAAACAGATTGGAACGATGCCCAATTCCAAACGACTTGGGCAGGAAATGATGATAGTGTAGGGGCAGGTTTCTTAGGTGATGCCACATCAAGATATAAAAATAGATTTATAAATGATGGAGACCAACCAAAGCAAAGGGCATTAACTACCGCAGGGGCAGTTGGACCCGATTGTTATTTTACTGGCAGATGTCGTCCCATTAACACCGAGAAGAAATTGCTGAAATCAGATTATGTCTGGTATCCTGATTTCCAGTTCTCAGCAGTTGATAGTGCCAATAATAGATACCCACAAAAAACCAACGGCGGAGGTAGTAATGTGCCATTTAAGACAAAAATGGTGTTCGGTGAGATGGGACCGACTTACAAGCACAGGCAGGATAATGATAGAATGACTATTTATATTAAACAAACTACCTTCTGGACGAAAGGGGCAAATAATACCAGCAAAGGCAAGACATCTCCGCTAACAGGGGCAGAAACTACAGCAGCAGAAGTAGAGGCAAAAGATAATGTAGATGATATACTTGGAGGGGGTATTGACCCAGCATTGACTTGTGAGTGGATAAGATATAAGGAAATAAAGAATGTCAAGATGGACACAGGATATAATACCCCTGATGATGTGGCAGAGCAATTCACAGACCAACTCAACAAGACCCAAGCATCAGACCCAGTCAAAGCAGAATTGATGGACGATGCCCCTGAACCACAGGACATCTCAGTCAAGCAGACCTCAGAATGTTATAAACCATTCCACTCAGCAAATCATTATACCTTCGGGGAAAATGTTGATACAATTACCAGAGCATATACAGGGGCAAATGATGCTATCACTGACCAGGCAATGATTGACTGGCAGACCGCATATCATTATATAGGTATTAAGAGACCTGATTTGTGGGACGCAGGCAGAGCAATCTATTATGACCAAATCCAATACCCAGGATTTGGAACAGGCAGAGCATCTGCCAGAACATTCCCTAAACTTGCTACGGGGCACGATATCACAAAGGCAGCGGCACAAGGGGCAGCAGGGGCAAGGATTGTCAGCACTATTCCTTGGACCGAGGCGAATGTTATGAAATATAAGGCACTTTTTGATGCCCAGGTGAAATACCCTGAACTCTTTGATTATGACTATAATGTAATAAATGGAGTAAAGCAAGAGATGGATGTTAATAACACGAGATTTCTACATCTTGACCAAGACCACCGAGATGGCACATCATTAGGCAGTGATAATTATGAAGACACAGCGACGGAGGCAAATGCCCAGAATGCTGGGAATAAAACAAGCACTCCCATCTTCTTTGATTTCTACCCTGAGCACGAGCATATGGAATATAGTGATGATTTCCCTGAGAATAGCATTGCCTGTTATGGCATATTCACAAAAGTCCCCACAAACGCAGGGGCAATGATTGGGTTTAATGCTTACAAGAATAAATTAGGAGATGCCGTTTTTGCTGTCAATACCACTCTATCTCCTGTTAATTGTATTGGATGGGATTGTCATTTCTCTGCTTATGGCACTAAATGTATTATGTTATATACTGGCAATTTAAATGCCCTCTACTCTGGGAAGGATTTGCTGATGATGAAAGATAATAATAAAGACCCTGCCAAACGGAGATTTCACAATACTTACCCCTATCTCAGGGACACTTATTTAGGGGCAAATCAGGTTGAGGTTGGGGTAGAGGAGAAAGGAAAGTTTTATTTACACCAACTCCACACCCCAGAGTATATAGGTAATTCATTTGCCTCTGGGTCAAGTGCTAACAATCCAATTAGTGCTGATGCTTCTGACCAAGTTTATCGGGTCAATAAGAGATTGAGCGGGGATAATTTCTGCCCCGATATGGTGCCTTATAGACCAACAATATCAACTGATAATGATACTGCCAATAATGGCAAGGTTGAGATAAGCAATTTTAATAACAATTTATCAGCATTTACGATTTATGATAGTATGTCAGGAATATTCATAGAGGATACTGGGATTGATTTGGATGATTGGGAGAATGGTTTGTGGGGCAAATTAGGATTTAGTTATAAGCAGTTTAATAGCAGTATTACATCTGACAGGCAAACTCGTCTTAATAACTTGATTAATGTTGAGAACATAGGGGCAATAACTACAAATGCTGACATAACGGCAGGTGATGTCCCAACCTATCCAAGGAATGCCTTTGGTGGAGAATACTATAATAATGCTTTACCAAATATCAATTTCCCAGCGTTTGAGAATAATGCGACTGAGTTTGGCAATTTAGTTATTCCAAGTGTTCCAGCAATCACAGAGACCCAAACATCTGTAAGGATAGCGGCAGATGGTTTGCCTATTAAGATGAATACTCCTTATTTGCTGGTGAAGAGTGATATAGTCCAAGATACTAAATACTATGGGATGGGGGCAGATAATGGGCACAACTACACTACGGGGCAATTATTACCCATTGTGGGAGTAGTTAATAAAGAGAATGGATTTGGAGATTACTATTTTGAGACGACCACTCAAATGGCATTCACAATTACCAAACCATCGGTAGTCAGTAGTATAACTACCTCAATCCACAATCCAGATATGTCCCTGGCAAGGTTGGAAAATGATAGTGCTGTTATTTATAAGATAAAGAAGACCAATACTGGGGATTATAATATTGCCGCAGAATTGATAAAAAAAGGTCAGTTAAATATTAATCCCCCTCAAGATATATAATGCTAAGTGTTGAGGAGATTTTGACTATTATAAGTTTAATTGATGATATCTCACCCAAAGACCAGAAGTCCCGCAACCAGTTAGGAGAGGTCAAGAAATATATTACCGAGCACGCTGAGGATGAAGATTATGTCCCAGTAGATAATGAAAGTGATAGTGAAGAAGAAGACCCAGGCGAACCTGAAGAGGTAATCATTGACCGCACCGACCCGAACTTTCTGGCAATTCAGTGAGTGGAGGGAGGTGAGGAAATAAAATCATAATCCTCTATCCAGTAATTTTATTTTGTAATCTCAGAGTTTCTAAAAATAGACCAGAACCCTCTACCCCCTCTACTCATTTTTCTCATTTTTTCTGGAAGTCTCGGAACCCCCCAGAAATCCTGCCCCTTACCCTTTACAACAATCACCTCTGCTCCTGAACTCAGAAACAGAACTACCCCTAACTCTCAACCAACTCCCTCGCTTGTGCCAGTTCAGTCGGCAAGCAAAGCAACTACCCCTCACAACTACCAACCAGTATGGTTCATCTCACCTACGACCTCAGCGACGCTGGGCACCACCTCCGAGAGGTGGTCATCGGCAGTGTCCAGCACTTCGTCCAGAAGGAGCACGGGTATATCCCCTGGAACTCATTTGCCGACATCGGCAAGTGGGACGACAGCATCAAGACCCCCGACATCAACCTCAATGGGCAACCAACTGACCAGCGGGCATTCTGGGACAAGTCCCCTCAGAATGCCCTGAAGTGCCACCACAGCAACTACCAACACCGCCCCCAAGGCAACGATGCCAAGGGCAAGAAGAAGTGCCACATTGAGTATGGGTGGCAAGAAGTCAATGAAGAACTCAACCCCTACGAGCGGAAGGACGGCATCACCCTTGACAAGGTGTCCATCATCGGGCACAGGGGCAATATCCACGCAGTCAATGAGAATGGACTGCCTGCCTACCCGGGGCAAGTCATCTACACCCTGAAAATCAGGGGCATCACTGACTGGTCAGATGAAGAGCAGAAGGCACTTGATGTCTATATGTCCAACTTCCTGACCAGCGACCCTCAGTTGTCGGGCACATCAATGCTCTACAAGTTCCCCGACGACTACTCTATGGAGGAAGTCTCTGCTCACCAGTCAGCAATTGATTGGGCATTCACTGAGGCATACTGCCACAAGCAGAACTTCCAGGCAGGCAAGAACTCCAAGGAGATGTGGGCGTGCCGCATCTGTAAGGGGGCATTTTCCCGCAAGCAGGGGCAGAAGCACCACGACTTCGGGCACAACCCTGCCCCTATCTTCACCACGGGTCAGGCAAACAGTGGCAAGGTCTGTGAGGGATGTAATAGTCTCTTTGTGCTGTCTGCTCGTGTCGGGGGCAATCCATTTAAGATGAATTACCCCTGTGCCAAGGACGAGTGCCAAAACCCGTTCATCTACCCCAAGAAACCTACCAGTGAGCGACACGGGTGGGCATCAGCAATGAACTCATCTGCTGGAATGTGCTTCTCTGCGGGCAATCCAGATGACCCAGAAATCAAGTGGGACAGCAAAGATGATGCTGACCGTCGCACCAATGAGGTGGAGCGTCAGGATGATTACCTATCCTACCTGATGTCCAAGATGGGACAGCAGACAGAGGCATTCTTTAAATATGCCAATGATGCTGGATTTGAGTTTGGGTCGCATCCAGGTCAATTCACCAGCAAGGAGAAGGCAGTTGCTACTGGGATGATTAAGGAGTTGTGGGACGCAGTGCCCAAGAAGGACCGACTGGATTTCATCAGGACGATGTGCCAGGATGAGGTGGAGATGCTGACTACCCCTGCCCTGAAGAAGACCCTTCTGAAGCACGAGGCAGAGGTCGCTGCGAAATTGGAGGCAGACCTTCACGAGCAGAGGACAGAGGTAGAACTTCAGAAGGAGGAGGTCAGAGCAACTGCCGCTTCTGCCAGAGCGACGCTCGCTCGTGTCAAGGAGGCAAACAGACCTCAGGGGCAGAAGATTAACGCTCTCAAAGATGAGGTCGCCCGTCTTCACGAGATTATCGCAGGGCAGAAGGAGTTGCTGGCAATTGTCAAGCATATCCCAGAGAAGGCAAAATGGAAGATGGTGTTTGCCCAGGTTCGCCATCACCCTGGTCGCCTGGTTCAGGGAGACCCAGAGGTGAATAACCGCTACGGCAATCAGTTCCACAACAAGACCCGCTATCCGAATGAGAAGTATGTTGAGCAGTGGGCAGTTGATGATTATAGGGAGGCATCCCAGCGTGCTCTGACTGCCCAGGTTGCTCGCCAGGCACAAATCGCCAAGGCACAGCGTAAGAAGAAGCAGGTAAAGGAATGCCCCTGCCAGGTGTGTGGCAAGATGTTCCCTGAGAAGCAACTGGCAGATGTTTGGGGCGACCTGCTCTGCCGTAAGTGTGCTAAGTAGAGTAGAGGGAGTGGAGGGATTAGATAGAAAAAAACAAAATGACAAAATAAAAACATCAATCATAGACA
>Ga0181394_1001024_pt1 | contig 12275 bp, 13 predicted proteins | sample 17SPOviralmetaG_FD_130123 | JGI IMG/M metagenome (GOLD analysis project Ga0181394, IMG submission 130123) | Marine viral communities from the oligotrophic San Pedro Time Series (SPOT) site, San Pedro Channel, CA, USA - 17 SPOT_SRF_2010-11-23 | ecosystem: Environmental > Aquatic > Marine > Strait...
CAGGAAGCTCATCCGACATGCCAGTTGGTTCAGCCATTGCCCCTAGCTACATGTCTAACGGAATAGAGACATGCTTACAAGGAACTGGGAGCAGCATCCAGACAGGTGTTGTAGGTATTACCAAAGGTAACTATCGCGCTGACCCAGAGTGTAACCGTAGGCGTGACGCTAAAGTCTTAAATGACTTAGGCATGAAGGTAGCCGCTATTGCTCGTATGTGCGAGTCTGATGAAGTATGGCGGAGCATGTTCCTATCTGGTACACCTTGCCCTGTGTTACAGCGTGGCAGGCTGGTAGTAGGCAAGAGAGCATTCTTGCTTATGAAGATGCAACCAGAGCTTTATATCCCAGAGTATGGGGAAGTAAAAATGCTTCGGACAGCAACATTTAGCAACCGCCCTGCCAATCCCAAGTTTAACGAAACGCAGGAATGGTATAACAAAATCCTAGACATTGGAGGTAACGATGAAGAGCAAGATGAAAGCAGCGATGTTGAGTCTGTTAGTAGCAAGTTCCGCCGCTCAAGCGAATGAGTTAAACACTTTGTTGAATGCTTCACAGGCTATTGTTAACCAGATTGACAGTGGCATTAAGCTCGCTGGTGCGGCTACTGTTTATGCTCCCCAAGGTGGTCAGCTTTCTAGTGGGTCATTATCGGGCAGCGCACATATCAGCAGTGACCAGATTACCGCTTACAACAATGCTCTAGCAGGTATGGAATCGTATCAAGCCTATGGCTCTGTTCAAGACTTATTAGAAGAGCAAGCGGCGAATGAACTACATCTAATGGATGAGGCTGTTGGAGTGTTTACTGAGGTTGTTGTAGAGATGATTGCGGTGGTAGAGGTAGCAGAGATTGCCGAAGCTGCTGAGACACCAGATGACCAAGCAGAAGTACAAGAGTATGTAGCCCAGAACCAAGAGGCTCTAACAATAGACCAGGAACAAGTGGATACATACAACCAGTCCGTTGATGACATAGAGAATCACGCTAATGCTGCTGGTGCATTCTTAGGTGTAGCCGCTAACTCAGAAGCTGTAGCATTCCTACAGACTGGTGCAGAGAATAACAATGTAAATGCAAACAACAGCAAATTGACATACAGCGCGTCTAACCAAAGAGTAACTGTCGCTTGGGAAGGCACAAATAACGCCACAGCGGTCTACGTCAATGGTACTAACTTTGGCATGGATTTTTATAAAAGTACCGAAGAGATTTATGCGGCTGGCGCAGAGTCTGAGTTATACCTTACTGGCCCGACACATAAAGGCTACACATGCTTTATGACGGGCGAGGACTGTGAATCGTGAGTCTTGCTGAGACTGAATTAACGATAGGCGGTACATCGTTTAAAGGTGTCTACATTGCCATCTTACTAAGCCTTGCAACTACTCTTGGCGGTGGTGTATGGACAGCAAGTTCATTGTATTCACGGTTAGAGGCAGTAGAGTCACAGAAGATTCCTGACATCGCACCGCTGGAAGAAAAGATACTGCTGGTGGAGCAAGAGTTAAGTGCTAACGATGTGTCTCAGCTTCAAGGCAAGTTAGCTACTCTGGGCGTATCACTTCAGACCATTGCTGACCAGCAAGAGAAACTGTTGCTTATACGAAACGATGTTAATGATATGAAACAAAAAGTTGCTGAAATGAAAGCAACTGTGCAGAAGGCAGAACTGTTATCCGCTGACATTAAGGACTTCAATAAGGATGTCAGTGTTGCGAAGCGTGAAATACAAGACCTGTGGGATGCAATGGATTATCTAAGCAACCCACTAAACTAAGCGGATTTTTGGGTATAAATACAACTTGTTGTAGAATACGCATCTAAGAGGTGTATTCATGGACAGTACCCAGATAGGGCAGGCTGGCGAGTACCTAGCCGCCGCAGTGCTACAACGCCATTTCTCGGCGATAGCTTCCCCCGATAAACCTTCCGCATACGACCTGATCGTTGAAACGAAAAACAATTCTTTTTTACGTTGCCAAGTCAAAACAAGTGATTCGATCAGTTCTATAAATGGCAACGACTATTGGCGTTTCCATACACACAAATCGTCGGGTATGTACACACGCGCTGACTGCGATTTTTTTGCTTTTGTTGTGCTTCGTGAAAGAACTGTAGTTTTTGCAAAACCAGAGAATATAACAAGCAGTGTTTATCGGATAAGGCTAGATGACGCGACTCGCGAAAAGGAGGCGCAAACTTTAAAACAAACTTTAGGCGAGTGGCTGTTATGAGCGACTTTAAATATTTCAAACGAGAAGATTTCGACTGTCAAGAGACAGGCGAAAACCGTATGGAAGATGAGTTCATATATAAGCTTGATCACCTAAGAACTGTGTGTGGATGGCCCTTCATTGTCACTAGCGGGTTCAGAGATATATCCCACAGCCTCGAAATTAAGAAAGCCTCTGGGGGCGGTAGTCACACAAAAGGCATAGCCGCCGATATTCAAGTTACAAACGGCAAGCAGCGGCATGAAATCATTAAACACGCAATGGCACTAGGCTTCACAGGAATTGGCATTGCTAAAACATTTGTCCATGTGGACATGCGAGAGGACACACCTGTCGTATGGACTTACTAATAGGAAAAAAGATGACCGAAGAAGCGAAACAAGCTGTTGATTTAGTTGCAGCAAGCACTGCACTTGGAACGATGGTGGCTTGGCTACCTCCGCTGGCATCTCTTTTTACTTGTATATGGATGGCGATCAGAATTTTTGAAAGTGACAGCGTACAGAAGCTGTTAGGTAAATCTGAGTGAACATTCTAGGTTCTTTGATTGGCCCAGTGACTGGCCTTTTAGACAAGTTTATCGAGGACAAAGATCAGAAAAATTCTTTGGCGCATGAAATTGCAACATTAGCGCAGAAACAAGCGCATGAAAGTGCGTTGGCGCAGTTAGAAGTGAACAAGGTAGAGGCCGCACACAAGAGCCTTTTTGTTAGTGGATGGCGTCCAGCGGTCGGTTGGTCATGCTGCTTCGCCCTGGTCTACTCGACGATTCTTGCACCAATCCTAAGTATTTGGTTCACAGTCCCACCTGTGGATAGCTCCCTTCTTACAACTGTTCTTATGGGTATGCTCGGCCTTGGGGCCATGCGTAGCGCGGAGAAGGTCAAAGGCGTTCAGCGCGATAAATAAATTTTGAGGATACACCCGAATGGCACTAGAAACTTCAACGTACATAAACGGCTTGGTCGCTACGAACCCCACATCCACCGATAATGTCGGTGATGGGGATAACCACATACGTTTGCTAAAAAGCACAATCAAGTCCACGTTTCCAAACATAACGGGCGCAGTAACAGCTACTCACTCTGCTATTGACAGCGGCATAGCCCTGGCTAATACGGCAACGAATGCAAACACCGCATCATCAATTGTAAAGAGAGACGCGAGCGGTAATTTTTCAGCAGAAGTTATCACTGCGGGTTTGACAGGCGATGTAACTGGCGATGTTTATGCACAAAACGGCACAAGTGTTGTTCTGCAAAACGGAACAGACGGAACAGACGCTACGTTTAGCGGGAAATTAGCTACTGCGAGAGCGATAGCACTAACTGGTGATGTCACTGGCACGGCTAACTTTGACGGCTCCGCAGATATTTCTATAACTGCCACAGTAGCCGACGACTCTCACAATCACACTATAGCTAACATAGACGACCTTCAGGCTGCACTGGATACCAAAACTACCCAGGCTAACGCAATCTTAGGCGCACACCCTGTCGGGTCAATCTACACAAGCACTGTGGCTACTAACCCTGGAGATATATTTGGCGGCACCTGGGCAGCTTTTGGTGCTGGTAAGGTTCTCGTCGGTATCGATTCCTCTGACACTAGCTTTGACACTGTAGAAGATACAGGTGGTGCTAAGACCCACACGTTGACAGTCGATGAGATCCCTAGTCACACCCACGAATTTACTGCAATGCAGGACACTAACAACTCTGTGAATAGAAGTGGCGGTGGAGATTTAGGTGCCCCAGCCTCTAGCACTACAGCGGCTACTGGTGGTGGTGCAGCGCACAACAACTTGCAGCCTTACATTGTTGTATATATGTTTAAGAGAACAGCATAAATGCCTTACATACCACTAAGGCAAATAGGTTCTGGTGGTCTAGTTACTGACCAAAACCCATACGATTTAGAACTGACACAGTTCCCTTCGGGGAATAATGTGCAGTTGCACGATGGTCGCATAGGTAAAACACTGGGGTATTCACAGCGCACAGCCGTACCTGTAGCACCGACACATATCCAAGGGTGGATGTACGAAGGTAACGACACAATAGTTATAGGGTCATTGCAGAAGCTGTACAGGTTTGATGGATCTGCTGTAACTAATGTAACAAAAACATCAGACGCGACTAACTACAGCAACTCACCACGGTGGCAGTCTGAGCAGTTGGGCACGGCAATGATGTTTAACAACGGGGCGCAAGCGCCGCAGTATATGTTGCCGTCAGGATCACGTTTTGCAGACCTACCTTCATGGCCATCTGGCGTTACAACTAAATGCTTAAAACCGTACAAGTCGTTCCTGATTATGGCAGGCTACGAAACATCTAGTGCTGAACACCCATACACTGTTCGTTGGTCAGACGAGTACGAGCCAACAGGCGTTCCAACTGACTACTCCATAACAAGCACCACAAACCTAGCAGGTGAGAATGTTTTATCTGGCAACAACGGCGAACTTGTAGACCAGCTTACTCTGAATAACTCTCAGATTATCTACGCAGAACATGGCGTGTTTGCTATGGATTTCATAGGCGCACCGCTTGTATTTTCATTCAGAGAAGTTTTTTCTGACGATGGGATAATTAACAGGGGCGCGGTTGCTGAGTTCTTCAACAAGCATTTAGTCGTGGGCCATAACGACATCTACATTCACGACGGCAACCAGAAGCAGAGCATTGTCGATAAACGTGTTCGCCGAACTTTCTACAACGAAATAGCCGACACCAGAAGCATTTTTTGCCAGACAGTAAACGACAGATCAGAAGTTTGGATTTGCTACGCTAACGCAGACGCACCTAACTCTCAAAGCGCGAACAGGGCGTTGGTGTATAACTGGGCGCAAAATGCGTTTACCTTTATTGACCTCCCTAATGTTCGCGCTTTAACCGTGTCCGAAACACTTGACTCAGGTGGTGGGTGGGATGACGCACCTGGCACTTGGGGCCAATCTTCTAAGTATTGGTCAAACGCATCTCAAACGACTCAAGCTAACAGTTTAAGAGTGTTTTCCGCCGGATATGTAGACTCAAAAGTTTTCCAAATGGGGGACACGCATGGCGCGGCAGGGGCTACGATTAATGCGTTTCTTGAAGCTACAAAAATTGATCTTGATCAGGTGTTAGGCAAGGCCACAAACAACATCAAACAGATCAACGGGATCATGCCGCAAATTGAAGGGCAGGGAACCGTGAATGTGTCCGTTGGAGTGTCAAACGCTCCACAGGATGGTGTGACATGGCAGTCAACAACAAGCTATAATATAGAGTCAGATCACAAGATTGATGTGCGTTCTTCAGGCAGGTACTTCGCCCTACGCATAGAAAGCACAAGCGCCTCAGACTATTGGAGACTTACGGGTCTTGATATAGATGTTCAAGAGGTCGCCGGACGATGAGCTTTTTACCTTCGTCCACTTCAGCAACAACCGTTGCGGATTTGCGAACCTGGATTAGTAACGAACTCAACAGAGTTGCGAATGCTTTTACCACCTCGTCGCAAACAACCACACTCCCCGTATTAACCGCCGCACCTGCAAAGCCTCAGATCGGGCAAGTTGTATTTGCAGATGGCACAAATTGGAACCCCAGTTCAGGTCGTGGTCTTTACTACTACGACACGGGCGGTTGGGTTCACATAGCATAGGTATATAGAAAATGGGCTTATCATTTAGTGGAAGTAAATCCAGTAACTCATCAAACAGCAGCGCCAACACATACGTTGATCAGTCGCAACAGCCGTATTTAGATGATATCCGTAGTCAAGCACAAGCCTTAAATAGTCAAGGTATGCCGGTTGAAGGTGTTGCCGGGATAAACACGACACTACAAAACGCGATGAACGTGGCCAATCAGGGCGGTCAGATGCAAGCGGGTGCGGGTGCAGGCGTTATGGCGCAAGGCGCTGCTGCAACAACTGGAACAGGGCAAGCTCTTAATTACGCTGGTAATGCGATGGGCGGTAACGCCGGGGCTGGCATCAACACTGCGATGGGTGCGGGTAATAACTATGCGGGTGGCGCGGCTAACGTCAATGCGGCTAACAACGGCGGCGTTAACATGGGCAATGTCGGCGGCATGATTAACAACAATATCCTCAACGGCCAGATAGACGCAGCCAGTAGAGACGTGATGCGAAACCTGCAAGAAAATCAACTTACTGGAATCGCAAGTCAGGCCGCAGGAACAGGTAACTCTGGCTCTAGTCGCGCTGGTGTTATGGCAGGTATTGCCGCAAGAGGCGCAGGTGATCGTATCGGAGATATAGCCTCACAGATGCGCGGGCAAGCCTACAACACGGCGTTAAACATTGGCGCGAACCAGGCTTCTCAAAACGCAGGGTTCCAGCAGCAAGCTAATTTAGGTAATCAAAATGCCTACAACTCTGCGCGTCAGTTCGGCACGGGTGTTGGTCAGAACGCATACAACACAAATCAGCAAAATCAGCAGTTCGGCGCGGGTATGGCGCAGCAGATTGGTCAGCAGGGCGTAAACAACATGATGTCGGGTCAAAACATGATGAACACAGGCATCGGCATGTCGCAAGGCGCTGGTCAGATGCAGAGAGATTACGATCAGCAGTTGTTGGCCCAACAATACCAGCAAAATATGTCGCCATATAACAGCTTAAATTTCTACAATGAAATTGTCGGTGCGCCAAACAATCTGAGTACAGCAACGTCAAGTTCTAAAGGGTCGAGCGCGTCTGTCGGCTTCGGGTTGGGTTAAGGAAAAACACACATGGCAAGATATTTTGATATGCTCCGCGACCCTACGGAAGCGGAAGCGAGAGAAAACGAACTCTATCGCGCAGATAATGCTAGTCTCGCGGGTATTAACGAAGCGTCAGACATCCGCAATCTGCCTGTGCGAAAGGCCAGCACTCCGGGTGATGAGCAGGCACTTCTTCGCGCTGGCTTTCAATCCAACGGAACCCCTGGCGAATATGTTTCTCCAGTACGCAACCTCACCACTGAGATGCAGCAGTACGAGTTAGCAAAGCGTAATGCCCGACAGGCGGTATATGACGAGCAGGGCAACTCCACCATGTTTAAGATTGGTGACACGTTAGCTGACACGGGCCGACTATTCATGTCACCACTGTTCTGGTTGTCCGGTGAGGACAGCAGTAAGTACGACCCGTCAGCGATTAGGAAAAGCGGATACCGCGCACAGCTCGAAGCATCAGTTGGGTATACAAACGCTTTATATGAGAAGTCAATTGCACACGCTGATCAGCGTGACGCAATCCGTGAAGCTAACACCCGCAATGATATGACTATGCGAGGTCAAATACGCGACCTAAATTCTCCAGTAAGCACACAAGGGAAGTTAGTGTTCGACTACGCTCGTCTTAATGGGCGCATGGATGAATTCAATTCTAAAGACCCTTTAACACTCCAAAAGCTTACGAGAGAAGCAAGAGTGGACGCGGGGCAAGGAAAGTTTGTCGGTGTCGATAAAAGGTTTATGGAGAAACAAACATACGACGATCTAACAAAAGTCGGCAAAAGATTTAGAGGTATTAGCGAAGACATAGGTAGTGCGTACATGAACTACCGACAACTGATAAAAGCGTTAGACGCGCAGACTGGTATCGGCGATATTTCCGCCGTATTTAACTACATGAAGACGCTCGACCCAGACTCTGTTGTTAGGGAAGGTGAGTTTGCGTTAGCCAAAGACGCGGCGGGTTTGTTTCAGCGTCTATCAAACATTGCAGAAGAAGCCAAGACAGGTAAAGGGCTTACCTCTAAAGCAAGATCGGAGATGCGAGCGTTGGCAACAGACCTTATTGAGACTTACGAAGATAAGTATGAGTCGGTTCGTAATCAAGAAGAACAGGCTATCAGATACCTATCAGACAATGATGAAGATGTGACAAATTTCTTGGGTGATTTTAAACAGTTATACCCCAACGCAACAATCGAAGCGATTCCTTAAAGGTGTGTTAAATGACGCAGCAAGCAAAAATTAACGGGCAGGTCGTAGATGTTCCTGATGACTTTTTTCAAATGTCTCCCCAACAGCAGCAAAAGTTAGGGAACCGAATAGCGGCCAGGCAAACATCTGGCAACCCCAGCCAGATGATGCAGGACATTACCGCATACGGTAAATACTTAGAGCGCCAAGATATTAAAAACGCTGTGGCTGACAACAGCAGCCTAACTGACTTTGCTTTATCTGCCGGTGTCGGCGTGAATAAGTTTGGTATGGGTGTTGCTGACCTGCTTGGATTTGGCCCTAGCGAACAGACAGCAAGACAGCTTGAAACTATCGACAGTGTGTTGGCAGAGCAGTCGCCCACAGCAAACTTTACAGGCAGAATGGCGGGGGGTGCGTTAGCCGCAGTCCCTACCGCAATAGCGGCAACAAGGGCGACTCCACAGACTTTGGGTCTATTAGGTCGTTCTGCTATTTCTGGCCTTGCGGGGCTTGTTGAGGGTGGGGCTGAACTTCCGTTTTCTGACGAGTCTCGTTTAGGTAATAGTGTTATGTCTGGTGCAAGCGGTATTGTGAGCGAACCTGTTATGTCCGTTGTGCAGCAAACTTTAAAAAGAATACCCTTCGGTGCGCTGGTTGATAGGGTTGCCGGGTTAAGTGACACAATTAAAGATAAAGCATCTACTGCAATGCGTGAAATGGGGTATGACTACAGCAACCTCAAACAATCTACTAGGCAAATACTTGAGAGCATAGGTCGTTCTGAAGATGTTGACGTTGCTATCCAAAAAGCAGTGGAAAATGAGCAAGGTTTTAACCTTACAGCGGGTGAGGCAAGCGGTGATTTCGGTCAAATATCCGCAGAGCAATCAGCCGTCCGTCAGTCGCAAGAAGCTGGCGACATGATGCGTGAGTTTAAAAATCAACAAAATGAAGATATCACCGCAAGAAGTGGTCAGTTAGCCGAAGAGATGGGAGGTACTCCTGGGTTAAACAACGAAAGCGCAGGGATGTCACTAAAAGAAGCACTCGACCAAGCCAAGCAAGATGACAAAGACGGTTACGTTGCAATGTACGACAGAGCGAAACAGCTTGCTGTTGAAAACGATGTTGATATACCCCTAAATCAATCTGTCATAGCCCAATCTTACTACGACATCGCGGGAGATCATTTAGGTACGCATCAGGGTTTGTTGGAAGACATTGGTAGAAAGCTGGCGCAGTACGACATCCTTGACTCCGCAAGGTTTGAAGGTGATATCCCTAGAAGGGGTTTGGCCGGTGACTTCGGCCCTTTAAGTGTTGCCAATGTTGAAGACTTTGTTAAATTCTTAAACACCAAGTATTCGCCTACAGATAGAACGGGCAACATGATACTGGCAAAACTCAAGGAAGCTGTTAGCACTAATGCTGATGACGCTTTGGCTGGCGCAGTTGATGGTAAATCTGGACGAGAGTTTTTGAAACAAGCCAGACAAGCCAGGAGCGCATTTAAAGAATACCAATCTATGTGGGAATCTAAAGATGTTCTTCACAGCCTCACTGGTGTGAAAGTTGGCACAGACACACCAATAAAAAGTCCAAGCGACATTGTAAAAGTCGTTACTAGGTCTCCAGAAAATGCAAGAACTGTCATACAGAAACTTATAGAAAGTGGTAACGAGCAAGCGGTAGCCGATTTAAGAACCTACATGCTAAAAGATATTTTTGATCAAGCTGTTAACCCTAACGTCATTAAAGGTGAGTTAGGGTCTTTTCAAGGAACAAAACTAAACACTTTGATTAAAAATAAATCAGATGTTTTGCAGGCCGTCTTGACGCCAGAGCAGTTTGCTAACCTAAGAGGTTTTCAGGATGCAGTTAAAAAAGCAACAATACACCCAGAAGGCTCCGTAAATTACTCTAACACTGCAACAAAAATATTAGATGCTGTATTTAATATATTCACAGGTATGCAGTACACGATGGGTGCTGGCTTTAAAGAACTTGGCGATAAAAATGTTGTTAAGAATGCTATTAAAAGTAATGGTAGAAAAACCGTTGATCACATACTGAAGCTAGATAAAAACCACATCAAACTTAATACGCTATTGCGTCAAGGTCTTGAGCAATACAGCTTTGAAGATCAGGCCGCATTGTCAGAGTCGGAGTACATGGATTAATGAATTTATTAGCACTTATAACAGGGGCGACTGAAGCGATAGCGGCCAAAACAGCGGGAATGACATCTGCGATGGATTCCTTGTATGCAGATAGCCCTCTTGCAAAAGTTGAAGAGGCTTTCCAAGGTGTTGAAAATAAAATGCTCGACTCTCCAATGCACCGAGCCTTTGCGGGTGAAGACGGTAAGCCTGGCGATTTTGGTTCTGGTAATCACGGGGCGTCGGACTACACGAAAATTGATGTGGGCAGTGCGATAGACACCTCTGGATATGTCGATGCGACCGCTGGCCTTCAAGGCGTAATGTCTCAGGCTGGAATTATGAACCCCGCAAGCTCACAGCTTCAAGGTGGTTTGCCAGTATTGCCCTCTGCGCCTCCAAGCCTTCAAGCTGGCAATGCCGCCCCAGTCCCAGGGTATGTCAAAGAGTATGAAGATAACCTAGCATCTGTCCCAAACGCACCACCTGTTCCAGAGATCATCCAAGAGACTACCCCCGCGCTGATCGACGAGGACGAAGACCTAATCAAAGCTGGCAAACTTGCGGAGTAGTTGATGTCTGTTTTTAGTGCTGTAAGTAAGAAACTAGCGGAAGGCGCACAGACTCGTTTTTTCAGTCAGGCGGCAAGATCGGCTGAAAATCTCCAACGCAAAACTGGTAACGCCGCAGGCTTTAAGAACGATCTTACAGGCAAAGGGCAGGTCAAGCCAGACGAGTTAAAGGCAATGGGCTTTGACGAACACTTCGGTGATCGGACTGACATTACCAAGGAAGAGGTTCAGCAGTTCATCAACGATAACCAGGTACAGATTAAAGAGACATTGTTAAGCAACGCGGAAGGCTACCGGCGCGGCACCAAGTTCGGAGATTACACCCTAGAAGGTGGTGACAATTACCGTGAGTTGCTGATGTCTTTGCCTAATCAAAAATCGGATCAAGCATTACGGTTAGCGCAAAAGCGCAATGATTTGCGGAGAGAAGACCAAGAAATGGCTATCGCAATAAATAAAATTCAAAAAGATCAGAACTCGTCTGAAAATCCTTTCCTCAATGCCGAAGAAGCTAAACAAAGACTTGATGTTTTGAGCGGTCATCGATCCAAAATAGGTAGAGAAATAAAAGATATAGATGTGCAGATTGAAGAAAATGGTTATGTGCCAGACCAGTTTGTAAACCCTGGTCACTTTGACGAGCCTAACATCCTTGCACACCTACGCATGAAAGACCGTGTAGATGCTGACGGCAACAAGACTCTATTGATTGAAGAAGCGCAGTCCGATTGGCATCAGAGAGGCGCGAATGATGGGTATAAAACTCCCAAAGGGTTGGAAGTATATGAAAAAAAATTAACAGAAATAGACCAAGAAATACAAGACCTTCTTAATTCCGCAGAGGTATATACCTCAAAAGGGCAAGATGCCCCTCAACATATTATAGATGGGCATGTTCGTTTAAATAACGTGCGTGAAAATTTGATACGCGAAAGAAACAAGCTTGATGACAGTGTACCTGACGCACCGTTCAAGACCGATGACAAATCGTCTTGGTACAACCTTGCTATGAAGCGTGGCCTTATCGAAGCGGCAGAGGGTGACTACGATAAGTTGGCATTCACCACTGGCCGTCAGCAGGCAGAACGCTATGACCTTAGTAAGCAGATTAATGAGGTTCGCTTGGGTGGTAATGAGCGAGACGGATTCACTGTATCTGCTTTCGACAAGAATGATAGCCCGGTAATTATGGAGTCAATCGACTCGCTTGATGCACTACCTAACCTGATAGGTAAGGATGCCGCTAAGTCATTAGTGGATCAACCGCTGACGGACTCAACCTCTGGGAAGGTTAAGATTCTAGCCGGTCAAGACCTCAGTGTTGGCGGTGAGGGTATGAAGCAGTTCTATGACCGCACACTACCTAACAC
>Ga0181394_1001026_pt1 | contig 12262 bp, 5 predicted proteins | sample 17SPOviralmetaG_FD_130123 | JGI IMG/M metagenome (GOLD analysis project Ga0181394, IMG submission 130123) | Marine viral communities from the oligotrophic San Pedro Time Series (SPOT) site, San Pedro Channel, CA, USA - 17 SPOT_SRF_2010-11-23 | ecosystem: Environmental > Aquatic > Marine > Strait...
CTTACTGGCGGTGTCTTGAAGGTCATATCAAGCGGTGCGCCTCTATTGGCCTCCTATGCCACGCTCAACGCCTCATCACACGTCATCGACGGTATCGCTGACATAGACTCAGGAGCAGCCACTGCTGCTCTCTCTTCGGGTGCGACCCTGTATGTGATGCCAGTGCCAGCCGCTGCCGTCACAGAGGGAGACAACAGGATCGAGGTTTCAGCCACGTCAGCAGGCAAGTTCACTGCTGGCGATTACATCCAGATATTCGACAAGGACACGCACATCATACCAAGCCAAGATGCGACCCCGGCAACTATCCAGAAGCATGAGATCAGGAGGGTCATCGCCGTTGACTCCCCGTATCTATACGTGGATGAGCCCTTCACCTTCGCACACACAGCGACATCCTGCGGTATCGAGAGGCTTCAGTATTCGACGGACAGTGCTAGGGGTAGCCCTCACATCAACGGCACGACCAAGGAACTGGTGCATGGCGTGGAACACACTATGTTCGGCCACACCACTGTGCCCTCCTTCGCCATAGAGCAGTCTTTCAGAAGCACCGATGCCAGCCCCGGCGGCGACCAACTACTAAGGATATACAGCGGTTGCAAGGTCAACTCGCTAGAGGTATCGGCGGATACAGAGGGTGAGTTGAAGTTGAACTCAGGGTATGAGGCATCTCGACACTACACTGACACAGGATCTAGGTTCAACCCACACAGGATGTTCGACAACACTGCGAACAGCGCCACCAACAGAAAGGTATCCGGTATAGCGGTTGACGGTGAGAAGCCGTACCTTTTCCAAGACATCAGCATAGAGGCCTTCGGCAGGCCTATCCTTAGAGGCACTCAATTCAACTTCGGCATAGCCAACAACAACACGGCAAGATGGTTCATACGAGGACACCAAGGAACCACGTCTGACACCGATCAAGTGCAGCATGGCGCAACTCAGTTCCCGATGGACATAACAGAGGCACAGAGGGAATACACGTTCACCTTCGATGCCTTGGTCGAGGACGACCGACTGTGGGAGCAGGTGAGGACGAGGAAGCACCACAAGAACACCAACGACATCACGATAACCCTCACCAAGCCCGGAAGCGCAAGCACAAGGCAGAGGGCCACGATAACCATCGAGGATTATACCATCATAAAAGCCGATCATCAGATACCCGCTGACAAGGGCCCAATAACTGCAAATGTCGAGTTGGTAATCCGACATCTCAAGGTGACTGAGCATTCGCCTTACTATTCATTATGAACAATAATATACCGGGAGCAGGAGAGGATATACGATGCGACTGAGGGGATTTGTTACCATCAATGGGACGAGGGAGAGATTGGATTGGACGATTTCAGGCACTGGTGTAACCTCAGGACCCGGAGTTTCAGCGCATGAGGTCGAATTGACGATACCCATGCCAGAGATCATCGAGAAAGTCATAGAAGAATATGATGACGGATATGAAAACATGACTGTTGTCGATATACGACTAATGCTCAGTGAGAGGGGCGAGCCAGTCTATGGCACAAAAGCCGATCTCATTGGGAGGCTAAGAGCATGGGTCGCTGCTAATCCAGATGCAGCAGCCCCAACCGAGGATGAAGCGGTTGAAGAAGCAAGTGAGGAAATGGTGACGGAAGATGGCGCTGAAAGCGAGTGATTTTACAGTAAAAATAGATGCTGAGAGGCATGAGTTGGATACTCCTGCTGGAAAACTCGTTGTATTCGTCAAGCCCATGACTTGGCTACAACAGCAGCAGGCTCTATCCAGTTTCGTTGACTTCGTGGTTGAAGGAGACGATATGAGGCCAAAGATTGACTTTGGCGGGTATTGGAGATATGTTCTGGTCAATTGCATAGAAAGCACCAGCCCATCTCTGACGAAGGACGATCTGTTCAAACTCACTCCAGAGGTGGGGAATGCGATTAGGGATGTCCTCCCTAAGATAGAGGATTTGATGGGGGGAATCGCAGGAACGAGCGAGCCCTCCCCTTTGGAATAACATACTCCGATCTAGTCGATTACATATCGAGTGGAGGGGAGAAGAACCCTTTCAATAAGAAGCAAGAGATGACGTTAACTTTCAACACTATAACATACGTTCTCGGTTCGCATTTCAACTGTCCACCGCATTCTTGGGACGATCAGCCCGTGGATCGCGTATATCTTGACTATCTCATGGTAAAAACGATGCAGGAGATACAATCGAAGGAGCAGGAGAAGATACAAAAGGAATCTCGGCGGTATAACGCGACGGGCAACCGAAATAAGGGAAGGCCCATACGCACTACCAGCGATGCCGCTGATCTTGGAGATTACTTCGATAGGATTAACACTGATATGAGGGTTGATTGATGACGAAAACATCCGAAACGATTCTGGATATCAAGAAGATGGGGCTGGCGCTAGAGAAGGTTTCAACGAGAACCAATGCACTGACATATGGAACAGTCTTACTTAAGAAAAAGGCTCTGGGACCAGTATATGACCTATATCTCGACATGAAAGCGGTTTTGAAAGGATTGGTCGCTGTATTAAACCCCTTTTCAAAGCAAGTCGATGTGACTGGGAAGGCCATGATGGTTCTAACTGGACCTCTTGGTCTGGTTGTTAAATTATTTACGAGTTTGAAATATTCTGTGTTGTTTTTCTCTGCATTGCTCATAGGATTAGGAGCAGTATTGGCATCATCTGCATCCGGCACTGTATCTTTAGAGGGAGCCATGCAAGCGTTATCCACTGCATTTGATTTTGTTTTATCAACGGGTTCTGCTGCCTTGGATTATTTAGGATCATTTGATTATTCCATTCTAATCGCTGGTTTCAACGGTTTATTCGATCTCATGTTGGATATCGCCCCAATTGCATTCGCTCTGTTCGTCTCAATGATTGAAAAGATAGGCGAGGCTTTCGTGTTTCTGCAACCATACATTCAGGACTTTGTGGATTCAATCGGCTTGGCCATGACATATGCTGTCGGTGCGTTATACTCGTTGTATGACGCATTGCAAGAATCAGGTTTCTTTGACGCACTCATACATGCTGCTAATGGACTCTATACAGGATTCATGGCCGTATTTGGCGGGATAAAGAATGGTATGGATGACACAGGCATATCACTTGGTGGAATAATCAACGGTATAATAGACGGGTTTTTGGGGCTTATGAATTACTTACATGAGGCAGGACTTCTGGATTTCATAGTCCTTGTAATGCTGAGACTTGGGGATCTGGCTGCTTTGGCAGGCACTCTTTTCGGAACGGTTCTTGAATACGCGATAAAATTCTTCGTGGGCCTGTATGAGTTTGCAAAACCCGTATTCAGTGCCTTGGGAACTCTCTTCTCATTCACGTTGGACGTGTTGATCAAACTGCTTGAAGGCGACTTCATAGGAGCGATAGAGAGGATATTCGGAGGCATAGGTAACTTCTTCGATGGCTTGGGCGGAAAGATACTCGGCGTCTTCTCATGGGCATTGGGGGGCATCGAATCATTATTCACCGGGATGTATGATTTCGTCATGGAGATACTCGGCGAGATAGCAGAGGCTCTGAGCCCGATCACAGATGCTCTGAGTGGTGTGGGAGATGCAATTGGAGGAGCCATAGGGGGCGTGGGGGATTTCTTAGGATTCAATGACGGCGGAGTGGTGTCTGGACCTAGCAGCGGATATCCAGTAACCCTGCATGGAACGGAGGCGGTAGTGCCCCTTCCAGATGGAAAGACGATACCAGTGTCCCTTCAAGGGGCTGGCAATATGGGCGGCGGTGATAATGTTTCTTTCAACATCAATGTGAATGGGGCGAAGGGCGACCCAAAGGAGATTGCCAAACTCGTCGGACAGGAAGTTCAACGTGCCTTCCGCACCAGATCTCGATCCGGTGGCTATGGGAGGGGTATCTGATGCCTAAGATACAACTCATAAGACGCGACAGCGGTATCATAGAGTTAGATGCTGAAACGATAAGATTCGACATGAATAGATTGGTAGCAGTTGGCCCTATACCTGTAATAGCAACGAGAACCGGCACTGACATGAATATGACTTCAGTGGATATATCAATAGAAGGAGTATTGACAGATGATCTGGAGGCATCTGGAGGCATTGGTGCATCGTTCACAATCGACCTGTCGAGGAACGGCAGCAGAACCATAGGATCCACATGGAAAGAGATAGCAGGAACCATTAACGCAGCGGCTGTCGAGGATGTAAGGATAAACTTCAGCGCGATAGGACAGTTGAATGCCGGATTGGGCGAGGACCTTACAGTCATACTGCGAGATGGCGGAGGGTCTGCATCCGTTGCCACTAACAGCATAGTATACGTGAACACCAATGGCCTCACGACCAGCGATGCAATCGCTGACGCCATCGCATCTGCGATAAGCGGCGCGAGTGTCAAAGTGAACACCGTCACTACTGCTGTCAACACCATTTTGACTGTGAGTCAATCATCAGGTGTGTTTGAATCGGTTTCCCAATCTCTCCAAGGCGGATCTGGATTCGATGGTGAGAAGATTACCATCACTAACAAGACGACAGGAGAAGGAGGAGACACCTTTGTCTCAGTGACCCAAGGGGCAGTCGGTCAGGATTGGTCGACACAATTCTATGTCTCCGACTTCTCTGGGGGCAAGACCTCATCAAAATTAACAAAAGGCGACAAGGTTCAGGATCTATTGAATCTAGCCAACATGAGTGCTGGTGGAGCCCTATTGAACCCCGGTGCTGCATTGGGGAACTCGATCAACATCCCATCCAGCGTGTCATCATTTGATCCCTCCAAGTTCTTGAACATATCAGAGTCCAAGACTGTCAGAAAATTTATCGTCGGAGTCAGAATACCGTATGACTCGATAGCATCGTCCAGCACCTCCGCAACGGTTTTGAGACAATTTATCATCCCATCTGGTTTGGGAACTGACCACTCATCCATATCCAACAACAAGCCGTATGACCCTGTTACGATAGAAGACGGCGAGACAACAAGGCCGAATCCGTTTCTTGAGCAGGGTGTGGCAATCCCTGCTGTTATCAGAATGTTCACACCATCATATAGTGCAGGCGACAGCGTATATACATACCAACTTCAGATGACGGTATGCGAGCAGTTAGTGGGGATTTGATGAATGCCTCTGATAAAGTTCCATAGCAAGGCCGTTAGGTTGAATGGTATCACTGACGGACTCGTAGTCCCCACAGGAAGGTTCCGAGAGTCAGGCAAGGACGGCAGTCAGGCCAGTAAGATAGGTGCTGTTCACTACGAGGCCCTGTCCAACCCCCTCAACGCCATACGAGGGGCATTCACCATTGATGCATTCATCATACCTGACTATGGCGGTGTTGTTGTCGAGAAACCGGGGCAATACAAGTTGACCTACGGATCTCCATTCGATCAAGATAGAATGACGTTCACAGCGCACATATCTGGAAAGCCTGTGTCCATAACGACAGCGTTCAATGTGAGGACTGAGAGGACTGCCCACTCTGGATCATACTCTGGTGGAGAGCATAAGCCTCACAGCATGACAGAGGGAACACAGGGTCTGGTCATGGTAACTGCCCAATACACCCGTAAGGAGTTGAAGTGCTTCATCAATGGTGATCTTGTGGCCAAGTTGAATATTGGGGACGATGCAGGATTGTTGGATGAGTCATCCTCAGACCTCTTCATCGGTGGACAGGGTGGTGAGTTCAGAGGCATCATAGAGAGCGTCAGGATATCTCAAGGAGAAATCAATCCAGTCGTCCAACCATTGACACGTTTGGAGTCAACCTTCGGCCTATGGTCTTTCAACGATGAGCAGAGCATACCAGATGTCAGATTCTTCAACAACGCAAGAAGCGCATACACGCACCAAGGAAGAGATGGGGCGGACACCCATGATGGCCTGTTCGACATACCGATGGTCGCCATAGGCCACACGTTCAACACGTCTGGTCATTTCAAGATACGAGACTTCTCCTCCAATCCCGGCAGCGTCACGGATCAATACTCTGCCTTGGAGAAACTAGCGTCCTTGGCGACAGGCATACCATTGAGCGAGATAAGCGGACAGTCATGGTATTCAACGTCCCTCGACCTTGGGGATGAGACATATGTGGGGGCAGTGAAGTCAACACCGCTGAACGCCGTCATCAATCACTCTGGATACCATCCCATGACAGGGACATCGACAGGACCATCGTCCAGAGAGGTGACATACGCATCGGACTCAGCAGGTTCAGCGACATCCACGACTGACTTGGATCCCATGCAGAACCTCATAGAGAGAGTCAGGATCACGGCCATCGACTTTGCCAATAGCCGTGTAAGTTGCGAGTCAATCCTTCTTAGTAATGACGGTAGTGGCAACCCTCAGGCACAGGGAATGTTGTTCAGCCACACTAACGACACACCAGTCTGGTTCACTGTCGGCAAGGCTGACATCATCATAGATCCGGGTAGCACGACAAGGGCAGCGAATGTCAACACAAGAGCAGAGTTCACATTCGGACAGAGATTCTCCGACACCACAGAATACAGGAATGATGCATACTTCTTCTCCCCAAAGAGCAGGATATCAGGTTCAACCTCATCTGCCTTGCTATCCTCGACAGACACATACGGATACCATGGTGCAGTCACGTCCAACACTCTGGTCGATGGCGACTTCTTCCTAAAGATGATACCAGCAGCCGAGAAACAGACTGTGAAGCAAACGGTTCAGGGTATTTCCAACACCTTTGAGACGATGGACGATGATATCACCATCCAGTCAGTCATATCCCAGAACGAGGTTGTGAGGGTTTCTGAACCAGTCTTCAGCGGCCCCATAAGTCGAGTCATCAACAAGGCTCAGACGGTTGGAGCCGCTATGGCCGATTCCAATGCAGCGAACAGGATCGTGGTCGAGAGCGGCATCGGGTTCAATGACAAGTCCGCATCGACCCGCGATGAGATAGTGGCGATAGCAGTCTCCAACCCCAAGCCGTTCATGCTGAAGGGCCTCGATACGGAACACACTGGAGGCATACAGGGAGGTGTCCCGACCAACGATGCATACATTCGCCACCTAACCCCCCTCGACACCCCCCGCATCGCCACCATCGACTCCCCCTCTGCCCTTGTGTCCGCAGGCGGCCCTAGCAAGGTACTGGTGTATTACGATGCCATAGACCTCACAGGAGAGGTCGTAGCAGGGACAGGGCTCACATCATCCGATGTCAACACGAAGTTCGCAGCAGACCATGCGACAGGGAACCAAGCATACCTTGTGGTCAGGAAGACCGTGCCGCATGGCAGTGCGATATACAACAACAAGACCGTATCAGACTATCTCAGGAGGCCGACATCGACAACCACTGTCTCGGATGTCCTCCTCACCATCACAGCGCCGGGTGGACTCATCAGCCTGCCAACAGCGACGTTCAATGACAAGGCATCGTCGCATACCCTAAGATCGAATCCTACTGGCGATATAACGCCATCATCCTTCATCAACATAGAGGACACTGTTCTCGGCCTTGGAACGGGCATAAGGGGGTATGGACGGCCAAAGGCCATACCGAGCATCAACACGCCTGATGACACATCCAACTCGGACTATCACATACTGCATGTCTCTGGATCAACGGCAACTGACAACACAGGCCACAGGGACGAGTTCCTAAGGCCCTCATCGATGAACAGGGGCAATCTGATGGGTTTCGATGTCGTTGACAATGAACTCAAGGGAAACGAGAGTCTCGTTCTCGTCCATCCCGCCAATACCAGCAGGCATTCCGCCCTCGCAGACATGGAGAACACCTACAAGCAGCCGAACGACCTACTCACAGCCACTGTCGAGAGGTCCCTTATGAGAGGGAGGATCGAGGAGATAGAACCCATCACCAGCGGGGATGGCGAACCCATGCTCATCATAAGAGGAAGATCCATTCTCATGGACATCGCCGATGCTCGGACGGACAGGGACTTCGATCTCGGAGAGGGAATGCCGATCAAGGAGATAGGCGACCTTGGAACCCCGACCGTCACCATGACGATGGCAGGACCGGGACAGGGAGCCATAGATGTCAACCCGATATACTCGACCCACCCCCACTTCCCCGGATGGAAGGATAGGGTCATCGGCAGCGGCAACGCATCCGTGAGGAACGACTCCCAGACATCGACATACTACGCATCAACGAGAGCCCTAGTCGAGATGCCTCTGTTCCCATCCATGTTCTTCGACACCGAGAAGAGGCTGTCCACCACCACCGACCCCGGCGACCCCCTCCCCTCTGATCGGTCCTTCGACATGACAATCGATTGCACCATGACCGCCATAAACAGGGCGCAGATGAGGGAGACGGAATCTGCCTTCGCCGTGGATTGGGGTCTGAAGAACACAGTGTCATCGATAGAAACCACAGACAAACTAGAAGAACTTCACATTGAAGATGATGCCTCTCATTACACCCTATGTCAACGTCCATCCGTCCAAGCAGTGGTCACTGCCGTCGATTCAAGTGATGCATACATCGATGTCGATGACTGGTCCGCATTCGTTGCCGCGACAGGGGAAAGAGGAGACTCGACGGGACTATCAACGACGTTTTACATCACCATAGGACAAGGAGTCGGAACATACGCCAAGAATGGCATGATTGCAAAGGCCACACTCTCAGGGACGACAAACAGAATCAACATAGTAGGTTTGTGGAACCCATATGTGGTTCCGTCTCCAACAGGTGGGACTGGAATTACTGTCAACTCATCGTCCCAATTGCCTACTCGCGCAACTTTGGATGTATCATCGAACATATCCGTTGGCATGACTGTCGTTCTTGGCGGCTATCTAATAGCATCAAAAGGAGGATATGGGGCGACTAACGAGCCAGACATAATATTCGACCCCTCATCTGCGTCTGTCCACTCTCAGATAATAACGGCTGTCAGGAACTGCCTTGGACTCCCATCAGACAGGGTGCATGTCGATCCACAGAACTCAAACAGAGTCCTCATCAGAGATGGGCCCAATATGGAAGGCTTGGTATTCGATCCGTTTGAGTTGTATGACTCATTCAATGATAGGACGAATATTCTGCCTCTCCAGTGCAAAACCGCTCATCTTCTTCTGAGAGGGAAGAAAGCAGATGCATCCGGGCTTGAATTCATACGACCACAATCAATAGATTTCAATGATATAACAAACCGCATAAACGAATTCGACGGTGCATTCAATGAGGTGATCAGGAGAATCAACATGGCAGGTCATCCTCTGGCTAAGAACGCTGATGGGGGAAGTGCGTTCGATCCCCCTGCCATCTTCCCCGCAACCGCTGGCGATACTAAGACAGGGACTCACATGGGACATGTCAGGGCGTATCCCGGCAAAGATGTCGAGAGCGCGGAGGGTGAAAGAGGGAGGACGTTAGTGATACACAGCACAGTCCCCGGTGCGAGCGGACGCAACTTCTGCATCCGAATGAGGAATAGAACCCCATATCCATACAAACCAGCATCAATAGTCGGCGTTGGGGGGCTTCTAGCAACGAACAGCAGGTCTTACTCTCCCAACTCATTCCCAGCCCCCTTGCCGATTTCAGAGGACGGTAAGACATTCGCACCGATATCAGTCTTGAAAGGCGCACCTCATGGACAGGTTCTGCAACAGGGATCGACATCGGATGTCAGGTCATATGATGGAATAGGCGGCATCCTTAGAGTCAACACAGTGGGCACACCACAGATGATCGATAACTCAAGCCCCCCTGCCATGGTCGATCCCGTCTTCGGCAGTATATCGACCACAATAAACCACATAGCCGTCGAGAAGAAGGCGTTGGATCATGCTTTGAGACACAGCCGCAACACTGTCGGCGGCATCATAAGAATAGGTGGACAGTTAGCATCCTTTGACGAAATTTCGCCTGTAAAGCATGGTGGCAATTATATCAATGACCAGCATCTCGGATCCAATTGCGTATTCTTCAGAAACGTCGTCCCCAGAGGGAACCCAGCGGACTTTGCTAGAACGATTCACAACACCAGTGACTCTCCATTGGACGGCATAGAGATTGAGATCATAGATCCGTTGATCGACACTGAAGCCATTATCTTCTTCGCTGGAGGCCACACAGGGACGGTGTTCGATATCAGCGATGGAACAGCCAACGATTACTCCGGTGAATACAAGCATTTCTTGTCCAAGGGGCCAACGGGATTCTCAGGCTTCCAGAATCTGCATGAGGTAAGCACTGCATCCGCCGTTCTCGACTTCACCGACATAACCGATGACGACACCATCAACGACAACACCATGAGAGGCATCCACAACAAGATGGAGATTCGCGTGAATAACATCGTTCCAAGATCCCTTCTGTACGTGAGGATGAATGACACGATATCTGGATCTTCATTCACAAGGGCACAGGAGATAACAGACGACTTGTATGGGTCATCGCTCAGGCTGACTGCATCGGCTGCTCAGAGTTCAAGCAACGGGCCTGCCAACTCGGTTGACTCGACATCCAAGGCCCTCTTGTTCGACAGCAGCACTGGCTATCCAGTCATATCGACAGCGGACTATCTCAGTTCAGCAGTTGTCCCAGAATACGGTCCTTTGAATGGATTCGATCCAACAGGGGACTTCTCAATCACATGCTTCATCAAAGGAAACATCATGCATGGCCCGATAATCTCTGGTTATCTCAACAACAAATACTTCGGACTGCATGTCGGATACGCATCGACCAACACCACCAACAGGCAGCATCTCTCATTCATGGGATACGGAGGGACGAACCAAGTCGTGTCCTTCGCAGCCAACTCAACTATCTCTTCAGATTCAAGTCCTAACGATGGAAACAACTACTTGCTACTCCCTACGAATGACTGGATATTCGTTGGTTTCACCCATGGCGCACACCCATCCAAGAACAAACTGTATATCGGTCCAATTGACGACTTTACCTCGCCAGTGGCCGATCTTGACGACGATAGCGAGGCAGATACAACGACATCAAAAACATCACAAAACCCCCACCCCTCTATATTCGCAGCCTCGGCTGAACTCGCCACCATACCGTCTGCCTATGGAGGAGGGACAACTCCTACGAATGGGCTTGTCATGATCGGTGCGAGTCTGTTAAAAGATCTAATCGTTGATGGTTCTATGTCCTCAGATGGCGTGGCAAGATCATTCAATGATACACTAACGCAAAAATACAACAGCGGAGCGAACAAGACCCTATTGACAGGAGAGGACTCATCTGGAAGCACGTCTGTGACTTCATCATCCAACCCCATTCACGCTGCCAATATGCAGATATCAGAACTGGCAATACATAATCGAGTCCTGACATTCGCAGAGATGACAGAGATAGGCAACGCAAAGACGGTGTGGTGAGAATGACAGTATATCGAAAGAGGTTCTATCCAGCCAAGGTTCAACCGCTTGGAACGTCCTCTGGCTACCCAGCGAGCGGGTTCTTCGCCATGCACATCACCTATCCAGACACCGACTATGACGATGACATAGAGGACTGGACATACGGGACGAACAGCGGGACGACGTGGAAGCAGGGGTTGACCGTCATCATCAGAACGAACACCGCCACCGCAGCAGCCCCCTCAGAGGCAGAGAACGTCATAGTGGTGGATCTCAAGGCCCTCAGTCTATCCATGGGCACAGAGGCCGCTACAAGGCTCATTGCGGCCAAGATAAACAGTCGAAGGGTGAAGCAGGTGGGTGAGCATAGCGTGTCCAGATACCTGAGGGCTAGATACGTCAGGATGTCTCCCTCGGAATCGTATGATGGAGTCGTTGCCATAAATCAAAGTGGTGGCACTTTGTTGAGGACGGTAATTTGGGGTAATTTCCTAAACGGTTTTCCATCCGATATTCCAGATACTGGAACCTTAGATGTCGGAGGGACATCAGTGTCATACTCTGCCATCAGTGCGATAACGAGAGGAATGGCTGCAAGCGGAGCCCCAATTCAAATCGTCAACTTCACAGTCCCAGCAGGTTCGCTCACTGCTGATACGACGTTCACCTTGACAGGCGCACCAGCCAAGCACACCATGGTCCTGACATGGGAGGCGGATGCCCCGAATTCAGCAGGCGGGTATTGGGCCCCTGCCAACGCTGGGCCTGTGATTCAGGGTCTTGGAAGTTCAGTGCCGACGTGGAACCTGACTGCAAAACCGATGGACGGCGGCAACATGGGCCTGCCCACGACTGCCCACGACTCCAAGGGCTGCACAGCCGTTGCCCATGGGTCTGGC
>Ga0181394_1001028_pt1 | contig 12254 bp, 18 predicted proteins | sample 17SPOviralmetaG_FD_130123 | JGI IMG/M metagenome (GOLD analysis project Ga0181394, IMG submission 130123) | Marine viral communities from the oligotrophic San Pedro Time Series (SPOT) site, San Pedro Channel, CA, USA - 17 SPOT_SRF_2010-11-23 | ecosystem: Environmental > Aquatic > Marine > Strait...
AATATAGATATAAAAAAATCATTAATGGAGTTAAACACGAAAAAGATTTTAAAACTCTTGAAGATGCAATTGAATACAAAAAAGAATATGAAAACGACTTAAAGTTACTCTGACAATAGGAGTATGGATTCTTCCGCACAACCCCCTAAACAACTCGCTCACCACTATTCCTACTTCACTCTCCAAGAGTTTAATGCTATTGCTACTATCTTTTTGGAATATTATGAAGAAGGCAAGTACTCCGACGAGGGCATTGCTGAAGGTGAGAGCACAGCAGGACAACGTAAGACTCTTAAACATCAATTCAAAACTCATATTCTAGGCGATGATAAATACATTAAGTCACACGACGGCGAGCATAAGAAATGGTCACGTTATACTGGATGTCTGCTAAAAGCACTCTTAGAAGCAGATACTATGCGAGTAATTGAAAAGAATAGAAAGATTAAACTACTGAATAAGAAACTAAACGAAGAAATAAAAATGAGAGAACAGACTATTCAAGTCCGAGTGAATGAAGCGACACAATTTGTGATGAATGATGCGAGAGCAAATGCAGATGAAGAACTCCGTGAAAAGGCAGATCGTTATCAAGGTCATTTTAAAAAGTATCAGGACACTATTGCTAAATATGCTGAAGAAAATAAAACATTAAATCAACTATTGGATACTGCTGTTTCTCGTGAAGCATTTGAAGAATCTACTTCTACTGTTCTTGCTCAGAAATTAGAAATTGAAGAACTGAGGAAAAAACTAAAAAAGAAACGTGAGAAGCAAGAAGAAAAATTATCTGAAGAACAAGAAAAGGAAGATGAAAAGAAGAAGGCGGAGAAGAAGGCAAAGAAGGCAAAGAAGAAGGAATTACAGGAATTGATGGACTCTCTCAATATTTCTGATTCTTCGGACGACGAGTCTTCTTCTTCGGACGACGAGTAGATTTCTTAGTTCCTTTGTCAAAGACATCTTTTTCTTTGACTTTCTTCTGATCCACCACATCTTCCTGTATATCATATTGACACTTTCCAGTTGAAGATCTATCACAAGATTTCATTTGACGACCACTCGGTTTTTTACCATTATTATCTTTTTTTTTCATTTATGATATATTATATTTTTTTTATTTGAAATATTTTAATATAATAGAGTATTAAAATATGTCATTAGTAGTTACATCTTCATCCCAAGCAGAGTTTGATACGAGCGGTAAAAAACAGTTTGGATTAGAGAATCCTGCATCGTACCAGAACCATTTACGTTCCCCCCTTATTATTGATGCGAATAGTGAAGTTGCTCTTGTTTCAATTAAATGTAATCGGGACGATGATACTGTGTCTATAGAGGGAGATCTTCTATATGTTTATTGGGGAGTAGAAAAACCGGATAATGAAGCATTTGAAAGTAGAGTTCCTAGAATGATGGATGATATTAATACACCTCTTTTAATTAAATTAGTAGATGGAGTTTATACAAAAGATCAATTTACAATTCATTTAAAAGAAAGATTAGATGCTGTAGTCCTACTTGCATATCGTGAAGTTAAAGAGATCCTAGTTACAGAAACGACCCTTGGTTTTAAGATACAATTTGATCAGCACGGAGATGGTTCGGCATTTACTGATAAACCTTCTGCTTCAGAATTTGGAGCATATATTGATGCGAATACACAACGTGCTGTAGATGATGCTACAAAATATCCAGATGTAAGTCAGCATACAGATAACTTCACCGCTGTTGCTTCACTCACGAATGTAAATATTACGGCGAATAATGCTGGGGCAACGGGGACACGTTGTGATGCTATCGGACATGCTCATCCTCTATCATTGGTGAATGGTAAATGTGTCATATATTTTAATGGTTCTTCTGCTGCTTCTGCTGAGGATGGATATACAATAGGTCTTATAAGGAGTCAAGGTAAAGAAATAAATGGGACAAAAGTAGATTTCGGAGATATAGGAGGGTTCGGGCAACGCCGTCCTCAGTACGACCCTTCTGTTAATATTCCTGCGGCATATCGGACGGGAGCAGGGGGCGGACCTCCTTTTCTTTGGGATGTTGCTTTTAACTGGGAAGCAGGAAAAGATGGTCAAGTTGTTCATTTAGTAAATAATAATGATGATAGCGTGCCTGAAAGTTATATGGATACAGTGACACTTGTTACTACTCCTACGAATGCATCTCTTGAAGCGAAATATTGGGACAGAGTTGAATTTCATACTGATGGTGAAAACATTGAAGTTTATTTAGGTCTTGCAGGTAAATCAACACTCACAACTCTTGTGGATGGGAGCAATACAGCATATGGGTCTCGTGTGAAACCTATGGGAATTACGTGTAATCAGTTATATCCTAAGATTCACATTGCGAATACTACGACAGCACCCTATGGTGATGTATCATTGAGAACATATAATGGACACTCCGCATTATCATATTACGATGAAAATTACTGGGGATATAACTTTAAACGTTCCGACGACCGTTTTTGGACAATCTGGAAACAAGTTTCCCGAAGAATTGAAGAATCTGGAATTTATGGTGATGGGACGACCGACACTGCAGGAACTCTTTACGTCTATAAAAAAGAATTATCAGCAAGTGCAGGAATAGATTATAGATGGTCATTACTTCTAGGAAACTTTGAGGACGAACCTGTAGTAGGTTACTTCACAGATGAAGATCAAATATTTGATGAGGCACCTGATATGATACAGACTTTATTAGGAATGCCTTATCTATTAATTGAGACAGAAGACGGAACAGTCACGAATGGTGGAGCAACTGTATCATTTGAGAGCACAGCATTAAGTGATTTCCCTCTATCAAGCAGTATGTTTGTGAGATTAAAAAATCAAGCATTGAACTCGTACAATGCGAACAAAGGATCTATTTCTAATATTATTTACGGATGTCCTAGGTTTGATGCTCGTGGAAACAGCACAGGAACTCTATGGTATGAACCTGAAGAAAGGGTATATGTTAAATTTAATAACGTAGATAAATTCGTATTAAATTCAATAGATATAGATATCGTAGATGTAAATGAAAAGGTGATCCCTAATCTTGTAGGAAACACTGTTATTATCTTACACGTTAAAAAGAATAATGATATGGATTTTTAGCTCCGCCTAAGACTCCATATAAATCTTTTTCTGAATTTGCTGTGAATGTCCTCTTATCTTCGCATATTTAGCAAGAATCTCATTGAACTTTACGGCATTCGTGAGGTCATCATTCTTAAGGGCATCATTATAATTAAGACCTGCTTCTTTGATAACAATTTTATAGATAAGAGTAGAACCAATATTTTTACCAATTAATTTTTTAGAGAACTTTGTCATTAATGAACATAAGTTTTGATTGTCGTATTGTTGTCCTGTTTTTTGTAAATAGAATAGACCATCTCTATTTTCTATGTCTCTTGCATTTTTGAGAGTTTTTAACATTTTAAGAAGAGGTTTATCTGTAATTTGTGTTAATTTAAGAGAATGTTTGTTTGATGTCTTATAATTCGTAATGGATAGATAAGACTTCTTTTGACCTAAGACTACATAATTAAACTCTGGTTGTTTGAGTTTGTTGTAATCTCTAAGAGTTATAAATTTAAGAGTTGAGTATTCGTTGCGTGAAGGGTATAGAATATAAATTCTGAGTAGCAATCTTAAAGTTTTTAAATCTTCAAGACACCATTCATCAAGATGAGTTTTTAATTGCTTATCTTCCATTATTTTTATTTCACTATCTACGGTCTCCATATATTTTACAAGATCCTCATACGAGATGATATTTTCTTTTTGAATATCTGTAACACCATTTGTTTTCTGATAAATATTTTCTATCTGATCATCAATTATATTTTTATATTTTTTATAATTATCTGCAAGAATGTGTTCATCAGTAGCAATCATATATTCTATGATAGGATTGATATGTCCTATTTGTGTAGAGGGTGTGGGTAATTTAAATTCACCATTCTTATCTTTACGACCATTCGGGACTTTTGTGATAAAATGTATGACATCTTCTAGATTATGAAGGAATGTAAAATCTGTATAAGGTTCTTCTTCTTCTTTGTATTTGTTATATTTTTTAGAAAGTGAGAGTAATCTTGCAGCATAGGCATTGTTCGTAGTATCTCTACGAGTACTCTTTTTAGCAAAGACAGCAACAAGAGATTCTTTATCCATTATTTATTATATTTAATATATTATTTTTTATTTTTAAACTTTCAAATTTGAAACTTTTATAAATTTGAAATCAATATAACACAAAACCACATATCAAACAAAGAGTAAAATGGACGAAATCTTTCACAAGCAAGTTGAACTGATTGATGCGATTAAAAACAAAATTAAAGATGGAGAGTACAAAATGCTCTTAGAGAATCTTGCATCTCTTAGGGATAATACAGATAAACATTTATATGTAAAAGTAAAAGTCATTTCTATCACGATGACAGGATTTTGGTCGGATATAGAAGGTGAAAGTGATACTTTTAAAAGAACTAATAGTGGTTCTTCTGCTTGTGGGTTCAACCACGACTCCATACGTAGGGAAGACCCTGATGGTTTCTCGGAGTATCATCTTGAAAGACTATCAGTTGATGCTATGTTTGAAACAGACGAAAGAATTGTAAAAGTTGAGGAGAACGGCGACAGAGGCGACAACGCGGATCACGTTATGACACCTAATTCTTATAATAGAATGAAAGAAAATCATATGATTCATAGGGGTGGAGAGATATGGATATATGTTGAAGATATGTAAATTCCAAAGTAATATTACTTTAAACCAAAACGACTCTTAAAAGCATTAATAGATGCAGATTTCGTCTCCTTGTGCCATAAGATCCACCTACTCAGACTGCCTGCTGTATCGGGAACCGTCCAGTTCTCGTTACGACGATGCCGTGATATATACCTTGATTTTTGCTCTTTGGATCGGGTTCGTGTGTAATCGTCCATCCCCGCTGCTCCGAAATGGATGGTTTTGGTTCTCCCGCCTTTTGAATTGGAGAAGGTCGCCATCATCTTCTTCCCCGCCTTAGTAGAACTCTTTATAACAACCTTATCATATTTCTTCATTTATGAGTTACAATTATTTTTTTTTTATATTTATTATTATATATATGATACATCCATCGCATTCTCGTAAAGACCTTATTGAAGTGTGTGAAGTATTTAATATAGAGATAGAAGATTTATATGATTTACAAAAGATATCTTTGATATCCTTTTTAGAAGCAGAATTAGAAAGTATAGATTACATTGAACCTGAATATGAATTCTATTTTGTAAATAATATAGATGAATTAAAAAGATATTTAAGTGATCCAAATCAAACAAAGAACATTACAATAGCAACGAAAGAAAAAGTAATAAAGGATTCCCGAAGAATAATCTCGTACTGCCAGAGTGGTTTTGAGATATATCCTCATTTTACATCAAAAGAAGAAGTATTTGCATCTGCCCTTGTAGTAGCAGAGCATTGTGATATCTCTACGTGCAGGAGGGCAATAAAATTATTGAATGAAGACCGTAGTATGGAGAGAACTATAGATCCTATTATTTCTAATAGAGTAAAAAAACAAATTGAGAGAAAAGATAATGTTAAAAAAAAGACGAAGGGTCAATTCCGTGCTCGTACAGGATCTTTTACAATAAATTTCTCATAATTTTTTTTATTTAAATATTTAAAATGGTTGTTAGTAATAAAAACAAGTTCAACAAGAAATATGGATTTAAATCAGATGCTCCACACTCTAAAGCAGAAATTTCAAGACTTACTGGTATCTCTATTGGAATACTTAATCAGGTGTGGGATAGGGCAGCGGGAGCGAGAAAATCTAATCCGTCGTCAGTTAGATCTGCTTCTTCAGGAAAAAAAGTCGGAGGTAAATCATTAAGAGGTAAGATGTCCGCAAATGCTTGGGGATTTGGAAGAATTTACTCATTCGTAATGAAACAGAAAGGAACTTGGGGAGGTACAGACTCTGATCTTGCAGAGAAAGTTAAGAAAAAAAAAATAAAAGGGTATAGTAAATGAGAGTATTAGAATTGTTCAGCGGAACACGATCTGTTGGAAAATGTTGTGATGCTTTGGGTTATGAATGTATATCATTGGATATAGATGATCGTGCAGATATTGTATGTGATATTATGATATGGGATTACAAAACATATCCTAAAGATCATTTCGCTATTATATGGGCAAGTCCTCCGTGCGATGAGTATAGTTGTATGAATTACTGTCGTCCTGAAAAGATACCTGATTTAGAAGGAGCAGATAAATTAGTTTTAAGAACATTAGAGATTATAAATTATTTTAATCCAGAGGTATGGTTTATAGAAAATCCTCAGACAGGACAATTAAAGAGTAGATATTTTATGAAGGGATTACCTTATTATGATGTTGATTATTGTATGTATGGAGGTTACATAAGAAAAAGAACTAGAATTTGGACTAATAAAAAAGATTGGTGTAATAAATTATGTGATAAAAGTTGCGGATTAATAAAAGATAATAAACATCCACAATTTAGTGAGATGAATATTTCAGGGATAAATAGATTGGATTTAAGACACGCTATCCCCGAAGATTTAATCTTTTCATTATTGCTTGAATAAAATATGTCTTTTAGTAAATGAGAGTATTAGAATTGTTCAGCGGAACACGATCTGTTGGAAAATGTTGTGATGCTTTGGGATATGAATGTATATCATTGGATATAGATGATCGTGCAGATATTGTATGTGATATTATGATATGGGATTACAAAACATATCCTAAAGATCATTTTGATATTGTATGGGCGAGTCCGCCATGCGAGAGTTTTTCAAGGTTACAGAGAAGTAGTCTTGGAAAAATTAAAAAGAAAGATGGTAAAATAAAGACTTATGATGACATAGAAAACAATATGAAAAAATATGGAGATCCTATAGTATTAAAGACTATTGAGATAATACAATATTTCTCTCCAGAATTATGGTTTCTAGAGAACCCTCAGTCAGGATTTTTAAAAGACAGGAAATATATGAAAGACTTTTTATTTTATGATGTAGATTATTGTTTATTCTGTGATTGGGGATATCGTAAAAGAACTCGTATATGGACGAATAAAAAAGATTATTGTAATCGTATGTGTGGAGTGAAACATGGGGCGTTATGTGGAAATAGAGTGGGACAACGTCACGTAGTGACAATAGGAAAAGAAATAGGTGATAGACCTTACCTTACATTAGATGAGAAACATCGTGTTCCCCCTGATTTAATTTACAGTTTATTTTTATAGAAATTGACTCATTCTTAGTCTATAGTCATCTTCATATGCATCTTCTTCTTCAATTGGTTTTTGTTTAGATTGTATCCACGGTGCTTTCTTTCTTTTACTTCTGAGAAGTTGAGTAGAAGAAGACCTTCCGACGACCGACGGACTTGCCTGTAAATATCTGAAATTTAGTTGATCTTTTTCATCAAGTCTTTTAAGTTCTGCTGTCTGTATCTTGCCTATAGCATCCTGTTTTATTGCTTCTGCAGCACGTTGCTTCTCTAGAAGTTCATTTTCACGGTCAAGTTGTTTCTGCCGTAAATTTTGTTCATTCATTACACCCTCCGGAGCATCTAGAACTTGATTTTTATTATAAAAATCGTCAAAATGATCCATTTCTAATGACCATCTTTCATCATTATCAATAGAGTCTCTTTCACTTTCTGTGAGTTCTCTAAGATTATCTGCCCAGTATAATTTTTCTCCCTGATTAACGACTATAAGAAGAAATCCATTGACGACCATCTGTACTCCTTCTTGACCATCAATCATAACAGGCATCGCCTCAAATAATCCTTGACTGATACGAGATCTTACACCATCTCTACCGATAGTCATAATTCTTCTTCTTTCTAACGCATTTTGCTGATTCTTTTTCTCTTTAGACAGGTCACTTTTACGTCTTAGTTTTACACCATCACGAAAGACATCTATTCTTTTACCACCAATTTCTTCTACGTTCCTTCTCTCTCGGAGCTCAATCTGACTCGGTAGTAGATTTCTTTTGATAGGTCTTTGATTACTTAATGTTTGAAGAGGCATTTTATATGTAAAAATATTAAAATTAAAATATCTTTTTTATATAAATGGATCTTCCGAGTGTGAGCATATTGACACCTGTATGGAATCGTAGAAAGTTTCTTCCTCTTATGATAGAAAATGTAAAGCATATGATGTATCCTAAAGATAAATTAGAATGGGTGATACTTGATTCTTGTTCTTGGAAAGGAGAACCTTCTGAACCTTTGATGAGTGATGCAGAGATAAAGAAATATGAAAAAGAAACGGGAGTGAAGATAGTTTATGAATATCGTAAAGAAGCATTATCAATTGGTAAAAAAAGAAATATATTAGTAAAGAAAGCATGTCACAATTATTGTATTAATTTAGATTCAGATGATATTTACTTTCCATCTTATGTGATGTATAATATAAAAATATTATTAGATAATAAGAAACAATGTAGTGGTTCTCCACAGATGATATTTCTTTATCCAAAATGTGATTATAAGATCACAGGAATAGAATGTAAAGCAATCCGACAGATTCACGAAGGAACGATGTGTTATACGAAAAAACACTGGAAACGTATGAATGGATATGCATCATCTTCACAGGGGGAGGGAGCGGGGATGGTAGATGGAGCAAATGAGAAATTTTTTATTAAGACTGATATAAGTAAATGTATGATCTGTGTTTGTCACGATAATAATACAATTGATAAAAAAGATTTTTTAAGAGATGAATTACTAGTAGAGGGTGTAGAGATAGATAAATTACCGCATATAAAAACATTAAAAGATATCTTTCAACCCGAACCATTTGCCTCTGCAAAAGTTGCATCGTGATTCATCATATCAAAACATTCTTGACATAAATGTTCTTCATAATTGTCATAATATTGAACAACCTCCTCCTCTAGAGAATTCTGCATACTCCAAAAACCACATTGCTCACAACATATTCCTCCGTGAGTAGTTACAAAATCTGTAGCGTCATCCGCAAGCATTTGTAGATCTTCTTGTCTTGCTTTTGATTTTTCTAATTCTTTTTTCAATTCTTTAATTTTATCTCTAAGTTCTTGATTAACATCAACGAGGACTTTATTTACGAGGTCTAACGGCAAAGCGTTCATACTCCTTATAGTCAGAGTAACTTTAAATATTTTACTTTAAATAAAAAAATCCATCCGAAGTTTCTCCATAGGTAGTGTCCTCTTCAGGTACAGATCCTGCATCTGTATATTCTTCGTATGGTTCATCTTGTTCTTCATATTCAAAATCAGAATCTATTTCTTCAAAGAGTGTAATCAATACAGCAACGAGGTCAGGTCTATTTGCTTTCATTAAAATAGTAATGATATCTTTTTGTATTTTTTCATCCATAATTTATAATATATAGAATAAATAAAATGCCTCAAGAAAAAAAAATAGATGAAGTAGAAAAGGTAGTAAAAGATATCTTAGATAGAGTGATTCACCTTGAGACCAATAACATTACAATAATAAATTTAAAAAGGGATAGAGACCTATGGAAAAAAAAATATGATGATTTAAAAACTTTATACGATAAGACTTGGATATAATTACTCTACATTCAGTTCTTTTTCATAGTCAATATCGTCGCAATCACACAGATAAGTAGCAACACCCGCCTTGTATTTATCACAGATTTCTTGTGCCTTCTCATCTGTGCAGAGATGCTTCAACTCTTCAGGACAATTATTTTGAATCACTTCTGCTGTGAGTAGAGTGGAATACCAGATTTCTTCACGTTGTTCTTTAACCTCCTTCTTGAGTTCTTCAACCTCCTTCTTGAGTTTTTCATTCTCTGCATCTTTCAGAGCAACCAACTCTTTATTCAGTTTGAGAATCTGCTCGTCAGCGTTCAGATGCTCTTCGTTTTGCTTTTTGAGAGTATCTTTGAGATTTTTGAGGTCTTCATCCATCTTGACGATAGTTTCACGATAATTTTTGACTATCGCCCACGCGTGTTCGTCCATTGTGACCTTTGAATTCATCATAGATTCTCTTTCATCTCTGAGTCTCTTGTTCTCTTCTACTAGCAGAAGAAGAGTTGCATCAATAGTGCCCTCCTTGGGAGTGTTGAAGTGGGTGTTTGCGAGTTTAAGGGCAGGTGAGGACATTTTGTTTGTTATTGTTCTTGTTTAGTAGTGTGCTTTGTTGTTTATAACCATTTCAAATTTTAAAAGTTTCAAATTTTAAATATTTTAATCAAGAGCATTTATCCCACCGATAACGGCGAATGGAAAAAAAAATATTATGATTTAAAAACTTTATACGATAAGACTTGGATATAATTACTTATCAGCATCGTCGTCCTCGTCCTCCGACTCGTACAGTTCGTCTTCGTAGTCAATATCTGCCTCACAAGTATCATCCAACACTTGATACAGATAACTCGCAACACCCTCCTTGTATTTATCACAGATTTCTTGTGCCTTCTCATCTGTGCAGAGATGCTTCAACTCTTCAGGACACTGATCTTGAACCACCTCTGCTGTGAGCAGAGTGGAATACTTAATTTCTTCTCTGAGTTGCTTGTTCTCTTCTTTGAGTTTTACAATCTCTGCATCTTGCAGAGCAACCAACTCTTTATTTACTTTTTGAATCTGTTCATTTGCCTCCTTGAGAGTCTTGATGATAGCATCTTGATTCCTGATGTAGGAAAGGAAGTCCTCAAATCCAGCAATGAGTGTAGGGTTGTTTGACATATTGTGTTTTTTGTTCTTAATTACCTTGTTCTTTGTTTGTTATATATGTTCTCTATTCTAAAAGTTTCAAATTTTTTTTATTAAGCACTTTTTAATCAAGAGCATTTATCCATTTTTTCCCTTAAATATAATACAAAAGACATCCTCCCTTTACCTATGACTGGATTATTAGAGTGTGCCTCGTGTGGGTTAAATAAGAGTAAATCTCCCTGCTCTATATTGAGACCTATATGATATTCAGGAAAACATAATTCACCTCCTCTGTACTCTCCACATTTTTTGATAGTAAATGCTGTGAGTCCATTTTTACAATCTCCTTTATCAAAGTGACATGCTGTTCTAAAATCCATATTAATAGTAAGAGTAGAAAAGTTTGTTTCAGGGATTACGTAGTCTTGAGGAGAATTTTGATATTTCTCATATTGATGTAACCATTTATCTGGACAATAAGAAAAATATTTTTCTGATATATCTTTACATAATGGAAAGATAGTTTTATATGATTCTAGATTCGCTTTCGTCCAATATGTGAGTCTGCACGGATATTGAGGACTCTTATCAAAACCACCAATACTCTGTGAAGATACTGAGTTACTTCTTTGCCTCTTAGAAATTCTTCCATCTTCATATTTAAAATAAGATGAATTTTTAGTATGATCCTCGGGTAGAGGGTTACCATTCTTATCACAGGGCATCTCGGGTTTCTTTTTCCAACCTTCCATTCCTCTTCTAAGACCTTTTGCATTCACTACACCTCCTGCAGACCCTCTGTTGTACGAGAGGGACTGTGCGTGTTTAATTAATTTAGGATGTATATTGTAAAATTCATCATCTATTATTTTCTTCTTAAAACAAAAAATTAATTCACCTGTATCTGCATCATAGAGATCACAATCTTGATTTATAATGTTATCTATTTTATAGAATTCACCTGTAATTGCTTTATCTATTTTACTTTTAAAAAGTTCCATATATATAATAAGAAAGATATCTTTTTTAGAAATTTATTCTGTAAATTTATACTCCTCAGTTTCTTCATCGTAATAGACAGAGTCATCTTCTTCATAGCACTCGTGACATAGATCAACGATACCTCTATGTTCGCTGTAAATCATAATAGTATCCTCGCAATAGACAAACCGACTACATCCATTACACATATTATGATCGTTTGAAAAACCACATTCTTCACACATATATTGTTTCTCGGTGCACGTTTCTCCATAGCAACAGACAGTGAGTTCCTTCTCAGTGTTCCCACTACACTTACACTCATTACAGACCTCGTTATCGTATGTAAATGTGGTATCCTTGATGGGTAGGAAGTAAATCCCATCTTCGCCCTTAACTTTATAGAAGTCTTTTTGTAGGGAGACAATGTGACCCTTTCCTGTGGTGTTCTTGAAAATCCACTCCACGGAGTCATTTTTGTAGAACGGCATCTTTGTTTGTTCTTTGTTTGTTCTTTGTTTA
>Ga0181394_1001039_pt1 | contig 12201 bp, 10 predicted proteins | sample 17SPOviralmetaG_FD_130123 | JGI IMG/M metagenome (GOLD analysis project Ga0181394, IMG submission 130123) | Marine viral communities from the oligotrophic San Pedro Time Series (SPOT) site, San Pedro Channel, CA, USA - 17 SPOT_SRF_2010-11-23 | ecosystem: Environmental > Aquatic > Marine > Strait...
AGTCGTAGGTGGTGTGCGTAGGTCAGCACTTATATCTCTATCAAACTTAACTGATGAGCGTATGCGTAACGCTAAGTCAGGTCAGTGGTGGTCAGACACACCGGAAATGGCACTCAGTAACAATAGCGTATGCTATACAGAGAAGCCAGACATTGGAATCTTTATGAAGGAGTGGACTTCTTTATATGAATCTAAGTCAGGTGAGCGTGGTATCTTTAACAGAGAAGCGGCAATCAAACAGGTAGCATCCATAGGCAGGAGAGATACTGAGCATGACTTTGGTTGTAATCCTTGTAGTGAAATAATCCTAAGAGATGGTCAATTTTGTAACTTAACAGAGGTAGTGATACGAGCAACAGACACACAGAAAGATATGCTCCGTAAGGCAAGATTAGCCACCATACTGGGGACATTTCAGGCAAGTCTTACTAACATTAAGAGACTTAGACCGAAATGGGTTAAAAATACAGAAGAAGAAGCCTTGCTTGGAGTGTCATTAACTGGTATAATGGACAATAGTTTTATGAATGGTAGCAGTGAAGACAGAGGCTACTATGGTAAAAGAAGTTTACCTGACTTTCTCAGTGACCTTAGAAAAGAAACAGTTAAAGTTAATGAGCATTGGTCAGAACTGCTAGGTATCAGTCAAGCAACTGCAACAACAGCGATTAAACCTAGTGGCACAGTCAGTCAATTAGTAGATAGTGCAAGTGGTATACACACTAGGCACAATGACTACTATTTCCGTAGAGTAAGAGCAGATGCTAAAGACCCTATCGCTCAGCTTATGGAAGACCAAGGCATACCTTGTGAGGCTGATGTAATGAAACCTAATAGCGTTAAAGTCTTTACCTTTCCAATGAAAGCACCCGAAGGTGCTATACTTAGGAACGACAGGACTGCTATCGAACAGCTAGAACTATGGCTCACCTATCAAAGATATTACTGTGAGCATAAGCCTAGCGTTACTGTTAGTGTGAGAGAACATGAGTGGATGGAAGTAGGTGCATGGGTATACAAGCACTTTGATGAAGTCAGTGGTGTTAGTTTCTTACCGCACTCTGACCACTCCTATCAACAAGCACCTTATGAGGACTGCACTAAGAAACAGTACAATGAACTGGCTAAGACAATGCCTAAGTCTGTTGACTGGGATTTGATTAGCGAGTACGAGTTAACAGATATGACAGTAGGCACTAAGACTTTAGCGTGTACTGGTAGTGTTTGTGAACTTGTAGACTTAGTTGAGGAAGAAAGAGACGTAGAATAATTCCTTGACTACTTAAAAATGTTAGACTAATATAGGAGTAAAATATGTTAGATAAGATAAAGAATGGTGCTGACGGAGCGATTGATGTTGGCATTAAACTGATAAGCCTTTCAATTATATTACAGATTATCTTTGGACCAAAGGTAGCCTTCCTTACAGGAGATGTAATTGGCTCTATACTAGGCATAGTTTGGACTTTAGGAAACGGTGGACTGGCTGGCATTATCGCAGCTGTCATCATTTGGAGATTACTCGACAAAGATATAGTCGATGAACTCAAAGACTAAGTCTAAAAACTCTTGGGGTCTTGTCCGCATGGATGAGACTTCCAAGTTATACCTCACACTCAAGCAACAAAAGAAAAAAACAAACCCAAGACTTTGGCAAACAGACTGGAGAAAATAATGAAGTTACTAATCGTACCACTTCTTATTGCTACCTTAACAGGATGTAGTGCTTTTGAAGAAAAGCTATTACTACACAAACAACAACAAGAACAATTAACATGCTCGCCACCTGAGAGTACACTATGTATAGGGTGGAAAGTATGAAGAACAAAGGAATATTACCCTTGCCTGTATTCACTAGAGGCAGAGGAGAAAAGAAAAGGGAACACTTAGTTAGTTTAAACAACTTCTTTCCTATGCATTACATACAAAAGAATAATGTTAAACGAGCCTATCATGATACTGTTATGGATTGGGTACAAACACTGCCCAAGTACAAGACCATACAGCCACACTACAAACTATACTTTAAAACAAAACACAAAAGAGATTTAGATAACTATACATTTACTATGCATAAGTTTCTTATGGATGCATTAGTAGAGGGTGAGGTTATTGAAGATGACCACTATGAGATTGTAACTAAAGTTACTACAGAGATTGGTGGATTAGATACGGACAACTATGTTGTCGTAGAAATTAAGGGAGAGGAACTTGGCACTTAACAAGAGCAAAGACATAAAAGAATTAAAGAAGTTTGATGTAGACCTAGAGTTTGGTCAGCAATGGGAGAAGCACATAGATGAGATGTTCTCAGGTGCTAAGAAGTGTGAAGTTAAAACAGAGAGAGATAAGTGGGCAACTACAGGTAACATCTGTATTGAGACAGAGAGCTATGGTAAACCCTCAGGATTAACTAGCACAGAGGCTGAGTTATGGGTACATAATTTAGTTAAGGATGGAGAGTTGTGCTGTAGCCTAGTGTTTAACACAGACAAACTACGAAAGACAATGGAAGAAATGAAACCTTACACTGTTATGGGTGGAGACAACAAAGCATCTAAGATGTACTTAGTTAATATAGCTAAGCTCTTGAAGGCTGTTTCTTCTTAGCTTTGTCAGGCACTTGAGTGTCACTTGATTCAGTAATGTCATAGCCTTGCTCTGCTTTGTCTATGTCATTGTCTATGCTCTTCTGCATCTCAGGAAACACTTGTGTCTCCATGAATCCATTACCTGTACCCATTGCACATACCTTAGGCATTAGTCACCTCCTATTGCTTCTGCACCTAGAGCACCAAGACTACCTCTAAGTATTAAATCATAAAATTCTTCAGGTCCTTTAGCCATTGTACCTGCAAGACCTTCACCATATAGAGATGCTATGAAGTCATCAAGAGTACCAACAACAGGACCACCCATGTATGAGGCCAGTGAAGTCTCACCAACCAATGGTATACCAATAGCACCTACTAAATCAAGAGGTCCACGCTCATAGTCACTGCCCCTAATCTCATCCTTAATTGCCATAGCTAATGCAGCAGCACCTATTGCTGTTCCAATTGCAGCTAGGGTAGACATCTGCCCCATCAGGTCTGCTGTACAACTTTTCGGATTTAGTTTTCTTATTGCTCTCTTAGCAATTGTATTGCCAAATAATATAGGAAAAGATTTTAATTGTGAGAACAATTGATAGTCAGGGTTTGACATCCACAGTGGTCTGTTAGTAGCCAATGGCTCAAGAGCAACATCAGTCACCATCTTACGCATCCAAGGCAACATCAAGTCCCTTACTCTTGTTTGTGTACCATCACTTTTTGTTATAGTTGTGTTAAGAAAATCATCATTAATTATGTCAATCTTGTTTCCACCTGCCCTGTATATAGAAGCAAAGTCCTCTATGGTCATACCATTTTCTCTAAGCTCTGACTCTAATCTCTTTCTTCTAGCAGGCTTCATTCTTTTTAGTGCCTTAGCCTCGCTCTCTATTCTTTTAAGTGCAGCAGTTGCAGCCCATCCACGAACAAAGTTAGTGTACTGAGTTAAAAACAAACCAGCAGGCATCCTAAAGAATACATTTACAAATCTGTTAGCATCACCGGCAAACATCTTCTCAGTTCTTTCTGTATTTCTAGGGTCTAAAGCAAAGCCTGTAAGCCTAATCAAATCTCTAGCAAAGTTTGATGTAGCACCCTTACCAACACCACCTGAATAAAGACTACGCTTGATACCTGCAAGAGCATGGACAGCCATAGTAGGTGCAGCCTTTAATGTATTAGCAATACCATTCCTTTGTATTATCCAAGCAGGTTCTGTTATAGAAGATATAGTGGCCATTCCAAGATACTTAACTGTAGCTGCTGCTGCTACTTTTCTCATTAAGTCTTGTCTTGCTCTGCCTGCATCATCTTGAGGTCTTTTAAATGTGTGGTGTACAGCATCATACAAGTTCCACATCTGCTGTGCATCTTTGTTTCCTATTACCTTATTCTTTAGTAAGTAGTTAATGTCTTCATTTAATCTGTTAGCTTTGTCTGCACCAAACGCTTGTGCCGATGCAAGTCGTGTAGATGTATTCATCAAGTAGTCATTAATAGAAGACATAGGACTCTTGCTTCTGAACTCATCTGGAATCCTACTAAACCTAGCGTCTCTTTGTTTTTCAAACGATGGTCTGTCTACACCAGTTCTGTTGTCTGAACCTCTTATCTGCTCTGATGTCATTATTGCTGGGTCTTGTCCATTAAGCACTGCATTAAGTATGTCTTGCTTAATAACATCATCTGTTATTCCAACACCCTTCTGTTTATTACCATTACTGTCTATGTAGCTTTCACCTAAAGTGTCCAAGAAACGCTCAGGGTTAGCCTCAACTGCTTCTCTGTCCCAGCCACGAGTCAAGTAATCTTTTTGGTATCCAATCTTTAAACCATCCTTACCTAATGTTTTAGATAAAGACTTATAAACATTGTCATAGTTTTTTCTAGTGGCAGCAATGTCATTATTTAATTCTTTAAACTGTTCTTCACCAAGTTGTTTTCTAACTTCGGCTGCAAGAGCAGGGTCAATCTTTTGTTCCATACCTTGTCCAAAGTACTTGTCAATGTTTTGACCTACCTTGCTGCCCATCTTACCTACCAGTGGATAAGAGCTTTCCCACTTGTCTCTTATGTTAGCAAACGGTACAACAAACTCACTGATGTTTAAGTTCTTTAACGCATTAAAAGAAAGTTCTGATTGAAATTCTCCTGTACCACTTTCGGCAGGGGCAAATCCCCTTAGTATTCTGTTAAGACGATAGTATGCTTCACCAGTTTTAGTGTTTTCACGTTGTCTTTCTATAGCCTCAGTAGACCTACTAAGAAGAAAGTCTGTAGTCCCTGTCTTCAGGGCTTGTAGTTTAGTTTTAGGAAGTCTAGTAAAGTCTACTCTGTTAGGTATTACATCTTCTACAGGTATTAGTTCTTTTATTTTAGCATCTAACTCAGGTCCTTCATATTTATTTAGAAGTTCTTGGTATATTTTGTCGTAGTCCTTTACTCCTACAGCATACTCATCGCTTGCTTTTTGTAGCTCGCCTAGGTTGTAGGCATCTAGTCCACGCTGTGCTTGCTTGGCTTCTCTTTTATTCTGAGTAGCATCTTTGTATCCAGAGATAGAACCAAATGATGTACCACCTGCAAAACCTGCTGCTGATTGTCCTAATGTCTCATCCCAACTTAAGTCTTTTCCTTTTGTTTTAGATGTGAGTTCAGCTATTATGTTTTGAGTACCCTCAGTTCCTGCTTCATACAGTCCAATAGCTGCTGACTTTTTAAGCCCAGTGAAGAATGCATTTGCAAACTGAGTTTTTTCATAGTTGTTTAGCTTACTAGCCCACTGAGTCAACTGCTCTTTAACATCTATCTTAGAGCCGGGTGTAAATCCTTTAGCTACCTTACCGGGAGCAATAGAGTCTAGTGCTGTGTTGAGTGCAGTTGCAAAAAGAAGATTGGCTTTCTCTCCTGCATCAAAGTCTTTTACTTCTTTGCCTGCATTTTCTACATGTGTTCTTCCAACATCATCTAGGTTCAATAGACCACGAAACAAACCGGCAGTTGCTATGGTTGCTCCAACACCAAGACCTGCCACTGCTGCTGCTACTGATGCAGCCACTGTAGCACCCATGCTTGCTGCATTTTCTGATGCTTTTTCAAGTGCCCAACCTACCTTATCCCAACCCTCTGCTTCCAAAAAGCTAGTGTCATACTCAGGCTGGTAATCTTCTTTTCCTAGTTCACCAGATTTTTCTAAATGATTACCCCAGTCAGATAAGAAAGTACTAGTACCTAGTATTTCATCAACAGTCTGAAGAGAGCCACCAAATTGTATTTTAAAATTATCCCAGCTAGTAGCAAGAGAGTCATTCTTTTTAGATGGTCCAAATGGGTCTCCTGAAACACCAGCAAAAGGGTCTGTTGACATACCAGCAAAGGGGTCTCCTCCACTGCCACCAAACAAATCCTCTTCTTCTTCTCGACCAAACAAATCAGCCATACTTACCTCCTAAGTGAAATCCCACCAGCTTTTTTCTTCCTCTTCCTCTGGATTATCTGTTTGTTTCCTAGGGTCTTTGTCTGGATTTCTTGCATAATAAAGTGCTTTAGCATTTTCAAAAGTAGGTAGTTGTCCTGCCATTGCAAGCTCATGCATCAAAGCATTGATAGCATTACCTCTAGCTTGGGCTGCTGCTGATTTTTCATCTTCAGACATTCCACCCCAGCTAGAACCAAAGAGACCACCACCATCAATGTATATTTGTTTAGTAATCTCAGCTGGACTTAAAATCATATTCTTAAGTGCGGTATAATTTTTTGCATTGCCTTTTGCAGATGCTGCTGCGTTAGCTGCCCACACTTTAGCAGGCATGTCTACTGCTGCTCTTCCTTTGGGTGTCCTGCCATAGTAATCCATAAGCTGTCCTAGTCTCATAAGCCTAGTGTCAGCCTTATCACTACTCATACTTTCCATCCACCACTTAGGGTCTTTTATATTGTTTGTTAGCTTTTCCATTTTGCTAACTTCTTTAGGTGCACTGTTTAGTTGCTCTCTTCTTTGAGCATCATTCATGTATGCAGGTTCAGTTTTTTCTTTAGTCTCTGCTTTAGTGTCATCACCACCTAACATACCCATTAACTGTGGCAAGCTAAGTCCTGCACCTCCTGCCCATGCTGTTAGCTTTAATGGGTCAAGTTCAAACTTTCCGGGATTAGCTTTGTTCCAAGCAGCTTGTTGCGACTTGTTCATTATAGGATACTTTGGTCTTTCAGGCTGATTAAATCTTCTAAACAATCTATTCTTCAAACCTGCTAATCTTTTTATATTGTCAGGGTCTTTTATTCTATTCTTTGCGTAGTTAAATCCACCTCTTATAAAGGGTGCTGCTACAGCAAGTCCACCTGCTGCTAACTGCGTTCCTCTACTAACTGGCTCAATGCTAAGTCTTTGAAGAGGCTCTTCTTTAGGAGCACCCTCCATAGAAATTTGTGGTGCTGCATTGTTTTGCCATGTACTACCTATAGGGCAACTACCAAAAGCTCCCGGAACTACTTGACCATTATCATCTCTTACACAAGGCATTACTTGTCTCCTTTATTAAATTTCATTATGCAAAGAGATTCCTAACGTCTCTTCTTGTTGCAAAATTGTTGTTCATACTACTTGTACTGTATCCTCCTGCTGGTGCAGTAGGCCTAGGTGCTGGTGCAGGAACTGGTCCTGTTTCATAGCTGTTGTTCATACGTCTTTGAGCTGCTGCTTGTTGTCTTTCTTTTTCTGCTGCTGCTGCCTGAGCCTTAGCTGCTGCTTCTGCTGCTGCTTGCTCTTGTAATAACTTATTTGCAACTATAGCATCTATAGCACCCGTACTACCCGGTGCATATTCAACTTCACCATCTATACCACCACTCATTTTTTCCATTAGTGTTGTTAAGTCAGGTCCTGTGTCCATGACAGGAGTTTCAACAACAGGTTGGGACATCTGATTTGCAATAGCATCTTGATAAGCCATCTCGCTAGCAGACATATCAAGTGCAAATGGATTAATCTGTATGTTTCCAGCATAACCAGTTGTTGTTGCTGGTGGAGCAACTGCTTGAACAAATCCAGCGTTAGCGTTACCAGTATTACCAGAAGTAATAAAATCATAACCATATTTAAACAATTCATCAAAGCCAACTTTAGGAGCTGGTGAGTAATTATCACTAGCATAGCTTTGGTTTAAATTGACAGTTATTGGTGGGCCTTCTGGAAGTTCTATATCTTGAAAAATACTTGTGTTGTCTAGGTCGTCTGCAACTATAGGCACGTCTGATATGTATGGAACCTCTGTCATTGTTTGGATGTTAGTCCCGTCTCCATAATCAGCAGGAAAACTAGGCATAAAAGTTTGAGTTGTCACATCATCTATTTCTGGCACAGTTCTTGGGTCTACATATATACCTCTGTATTGCTGTGTTTCTTCATTAGGATTTCTCACAATGCTTGTAGGCAAAGAACCACCTACCATCTGGTTGGCTGTTTCAAAATTACCTTGATTAGATTGAGAACCGCCATAAGCAAATGCACCATCATCATTAGGATTCATTTCATACAAGCCTTCAAACACCTGCTCTTCGCCACCTAGCATTGTAGGAGATGTCATTGTGTCATATATACTAGGACCAATAGGAGACATAGCATTGTTAGCACCTACTGTATACTGCGTGTTATATATACTAGGACCACCAGTAGGGCTAAATCTTTCCATTCTAGCATTATCAAATCTAGCTTGGTCTGCTGCACTTATTGTTCCGTTGTTTGTATAGCTAGGTAATCCAATGTCTGGTCCTTGGTCAGCTTGGCTTACAAGAAAATCAGGATTCATACCATTAAATCCCGGCATGCTGGCTTGCTTAGTTGAACTTACTTCTGTTCCTGTTCCGGGGAATAATGTGCTAGGTGCATCTCCGGGTGCAATACCCATTGCAGCTATTGTTTCAGCATAGGTTAAATCATTGCCACCATTACCAGTGCTGGTGTTAGTATTAGTATTGTTATTGCTAGGAGGTATTTGGGGAACTCCATCTGGCATAGTGACGGGAGGCAAAGTAATTGCGTTGTCTGCAACTCCCTGCTCAACAAACCCTTCACCAAACTGTCCTTCATAATACAGGTTAGGACCCGGAGGTGTACCATACACACCATAATCTATAGGAAGTCCTTGACCATATGTATACTCAGGAACTCCACCCGGCCCTTCATAGTTAAATAAAGACGCATTGTCAAATGCTTCCATGCTTGGATTGTATATAGTGCCTGATGGCGTGCGTTGTCTTAAATCTTGTGACAAGAAAGGACTGCTTTCTGATGTTCCTGCTTCTGCTGATGAAACCTCACCAGAGGCTACTGCATTTGCTATAGCAGTATTTTTGTCTACATCTGGGTCATAAAATATACCACCCGGTTCAAACTTTTCATTTAATTTAGAGTTGTAAGGTACATTATCTAAACCATACTTCCATCCTGCGTCTGCCATCTCTGGAGTTATAGTAGTAGGTCCTTTAAACTCGTCTTTGAGTGAATCAAACATGTCATTTATTTTGTAATCAACATACACATTAGTTGCATAGTTTGTAACAGGGTCAATTAAATTATCACTCAACCATTCTGTTCCAGTGTGAAATATATTATGTGCCATTTATTCTCCTTAACCGAATCCTAAACCCATTAAACTAGCAGCTTGTGCCAGTCCTCCAACATTAGTCATAAAACTTGCACCCGGAGTTGTACTCATCTGTTGTCCAGTAGCTGGTACTAAAGGACTAAATCCTGAAATGCCTTGTTGATACTGTCTAAATTTGTCATACGGTAAGTTTTGTTCAAACTGCTGTCGTGCCATAGCATCTTTTATTAAGCCTTGTTCTCTGGCCTGCTGTTGCATTCCTGACTGGTTTAGCATTCCATAAGGACTAAACCCAGCACCCATCAATGAGCCTGTTTGTCCTAATGTTCCTAGCTGCTGGTTAAGTCCTTGGCCATAAGCATTGCTATATACCTGTGCTGCTGCTTGGTTGGCTGCATCTGCTGCTCCGGCTATAGCATTACCTTCTGCAATACCTTGTCTGCCACCACCATAACCGCCTGACATAATAGCACCACCTCGTATGTCTGCTAAATTATCCTGTACACCTGCCATTGCTCTATCTGCTGCTGCCTGTGCCATGTTATTAACATATGGGTTATTAGCCACATCAATCATACTAGGGTCAAGGTTTTGCTGATAAGCACTTAATGCAGGGTTCATGATACTAGGAGCACCTTTTGTGGCAAAGTCTCTTATTCCTTGCTGTGATGTTAGCTGGTCTGGTGTAAATCCTGCTCGTGTCTGGCCAGTGTAGTACTCAGGGCTGTAATTGTTGTATAAGTTTTGTGCTTCTTTAAAGCCACCTTCCATGTAGGGTACAGCCACATCCCACGGGTCGGCATTTACAGTTGATGTATCTGGACTCTTTGACATTATTTTATCTCCTTAGCGAATAGTCGTGTTACTTCTTTATAGTTTATATCTTTGAGTATTTTTCCCCAGCCTTTGCGACCAAACAATTCTACATACTCACAGTTGTGTTGTTTTCCAAATGCGTTTAAGAGTGCATCTGCTTCATCTCTCCATGTATGGAACTCATCGCCACCCAAAAGGATGACACATAGCAAATTCTTTTGTGGGTACTTAGCTATTTTTGTAACAAAAGCACCCTTAGCTTTCTTTCCTACTTTTACCCAGAGCTGCATATCCTTCGATTTACAAGCGCTTTTTATGTCAGTAATACTATACTCACCTAAACCATGTTTCAGTGCTGCATTCAAGTATTCTTCAACGAGAGGCCACCAAGCCTCTACACTCTCTCCCTTAATCCCTTCAATCATTTTAAGCGTGTGTAAAGTTTAATTTGTGCCAGTGTCCATCAACACCATCATAATAATATAAGGCTTTCCCGTGTCCGGGATTCCAATTAGTTCCATCTGCATATCTAATGTCACCATCTCTTGGTTTTTCTGGTGCAACATTACTTACTTCAAAATGTCCATCAGCTATGTTACCTATTACAGCAGATATTTTGTCTAGCTCAGACTGTAAATAAGCAGCTATATCTTCTGGATTACTAGGCACTGGAGACTTAGTATACCTTATACTCATACACCTCTACCTCTATTACCTGACGGACTCCAGTGTACTTCTAAATTAGCTAATGACCATGTGTTTGCATCAGTAGACTCTGCTCTAATACCTAAGTAATTTCCTGTGGCTCTTACTGGTATTTCTGAATGTACACCACTAGTAAATGTGTATGGTCCTTTCCATGTTGTGCCTTCGTGTGGCATCATTTCTTGACCCACATAAAAATCTATAGAACCTGTACCGCTTATTCTTGGTACAATTTTTTGTATTGTCTTTGTTCCCGGATAACCTAAATTCATATGCTCTTTTTCTACATATGCTCTAAAGTTTGTACCTGCATTTTGATTACTACCTAATACATATAATTTAGTAGAACTTGTTGCTGCTAGTAACAATGTAGGTTTGAGTGGTGAATCCCAAGACTCACTGTCTGTGTCCCAGTCTCCTGACTCTGACCAGTCACTTGTACTTACTGTGTCCACAATGCCCCAAGATATATAACTTACATAAGGTAAATCTCTCTTAGACCAGCTGTTGTTTCTAAAGTTATACACATAAGCTGTGTCTGCAAATGCATTAGTATCATTATTGTTAGATACAAAGCATACCCACATTTCATTTTTTTCTCTATCAGCAGCTACAAATGTTCTTGTCTTGTAATCTGGATGCATAGAGTTAAATAGCTCGTCTCTAATCTGCTGGTCTACAATTGACTGCTTGGTTTGACCATCATGTACATATACATCATCCTCAGAGACCACAAAATGCTTGTTATCGAAACTTTTTGCACAGTGCCTACCTAGTATACCAACATCATCAAATAGTTGCCTAAATCCAAATATAGACTGTCCGCCCTCAAATGCCATAGACCAAATTGAATCTTGTTTGTATATAATATTAACGTCACCTAGTGGCAAACAATCAATTACATAACCATTAGACTGTGATAAATCTACATAACCAGCATCTTTAGTTGCATCTGCTGGGTCCCAAGTTGTAGGTACTGTACCACCCTCTGCTGGATGTGACCATTTAACTCTGAATGGGTAACGTGTGCCTGACTCTGTTGTGTCTAGTGCTACTAAGAATCTTTTAAAAGGCCTGATAACTTGACAACTTGTGCTTGCTGGCCAGTTAGTAAGGTCTGCACAAGCAGATGAAGCTGAGCCTAACATTTGTGGGTCATCCACACCATTATTAAGTATAGCCACTCCACCCAAAACTCCACCGTTCCATCCTTTAGCAGCAGTAGCCGAATAATCACCGCCACTTGTGCGTGTTATATCAGCGTGGGTTGTTGTAATTCCAGACGTGCTTACTCTATATATTTTAGTTAAACTAGGATACAACCAGTAATCAGTAGTAGTAGTGTTAAAAGGCAATAGCCAGTAAGGTGCTACCGTGGGTGTACCAAATACTTGCTGTTGTCCTAATACCTTGGCAGTTTTGTCATTGTCAAATTGTATATTATTACCATCAGACCATTGCGTCTCTGGTAGTTCATACGA